>Ga0307507_10009687_pt1 | contig 12729 bp, 9 predicted proteins | sample 7_EM_MG_FD_207223 | JGI IMG/M metagenome (GOLD analysis project Ga0307507, IMG submission 207223) | Populus trichocarpa ectomycorrhiza microbial communities from riparian zone in the Pacific Northwest, United States - 7_EM | ecosystem: Host-associated > Plants > Roots > Unclassified | place... | reverse complement strand
CTAGAGTGAGTTGGGTGCTTGTTTCTTATAGTGCGGGCATAAAGTCGGATTAGCCAGTGCCTACTAGGAAGACTACCATAATGTGTTGAGATTAACCATGTAGGATGAGACCGACACTGGCTCAGTTGTGGGAGTAAACGAGTGAGACCTTGTGCACCGACAGCAACCTTAATCTGACTCTCAAAATTTGACCCAGGAATTCATTTTGTAGTGGAACAACAAGTAATTGTTATTAATTATACCCGAATGGCACATGCATAACGAGCACGTTTTTCCCATCCCTTAGTAGACCTGTGCACTGAAAACCCAAATCGTGTCTCAATGCCTTTCCGGGGACCTGGATACCCGGAAGGTTTTCCCATAGAAAACCGGTGTAAAAGGGGGGCTTAGAGGGAAAGAAAGAAAGAAAAGCTCAGCGGTCACCACAGTTCAGCTCACGAAAGAAAAGGTTGAAGAAAGAAAGCCCGGCTGAAGAGAAAGAAAGGCGAGTCACTCTCGCTACTCTCTTCACTCACGATAATGTACGAACGATCGTCTCCCCTAAGAAAACATGCAGTGGCTTAAGGCCATTTAAACTAATCTCCCTTCCCGCTCCGGCCGGGCAACACCATTTACCAAGCAACCCTCCCCACACCCTAGCCTCTGCTCCCCTGCTCCCTCTCTATAATATTAGTTCCATATCTCTCGCTCCATCTCTCCATTAATTAGACTAGAAAATAAAAATAAATAAAACTAAAAAGTAGAAAAGTAGAAAAGTAAAGTTCCACCCAATTTGCACCCACAGTACCCCTATGCCCAATTGACTAGAACACTTCACCCCAACCAAGATCGTCTCCTCTCAGGAAACTCCCCAAAAAAGTCAATACCGGAATTCCGGTTCCTCAGAATAACGATCGGATCGCCCTCTTTCTCCTTCCCCTTCAACGCCTTTTCGACCTTCTCGCAGCCCTCTTTGAGCTTGACCTTGCACTTGTCTAGCATACACGGGAGGATTGAAACGACCGAACAAACACAGGGCGCGATGGACTTGGCCCTAGAGGCCACAGCACCTTGGGGCATTGGTGGAACTTCGGGCGGAGAAACCGGTTTAGAGGGCCTAGCATCAACGCTGGAGTCCTGACCTGTGTCGGCGAGAAGAGGGGTTTTGTCAGTTGTATACGTTTCCATTCTGGCCTGTGGTTGTAGTTGAGCTTTATCGAGTGAGGTGTTGACCGCAGTTAGAGGGGGTATTAAATACGGCATTGACTGGGCTTAGGATTCAAGAGGTCAGCCAAACCCAATAGAATATGGTTGGCATTTGATTGCAAGAAGATATTTCTCAAGCTCCAACGGTTTTTGATTCTTGAAAAATTTAATCCTGTACCATTTACAATTGAGCATGAAATCATAACATCTCGCTCGGCGAGCCGAGGCTCCTACCCGAACTCGCGACGTTAGACGTGGCTTCGGACTCAATGCTCTGAATATCACACCCGGTGGTTCTGATTAGATAATTGTAGGTAATAATGAATACTAGGAGGGTGAAATTCATCTAAAGAACTTCTACTTCAACAACTACAGTACCTTGCGCACAACATTTGCACACAAGAGCGAATCTGGAACAAACAAAGGGAGAATAAGATAGAAAAACTACACTGGTTACAAGGATGCAGCTACAGCTTAGAGGATGGGTTTCGTAATCTAAAGAGTGGTATTTTGTGATTCCTTTCAAAGCCATTTGCTGGTCCACCTAGCTAGTTGAAACTATCTACTAGGAATATCATTCTCAACAGTCATATACGAGCCTAGTAAACTTCCCTCTGCCTCTTCTTACCGGCACTCCTAGACGCTGTTCTTTCATCTAACTATTCCCCCCGCCTCGTAGCCTCTACTCACCTACTTCCAGCCAGTGTTCCCAGTCGTCCAGTCCGTCCGTCTTCGGGATAGGCAGGGATGGACTAAGGCTCATATTCCGTCTTTTTGGGGGGGCTAGGACGGACTACGCCCGCGAGGGTTAGGACCGGATGGACTGTAGGGGACTATTCCTAGCGCTTGGACCTCCGGTACTAGCAGAGGTTGAAATTATGCACCTCCGAACCAATCATATAGCATCACGAGACATGATTCTCGCCGTCCCCCGCCGTCCCCCGCCGGCTTCCATAATCACCCCCTGCCCTAAACACACATGTCTCACCCTGTAGGGCCCGCCGTCCTGCAATTTGACCGCCCTGGACGGACTACAGATAGCCGTCCCGTCCTGTCCAGGGCTCTTGGCAGTCCCCCCAGACGGTTGGGGACACAGCTTCTAGCTACTCTATATCCTCGGCTTGTACCTCGGCCTTATCTAGACTACTATCAGTTAGAAGCATCATTCCAAGATTCCCGAAGGACCAAACAATGGCCTGGCCCCTAGTGGTGAGAAATTGCTAATCGGTGTTAACGGTGTGGCAATGGGCACAATCCTCCCTCCCAGCCCTTCCAATTGCACAACCCTCGCTACCCTCACCAGCTACAACGCGATAGGCTCATATATATCCTTCCTCCCCTACACCTTCCCTAATCAGGATCACTCCTTTTCTTCCTCCCTTCTTTCTTTCCCTATTACAATCCCCAAGATTAGTATTCGCAAGCAAGATAGCTTGCGGCAACATTATTTACAAAAAGACAATAATACCGGGACTCCACTTAAAAGCTAAAGTGGGGGTCAAGACAAAAAAAACCCTAAATGAATTGCGGAACTTGAACGACTCACTCCGGGGATTTCTTTTATATCACACAACACTGCACCGGATCTTCCATACCCTATAAGGGAATTTTAGCATTTTTTCAAGAAAAAATAAGTACTACTCCCCCGCTTCGTTCGGGCATTGGGTGGAGGGATAAAAGCGTTGCAACAAAGCACTGGGCAGAGATTACTACCAGAAGCCCAGAAGATTATCTGTATAACTTGGGCTGTAAGGTTCCTGAGCCGAGCATGCTGGACATCAGTGTAGGCGTTGGAGCTGATAGCCTAGTGATGAGAAAGAACCGACAAGCTGTTCTCCTGTAAGAATCTAGGGCTTGTCACCCTACTTTCATATCCACTACGTATGAAGAGCCAAACGAATTCATTGCCTCAGATTCCTCTCACCTAGCCTAGTGAGAGGTGCAGAATGGGAACACTCTAAATATGGTACAAATTGCACCTTGGTGTCCATGCTTTGAGATTGGTATATAGTGGCCAATGTCGGGAAGAAAGGAAAAGAAAAAGGAGAGGGGAAAAGCGACAAATGTGAGAATGGAAGAACGGACAACATATATGAAGGGGTTTTTAAAAACTAGAAAACTATTTCTCCTGATTTTAGAGAATTGCCTATATATATAAGAGTTTTGTTTCCCAGTTTTCAATAGCCCTTCCAAGTACAATTACAGGATTACATCTTAACTTGTGCTTCTGCCGTTAAAAGATCTAAAATCCTGTAGTCTTCACCAGTACCATGGATGTTTGCCTTCTCAACTTGAACCTAAGTGGATTCGGTACTGCATTGTACTTGCCCTTGCCCTTGCCACGTTACTTATATCATGTCGCTAGCAATAATATTCATAGGAATGGGCTTCTACATGTAGTGTCTTTGCCGTAGTTAACATATTCTTGAACAGGAGTTTTTTCGGAATGTGGGTCTGATTAATATGACTATATGTTCTTGGGTTCCTCTGACCTTGTGTCATAGGGGGAAGCTCTGTAGACTACTACCAGCTGGAGGTTTAATCACAAAATTCGGGAGCGATTAAAATGGAAGAGAGTAGGGGTGAGGTTACCCGCGGGATGGTAGTGCGGTAGCGATAGGCCGGGGCATTCAAAGGGCTTTGACGGGTTGTGCTGATAATGGATATGTGAAGCAGAGGCGATGTTAGAAGGCTTAGGGAACTTGAAGGGACAAAATGCATAAGTGGAGAAGGAGATAAGTAAACAAAATTTAACGCTGGGATCATGGTGGTAAGATAAAAGTTGCGACTCTTGAAATTATTATCAGAATTCTTTTTCAGATTTCCTGTTTAGGGAAGACCATGCTTAAAATTTGAAAGGAGAGATTACCTTCGACCAATTCCGATGGTCTAACGGCTAAGGAACTGGTCCGCATCGATCCGAAACAGCAACCAGCGCGAGTTCGAACCCCCTGTGAGAACAAGTAGATGTAGTCGAACATTCAAAAATGCTCGGCGAACTACTTTTGTTGCGGGTGAGGGTAGAGGGTGATACATGCCCTAAGGTCTACGAGTACTCGAGCACAACACCGGCAGCTACTACCGGTGTCTAACTAGAACACCGGAGTCGAGTGATTTTACCAGGCAGAAACCCTGCAAAAGCTGATACGAGATCATATTGTTACTATTTTATTAATTATCACCCCACATACTCAAGTGTTCTATGCAATTTTTTCCCCCAGCCCAAACATGACCAAAGAATATAAGCAAATCTATATACAAACCCAAGCACCACAGAATAACCCCGGAAAGAGGCATTAAATAGACGGTGGACTCGAAGCCACAAAAATAAAACAAAAAAACAAATATTAGGCGAAACGGGTTGAAAGAGAAGTGAGAATACTCTATCCTAGGTGAACAAGGGCATATTAGTGAATGTGTTTATTACATGAAATTGTACTTATGAGCTTCGGCTCTCCATTTGGGTCCGTACTAGATGCATATTAACAGGTATTACACAGGGTGTATCGAATGGGAGCTCTTACTCTATGCATTGCCCATATCACGCTAAGAGACACCAATCCAAGCATACCGATGATTGTGAATAGCCAGCCACTCCCAATCGCATTTATGACGGGCTCGGTAATGATACCCCCAATACACGCGAAGAGGTTTCTGACAACTATAACGAAATGTTAGTGATCCTCAAGGCTGCATATGTCTGGAAAGGGGAGAAGGAAAATTCACAATTATTGACCGCAACAGCGGAACTTGCTCGCCCAGGGACAAATTCTGCAGTTCCGTCAGTTCATGCCTCACAGCACAAGATGCAGAACAGAGACATACCAGTCAACATGGTGATGGTCATTCCGAACACCAACATACTTCCAAATCCAAAGATGTAGGTAAAGGGCAAGGGGGCAACCCAATGGTACCCCTGCTGTACAATCCAACCATAGCAGATCAATGCGGATGGGAACATAGTTCCTGCTATCCAAGCGTTGATTCCCATGCGGTCTTCCGGCCGGTACTCCAATGGAGTGCTTTCATCCCCGCCCGCAGCTGCCCGTCGCTTTATTGCAGCCCGTCGCATTATGCTGTCGGACCAGCGACCACCCGTCAATGATCCGGTTATATAGCCAAGCGAACTAGGGATGAATAGCAGCCCAACAATGATCGGAGAGTAGTGGTATGGCTCTCGGGAGTAGGCCATTTGCAATGAGACGTTCATTATGTACTGTACCCGTGAGTTAGCGACATTCGAAGAAATTAGACAAGAGAGGGGTGAGACGGTACCAGGGCCCCAAAAGTCACACTGGTATATATCACAGTCAGTAATACTGGCGGGGAGCGCAGGTAGAGCAGACTCTTCAGGGGATCAACCAAGACGATCTTTGTAGTTTTGATCCACTTTCTGCTCTCCTTTAAAGTTCTTCTAGAGGTTCGGGAGATGGTTAGCCGCGGTCCTGGAGATTCCGCAGTCCCATCTTCTCTTGCAGGCAATTCATCGTCACTAAGCTCTGGTGGCTCCATGCGTTTGTCTTGGGGTTTATCCTGAGTTCGTAGAGTTTCCGGGAGGCAAAATAACATTCCGAAGAACAGAGCAAGCCCGAATATTGCCATGAACCATTGCGTCCCCCTCCATCCGGAGTCTTGAGTCAATATTCCTCCCAGAATTGGTCCCAGAAGAGGTCCACAGCTAGATGGTTTATTAGTGTACTCCCCTCAAATATCGAGCCAAATACTTACAGAGGGCCTAAGTAAAACCAGCCCATAGCCTTCCCCCTTTCATGAACACGCCAAATATCCGCAATGGTCCCTGCACCAACCGCCTGAACACTGCTCGCTGCACCCCCGGAGGCGACCCGGAACACAATCAACATGCTAATGTTGGTTGAGATTGCACAGCATATTGTAAATATAGTGAAGAGGGAAAACGATATTATGTACACGGACCGTCTGCCCTTCCGTTCGGATATGGAGGACCACCAGAGCGGGCATACCGCCATTGCTAGCATGTACACGGCAAATGATAGGTTCGCTACAACTTGAGTTGAATGCAATTTCGCAGATACATCCGATAACGCAGCTAAGCCAATTGATGTTAGCAACTATGTTCCCTTAGGCCACAATCTGAGCCCGGGTGAACGGAGCCGTTGGTATAGTAAAATCCTATACCCGGGCGCAAACCCCGAAAGACGAGAGAAACTTACGAAGCAATATAGTACTCGCCATCGGAGCCGTCGACCCAGCAGCTCCAACAATGATGGTGATTAGATACTTGGTAAACTTTCCATAATCTTTGGGATCTTCAATCTCAGGCACAAATGTTAGCTGCCCTAACATGCCTCTTCTCTTACTCCGTGGGATAATATATGACTCATTAGTCACCATCCTGGTGGCAGACGGAGGGTATTCCCCGCTCTCATTGTTGTGAATTGAAGCTGAAGAATTAGAGGGATTAGTCGAAGAACCCCCCTCTGCAACGGAGCTTGTTGTTTGCGCTCTCTCCATGAGTCTATGCCCTTGGCCTGTAGATATATGTCTCCGGTTTCAGCATGAAACAGTGTCGCGTGATCAGATGTGAAGCTGTTGCCAGCAAAAAAAAAATACACAACCAACGCAGAAAGTGCCCTGTATTCTTTCCCTGCAACCCACAATCCAATCCGGCGGGCAACGATCCATATTTAAGATGAATAAAGAGTAGGGATTTAGTGGGGGGAAAAGTCCCACTCTAGGTGTCCATTTGGAGCTTTTCGGCTGCCGCAGTTCTTAGCCATATGGTGCATATTGTGGCTGCCGTGTTTTCCGAATAAGGGGACCCTTCCTCAATCCTGGGAGTTTTGGGCTCGGCAGCGGCGGCGGGGTATGACACACCCTAGCATATCAATCCTAACTCAACCTAACACCGACACTGCTAAGGTATCTTGAAGAGGAATTTTGGCACTCGGATGCAGAGGCTCGACTAGGATCACCACCGTAGAAAGAGAATTCCAGAAGAACGAAAACAAACCGGCATACCGTAAATTTTGGGTAAACTCGACCCGCCGCCATACTTCTTAAGGCAGCCACTATTCCTCTTAAAGACTAACCCGGTGGCGAATTCGCTTTCCCGGGGATAGTAACTACCATATAGGTTTTAGCGGCGGGTCGAGTTTACCCAGAATCTACGGTAGTAGACACACAGGCAACTAGTTCCCCCAGCTGCCTGTCTCGTCTCTAGATGGGGCGGACGGCAGTCGGCAGCAGACGATCGGAATTAGTCAATGCGGCGGGTGGGGCACACGCTAGCGCTATACGGTAACAAGTCGTGGTGAAAAACTGCACTCTAACGTACTCATGTCGCCGAGTTGAAGTCCCGCCGCTTCTAGTGCATCACCACCGAAAAAATGCGACTTCAATCCGGCGGCATAAGCAGTGGCGCATCTACTTAGGCGGCCGAGTCGAAGCCAGACTCTTAGTAACTTATATACCGGTACGAGTACTCCCAGCTTAAGTATCCGGCCTCGACCGGGCACAAGAGCAAGCATGAGAGCCCAACTAGGCAACCACAAGAAAGACATACACAAAAAGAGTCCAATCTACTCGTACAATCACCACACATACCTGCAGAAGCGCTTCCTGTTCATACCCTTGTAAAATCCCGGAAACAGAACAAAAAATTAGACTACTCGAGTAGGCGACCCTAGTGCAGCCCGACTAAAATGTTCCGAAGTACCGGTATTTCAGAAGACAACATCGTAACTTAGCTAAGTTATGAGCGCGTTAAGCCCAACATCTGGCTTCAGCCCGCACTAGACCACCAGGACCGCTCGGAGATCAAGGGACGCTGATAACAACCACTGTCTAGAGAGGGTAACATGTTTCACCTCATAAACGATCACGCTGGGTGAACCATCAGCCCCGCCAAAAACAACTGACTTGAGTACCTGTGTCCAAATGATAAGTCAGTAATGAGCAGCTTTTTGTTCAAGAAAATTACCCCATGGGCTGGTGAACCTGCGCTTTCCGGACCTTCCCAAATCGGAATAAAATAACTGTGGCCCAGTTACCCCGCCATGCGGTGGGCACAACTTCTCTCCACGGCAAAGTAACTAGGCCACAGATATTTTATTCCAATTTGGGAAGGTCCGGAAAACGCAGGCCTCACCACCCCACGAGGCAGCCATCTCCCCCCAGCCTATACCTCAATAAGGGGGAACAAAATCGAAAGAAGGCAAAGAATTATCTCAGACAGGTAGTAGTGATGATAAGCTTTCAATATTGTAGCTCTCGTCCTATGACCTTTGGAGTCAGTTGGTTGCAGTGATCGCTTACCCGGTGTGACCGTTTACTGGATGAAATACTTTTACCCCAACCTGTCTCTTCAAATATGCAGGTCACTCACAAACGCCACATATATGGCTCATCAGGTAGGAGGTTCGACCTTACGGCAGGAGCTCCTACGCTGTCCTAGAGTGGAACTCAGCACAATGCCCTTACGCTGTCATCTGATCCATGGATCGACAAGACTACCGATATGCCAAGTAGCGACGACCAAGGAAAGTAGATACCGGCTACCAGTTGATATCGAGTGATGCTCTATGACACGTACCTGACCCAGGAGCCGAGCTCCGGAGTGGCCCCACATCTTATGCACCTTAGCGGAGAAGACCGTGTGGTTAAGACCAAACTCAACGAAAACGAAATACCGGTACCGGTACCCGGCCTTACCCTAACCTATTGCTAAACGGGCCGAATGTGCGTGTAACGCTAGTTGCTGCTCCATGCCAACGAAATTTGTGAGAGGCGGGGGCTCGTCGTAGATACGCCTAAAGGCAGAAACGATGGGGGATGCCGACTGTTTGAGTTACGGGAGATGTCGGGAACCTCTGTCGCGAGATCTGAAGCATCGCAAGATCTGTGAGAAAAAGGGAAAGTTTTGCCGATGATTTACGGTATTTAAATTTTTTTAGGGCTTGTGCGTACCCACTCCGAGACAATATCGCATAATCTTGTTTTCTCGCCAATACGTCAGAATAATGTGAGTCAGGATTTTTCGCAAAGCAACCCTTCTTAGCGGTGAGACAAGCTTGGCAACGGGTGAATATTCGGAATCGTCGTTGGGGTACCAGCCTCGAAAACTTGGGAATAGAACGACTGTTTTGTAGGAATGGAAACATTTCTTATACGTGTGTGCGCTACTATCCCTAGCAAGTAGCCTGCTGTGATAGACTTAAGAAACAGCACCCTAATATCATTCCCCCTGCTGGCGGTAAGTCCCGCAAAAGTCGTGACACTCGATCTTGCTAGAAAAGCGAGATATTTGTGGACAATTCCGGAAGCAGTAGCGTGGCTACCCCACACACACTTGGACTGAAAGTCATCTACAAGCATCGTATTCCCATGTACTACCGTACCACCAACGACAAAAAGGGAGATATCAATTCCTAGTTTTTTCTCTATGGCAGTCCATCCGGGTGATTCTGTCTGGAGAGGTAATGAAGATGGATCCAGGATCCCGTACCAGCACAGTGACTGGGACCATCAGGGGAAAGGAGTAGACCGACCGTGCCTGTGGCGAGATTGACCCCCTTGGCGAGATAGTTTCGCAACCACCAATCAGCATATCACAGTTGGTTTGGCATGGGCTTATTAAGGCAAATCTCGCTGAGGGAGCCAATCTCGCCACAGGCACAATCGGTCTACCAGCCGTTCCCATCGTAGCCCACCGAGGCTAGTGTGGTGTGGAATGTCTTGTGGACCCCCTCGAAGATTGTCTGTTTCTGCGTTAGGTAACCTGTGCAGAGGTTCGTCCGGTTTTTGCTGGCTAAAAAGAGATATCTTTCGAACCGTGAATGTGATCGTTTTCCGGAACGAAGAACAATCTTATGTACTGTACGCACCAAACACTACTAATCCCGTGACCACATTAATGTCCCGAGACCATCAATTTTTTCCACTCGACTTTATTCGTAATGGGTTTGAACGTTATCCTAAGACTTACCGGCAGAAACTATAACGTACGGGTTGGGTTATGAAATAAAGTTAGTTTCTCCTATGAATGTATGATACATCAATTCTTTGGAGAAATTTCGTATTCGCTTTCTATTGATCCTGTGTCGACAGCTTCGTGCTCCCTGTATCTCCACAACCTTTGACAACCGAATTCTGGGATAGTGCATACCTGCACGAAGGGCTAGATTGTTCAGACAGTGCGCAGTGATTCCAAGCGTCCGGGCGTGTGTCTCAAGTTGTGGGGCAAGAGCGTCCGCCCCTTGGGAATGACTACCATCTAAGGGGTGACGGCAGGTCTCCGCAACCCTCTACCAATCGATAACTCCTGGACGATACCTGCCGTCACCTGGAATGCTTGACAATCACCTGCAGGATCTACAGTACTAATTACTATCTGCATGGTTCGTCCGCCACCTGCAGAGACCCAGTAGATCCCTTAACCTGAGACACATGCAGCCCCCCCGCTCTCTCGCCCCGGGCAGTCATCCCGACCAACGCAAAGATACCAGTCCGGACCCGAAGGCTGGACGACTGGACGCTTGGGTTCACTGATCTTAGTATGAAGATTCATGGAGATAAGGCACCGTTCTCGTAGCCTGAAGAATAAAGGCAAAGAAGAAGGCACTTTCCATGATAAGGGGATAAGGCAGAACATAGAGGTATTGAAGTCAAGGAAGATATGAAGATCCAACTTTAGAGAAAAAAGGCCCAACCAAAGGTACTGTGGCCCTCCTGTTCAGATTGCTTGGGTTCAGGTCGGACGGCTTCTGATCACTGGGCCATCACAACACTAAACCTGCTCTGACAATTTGTATTTTACAATCAACCACCAATTATTGCCCTGCCTTCTCTTCCTCTCCTCTTGCTTTCTTTGTCTTTCCCCCTGTCTTGTTCTCTATCTTATTGCTTCAACCAAAAGGGGTTAACTTAACCTTCCACCCTTGTTGATACCCTCTGGATCACAAGGATTCGTAGCAGTTTTCCCCATGTCGCAATTATCTACCAAATAATCCATAGTCGCACCTCAAGGACTACGATTGCGTCCCTAATGGTATGGAGGGGGTGCCTGGCTAGCCTAAACCCACCACCCTTAATATCATACCAACGATACACCAGCTTCCAGAACATAATTTGCATCCAACAATACTCCACCCTTTTCCAGCTCTTCTTCGTTCTCAAAATGTCGATGCAGACATCCAGCTCCCACCTTCCTCGCAATTGAGGCTCATAAACACCTAGAATATGGAAGAGTGTTAGACGCCAGTATAGGAAGGGCGCCTCTGTCTACACGAGCCTATTATACAGAACACTCAACCACCCATTCCCACTCAGGTACAGTACCTGTAACCACCCTAAGAGTTGATCGTGAATACTCTGAAGGAGTCTACTTCATCCTGTCGAGTCGTATGATAGTCCCTTTCCTCACCTTGTCAACAAAGGTACGCACATACACTCGCGGGGAGAAAGGTCTGAGTCGCTTCGAGCCCCCAAGGAACACCTGAACGAGTGCACCGATGAGGGCACGAGCTGTGCAAAAACCTGGAACCTGTGAAATCAATACTACAAGTACCTGATCGCTGGTATGGAATAACAAGAAAAGGACAATTTGAAAGTACGCAGTTTCTCCCCCATATAGCCTTCAGTTCAAGACAAGGATTGTCGAGGGAAACAAGTCCGGGCACCTTGTCTAACGAGGCAGGGAGGTCTGATCTCAAGGATGAACCTCTAGGAAATCTTCCAAGACGCGTTCGCAAAATTATGTTTGGAGGGAACAAGGGATTCATTTGGGTTCCTGGTTCGCACTCGATTTACACAGAAAGTACCGCCCCTCTTTAGGATACGATAGAACATCTTCCGCCTCCTTTAACTTTACACCCCCAGTAATTGAAATTTATTTCTTATTTAGGAATGGATCAACGCTGCGAAAAGATTAGCTGTTTTCCAGAGAATTTGGTTCATCCCTTCTCTACTCGTGTCTCCGTGCCAAGAATAGGCACCCGTTTTGGAATTGCCACCACCAACCCATAAAAAATAGTGTTCGAGCTGTTTGAAAGTCTGACGAAAAGTGCCAGTGGCCGGTGAAAGTGATATATGAAAACGACCTCACGATTCACCACAGTATTAGATATTTTGTAGACTCCTGTAAGCTACTGTAGTTTCGATTTTTCTTAAGAGGTAAGTATTCAGCATTAAGAGAATATTAGAACTCAGGAGTTTAAATTCATGACGAAGCTCTGGGATCAAAAGATATTAATCTCACTTATTGACTCTTGCAACAAGTTCGGGGTTTACATGCATAGTGCTTCTCCAGAAAAGCAGCCTCAACGCTATCCTCCATATGGGCCTGCGGTGCCTATTCCAAAAGAGGTGCCTATTCTTGGTGCGGAGACACGAGTAGACGTTAGGGCATTTACCACCCTCTACCCTCACCCGCAACAAAAGTAGTTCGCCGAGCATTTTTCAATGCTCGACTACATCTACTCGTTCTCACCGGGGGGTTCGAACTCGCGCTGGTTGCTGTTTCGGATCGATGCGGACCAGTTCCTTAGCCGTTAGACCATCGGAACT
>Ga0307507_10009685_pt1 | contig 12729 bp, 13 predicted proteins | sample 7_EM_MG_FD_207223 | JGI IMG/M metagenome (GOLD analysis project Ga0307507, IMG submission 207223) | Populus trichocarpa ectomycorrhiza microbial communities from riparian zone in the Pacific Northwest, United States - 7_EM | ecosystem: Host-associated > Plants > Roots > Unclassified | place... | reverse complement strand
GGACGCAACCTCCCTATCCCCCGTGGTCTCTTCCCCACAAGTTTCCTCGCGAGTTCCAAATTGGTACATTCGGGACAAGATGGAGGCTGTCCAGTCGCTAATGACGGGAGATACTCTGAAAGCGGAAAAGCGTGATTGCACACCTGGCAGTGCAATGATTGCAATGTGCCATGCAGAGGGATACAACGAGGCGTGTCAGCAGGCGGGGAAGGGAGTCGTCGGTTGGGCGGTAATTCCGTCGTTGCATCGATGACGTCCCCCACATCGGGAATTCTCGTCTTTCCCTTCGGCTTGGGTTTGGATCGCTTGCAATCGAAATCCGGGACTCCGAATGACAGGCCAGACTTTTGTTCGATGGCATCGATGTTTTGTGTGTACACCCTCAGTAACCTCCCTCGGTTATCAAGCGCTCGAAGTACGTTATGGAATGCGGTCGGCTCTGCAGCATGCGAAAGATCTGAGAGTTGCGCAATCATTTGGTAAAATAGAGCGATCTTGTTTTCAGACTGTGATAAAGCAACGGTCAGCAACGTTAGTACCGGGGGGGGAGAAGATAAAAGGGTGTAGACGCTATGACGGAAAATCAGTGTACTCACATTAAATACAGAGGCATCAAACAGCTCCTTGCCAGATGTCATAGCTTCCTTCGGATTATCTCGCTTAAGAGTCTGGAAAAGACCGTCTGTAGACCGAAAATCAGGGATCCCGGCTTGCACAGATATCCCCGCCCCTGAATATTGGGTTGAATTACTTTATATTCTGTCTGAAATACCAGCTGTACGAACCGCAGATGATAACGATGCGCTTGGCCTTCATGATTGCCTGAATTGCTTTGGCCAATTGCGCCTGTACATTACTACTCGGCTGCAGAAACGTCGGCTGTGGTGGAATTTCAGACGACGGTTCGAGGGGAACGAAAATCGTCATGTCCGCAATGGACCTCGAGGCTCTTGCTCGATGACAGCGGTTAGGGGGGGAGGGGGAACAAAAGGGAACCCTTGGTGATGGTGGCTGGTCAAATGTCTTGAAATTGTTACATATGTATGATGCCGCGTTCCCACACATTCACTGCCATTATACTATAGAAAGTTTATGTATTACTACTTGGATGCAGGAAACCACGGCCAGGAGTGCCATCGGCGAGTGTATTTAATAAATGCCAGCCATGCCTTCCCATTCGACCTATCGGTCAATGAATAATCCCATATTTGAGGTTCATCTTGAGTCCACCGATTCAATAGGCCAACCTCCAACTTCCTGCATTTGCGACCCTCTGGATACTTTATCGGCGTCAATATATCCAAGATCCGTAAATTTAACTTGGGTCCCTCTGGTGGTTCTGGATCCGCAAGTTCAAAAGCCAACTTGATGCATCCTGAAATCCATTTTAGAGCAATAAAAAACATCACAGTGAGATGGATAGATTACCTTCCAAGGGCTGGAGCTCCCTATCATAAAACAAATGCTGAAAGTCGACTCTGCTGGTGCTAGACGACGTGATAAGGGTCAAAGCGAGCAACCTATGCTTCAGATTGAAGGAAAATGGCTGGTCAGGCACGAACAGAGGTCGATTTCTGACCGTCCTCCATGGCATTTGAAGCTTCTTGATAGAATGAACCAATCTCTCCTCTACTTGTCCATCGTTTATCAATTGTTGAAGCGTAACGGCCCAAACTCTATCCCGCACAATCCTGATCAACGGGACGGCCCAGGGCTCTTTCATCTCCGTAAGCAGGTCATGTCCGCTGTCAAACCCGGCCAAGTTTTCACAAACCCTGAAACGTAGGGAACCTGATATGGGCGGCATGTCCTTATCCCGACCATAATAGAAGAAGCCCTTGGTATCCGCAGGAAAAGGGGGTTTGCGGTACATAAACGGGCCTGGGTGGTAGTCTATTGCATAGTTCAGGTTATGCGAATACCTAGGTCTGAGCTTGCTCCCAAGTCTCCACACCGCATGAGGCAATTCGGAGATGTTGGCGATCTTTTGTCCCCTATCTTCCATTAGAACTGGGTCGAAAGTCACTACCGGTTTCGCTGTGACTCCTCTATTACATGGGGTGGACTGCATGCATCACAAATGACATGAGGTGTCGTTATATGACACAAGAAACATCACGCACCGAAAATTTTCGTTGTAGTAGTCTCCGTGGCAAGCTACCACATGCAAAACGGTTTCGTGCATGCATGTTTTAGACTCGTTATCTAGGATTTTAATTCAAAACGCAACACACAGCAAAAAAGTGTGAAGTATACCTTATTTTGAACCCGACAAGTTCAACTTCAATACCACATCGGCTCTCTCCGAACCGACTGATCGACGCCGAACCCTTATCTCTCAACACAGCCTATCTGATAATCCGACATTCGAGCAGTTTCGTCCTGAGAAATAATCTATCAGAATCTATCGTATGACAACAAGCTAGTATACATTTCATGCAAAGAAGAACATCTATAGGATCCCAAATTTTTACGAACACAAAACCCTTTCAAACCCCTCAACTCATTATCACCTTCACGTCACGTCACTTCCTCAATTTCCACGCTTCCTTAATACCTGCTTTCGAATACTTCTCAGCCGCGCTACCGTCCGGTGGCGGATTCCTATCTGCAAGCCTTCCGGTGGTATTCGTTCCCTGCTTATCCATTAAACCCAAACCCCCATATCCTCCACCCCGCATCCCCATCACACCAGGCGCACTCGCGTTCCGCACAGCTGCGCTTTCGCCAACCCCACTCGGATTACGGGGTGCAGCCGTAGTAGTACTCGTATTTTCAAGGCCCGGGGCAGTAGATGAATATTGTCTGCCAGCGGTGTCGGGGACACCCGTCGGGTTGAAATTGACGTAAGGCGCGGAAGTAGGATAGGCGCCAGCAGGAACCTGGTAATGTCTCGAATGGGCTTCTGGTTCTGAGACAACGTATGTACGTAGACCAGAGTGGGAGACAGGCTCTGAAGGGTGGTCATAATGTTTTTCGTAAGCGGACGCTATGTCTTCCTTGGAAGGTGACGTCGAGTTGCCGAGAGAAGTGAAGGGGGAGTGGAACGCGCGACGGCGCATGATTGTGAGAGTGGCGGTATGCGCGCGGAGGGTTGTCGTTATACGGAAGGACATTTTGGAGGGAAAGTCTCAAATGTAGTTGTATATATACATGTCATCTTGTGGGAATATTGGGGTAGGCCCCACTTTTCCTTTTACGGATCGATACAGGGTCGGCCGTCGTACGATTACAGATCCAGACTCAGCATTTTATGCACCAGCCCAGTCTCCTCCTTCGCCCGTCCCACTCCCCCCATAAAATATTCTCGCTCAGTCTTAATTTGGATAGTCGGCGCAGGACTCATAGGTTTCGGACGATGCGTGTCCACCGCCTTTATAGGAAGTGTATATCTAAAAACACCTTCAGATCTACTCGGAAGGGGTTCCGAAATATATATCACGAACCTCTCTTCGTCGCAACCATAAGCCTTCGGTGTCAATTTGATGACGGTGTGCAACGGGACATTGACGTATGGCAGATCTGCCTGAGGCAAATCGTGAAAGTAAGCGTATCTTTTTTTTGAATCAAGATTAGTACCGCCCAGGATCGCAAAACAGAGAGTAACGTACAGACAACGCAAAATGGCCTTCAAAAAATTAACATATCAATCCTCAAATCACTTAGAAAATTTTCATACCTGGTGTCCAACAATTAAGATATTCTCTTGTCGCTCAAGTTCCATAATGACAGGTTCAAGTCGCACAACCACATCACGATACGATTCTCCACCACGATATCGGTAATTGAACTTGTCCTCATCCCGATTCGCAAAGTCATCGGGGTATGCTAACTATAGACTCCCCAGTCAGTATACTATCATTCTCAAATGGGTTCTAGAAACTGACCTCGATTTCCTATAAAGATCCATATGATCAGAATCTGGAAAGATCCTCGAATGAAAATAAACTCATGCCTCGTATGTCATACCATCGCAAACCCCTAATCCTCGCAAATTTTGCTCAGCACTACACTTATCAAGGGACAAAACTTGCCTGCATCCAACTCGTCCAAGGATTTCCATGTCAACTTCGGATAATCAAGCTTCGAAGCCGTCTGTATCGTTCTTCTCAACGTCGACGTCCACACCTTGAAGATAGAACATCAGCCTCATCATTATTATCGCCACACAAACACCAGCTACCGTCAACGGTGCATCTCCGATATTATCCTTGATCAAAGCAGGTAAAGCTTCGGCATATTGCATACCCCGCGGCGAAAGCAGAGCATCTCCGCCAATCTTTCCTTCAACATTAAACTGACTTTCTCCATGCTGTTTAGACCACCTTGTTATCAGCATCACATCAATAAGAATCGGACCAATAGACCTACCCTCGAGAGATAGATGCTTCTCGACTTCAAATGCAAGTTGGTCAAAAAGTACGCAATTCGACTTTGCAAGTACCCATTGATTCGCGATAACTCCACCTGACTACCCACGTTCACGATCCTCAGATAAGAGAGATGAGGCTCCGAGATCGTCTCGTAGACTTTCTCATACTCCCTTATCCGCCTCAGGAAATCGATCTTGGCTTGATCAGGCGACATGTCGTTATAATCCGGGTCTCCAGAGGACACTTTCAGAGCAACATTGGCCGCGATGACAGCCGGATCGTCGCAAAGCGTTTCGAGAAAGATAAGTTGTATACCCTTCTCTTTCGCCACACGTGCCTCAATCGTTGCCCTACGATGATCGGGGGGTCACGGAAATGCAAAATAACAAATTCATCCTCTACTCACCTTCTCGAACGCGTACTGTTCGTCGCATCTGATCATTGATCCCTGAGTATATCTGCAAGGTGGAGAGAGATTATGAACTTTCTCACCATGAATGGCAACGTTTCCTCCTTCCTTTAACCATTGAATCAACATTTCAAGACTGTCTAGTGCCAACTTCTCTCGTGACATATTCGCTTCTGAGTTCTCGTGGCTGAACCAAGAAGCCGAGTGTTCTTCCTTGATTCCGAGTCTTTTAACAAAACGTTCGATATATAAGCCAGTAGATCGAAAAAAATCTGGAATACTGACTGCTGAGCCTTCTGTTTCGCCCGCGTACGACGAAGTTGCCCGACATTGAAAACCTGAAAGGGAAGAATCAACCCAAACTGAACCCATAGAACCGCACGAAAGTCACCAACCTTCACATCATACTCCAACCACTATAGGGGGTGGGAGGGGGGTAAGGCTCGTCAATGATCCAAATACAGAACCTGAACCTACACACCTTGAGGTAGATCATAATCTTGTTGCTCAAATACGACTTGCCCCGAGCAGGAAGCCCAACCTATTATTCATCGAGATCAATCCCAGTCGATGAAACCTGAACTGTTAACACACCGTGGCCAGCACGATCTTGGCTTCTGAATAGTCAGGTTTTGACACTGAGTGAAACAAGCACAGTCAGTCAGGGTTGATCACATTGGCAAATTCCATAACACAGCGCACCTTTACCACCAATACCCTTCACCGAAGGTGGCGGAGTCGAAGCATTGGAACCCATCCTGCTTACGACCGTAGACCGATCAAATTCCTTGAGCCTTTTTCAAAATATCGTCAGATAGGAACCCAAATACAAAGAACAGCGAGAGCGAAAGAGTTCGCACAGCCAAGAAGAAACAGCCACAGATAACCTCCTGGCAAGAACGAGAGGACCCCTACATTTTCCCTCCCGCACCAAACGCGGCAGGTGGAATACCAGGAGAATGAGGTACCGCAAGGGAATGTTTTATAATCTTATCGCGGTCCTTCATCTCTTGTAGTGCACCTGAAACCCTAGACAGGTTTTGAGAGGTGTCAGAACCTGAAAAGTTATCCGTCATTCTGATTTCGCTCGACCTATATAAACGTCAAGGGACCGTTCCTCGGATCGGCAAAGATCAGAAACGAACGTGAAGTTATAGGCAAGGCGATTGTGTGGATGTGATAACACGGAGAGAGATGCTGTTGATTCATATATACATACCGGCTAGAGCGGCAATTGTAGTGAGGCAGATATGGATTAAGATTAGTCACACGACAGGCAAACATACATGAAGTCGACATGTCACCATCCGATGTAGTAACCGCGACTAGTAAAACGCAATTATGTTTGAGAGTTTAACGTTTAACTTGAATCCAGAGTGGTACTCTATGGGGGACTATGAACACTTCCAGAGTAACAATCCAAGTAGGGTATACGAAGCTCGACAATCCAGTACTAGTTTCACTGCCATCACCATGATGATGCGATGCGCGACATCTTTGTTGATAATCGTGTGCCAAGGAACGCTTGCTTCTTTTGGGAATATATTAATACAGTACAGTCATGAGGAAATATGCAATGAAATAAGGAACGATCGGAGCTCAATAGATCTACCATGAGGGGTCGTAAAGTAGGGGATGTAGCTCGTTATCAACAGCATTAGAAAGTATTCTAAGTGTGAAATCCATGGGTGTACGAGCCCATCGTCAATAATCAATAGAGTATCCAGTCCACGCTATTAAGGTCGCTTCCACAAGCAGATTAACGGGTATTTTGGACACACTTTGGAATCTTGACAATAGAAAAAAGAGAATGTGTCGAGAGACTGTGAGTACCCGGAGGTGAATTAATGATGGGGCAAGTTGAGAAGATCTATGACTGCAAGATGCCTGTCCTATCAATAAAACGAAGATAAACGATGAAATCAAGCGCTTACCAAAAGATTGAAAATATCCGTATCACGTACGCAGACATTTGGTTGCAATGGCGTCCATTATGCCCTGCAGCACAATGCATCCCAAAACCCTCTCCTTCGTCCATGGACTTCATCTTGTTCTTCGGCTCTACGCATTTGGTCACGACCGTATAAACCCATTCCCTTCCCGACGCCATCGCGCATGGGACCTGGAAGCGTGGCATCCTCTGGCGACGCTGAACCATTCTTTCCTGCATGTACTTGATTATACAGGACAGATTCCGAACCATTCAAGCCATTGGCATTGAGAATATTGCTCGGGGAATGACGACCAAAGTTGTTGGGTGTCGGGCTATTGCGATACCCACTTGGACTCGGAGCGGTTGCATAGGGATGGGGTGCGCTAAGGCCAGCACTTCCCATATCCTTGGGCTGGCTCACCCGCCTACTACTATTAGGGGGAATTGGTTGGACGCTAAGGTCTCGAGCATTCCGGTCGTTGGAGGCAACCCGTCGCGTGCTCTTCATATGGGCAGGGGTAGGGCTCAACACAAGTTGATTGGAAGTCGTGCCATCGGCAGGTTGTCGTCGACGGTTTGGATCACGTTCACGTTCACGCTCACGCTCACGACGGTGTTCGCGATGTTCGCGATGTGGTGTAAGGGGAACAGGTGTATGCTTTGATCATCATGAGCACACAAATAAGATGTTCGCAAAATTTAAGGGTACACACGTTGCTGGCTTCCCATCCTTTGCCACTGTTCAGAATATTCCAGTCGTAGATTCCGTCATCGTGTTCACCCAGGGTCTTCAATACCTTCGCGAAGAGTTCCTTTAGGAAATCATAGTCAGGGGTTTCTTCGAAGCCCAGTTTTCGGACGTAATTCATATAAATGGCAAACTCCTCTGGAAAACCAACATGTTACCAACTAATGAAATCAGAAAGGACAGAAAAACCAACCAGGGAAACCTTCGCATAGTTCTGAGATTGGAGTCGACTGCTTTTTCTCTCCAATCTTCTCGTATTTCTGCTTGTTGGTTTGTGCACGAAGACCCTGCCATGGCAACCCTCCCCGCAAAAAGTACATGAAAACATGCCCAAGGGACTCGAGATCGTCTCGACGAGATTGTTCACGACCAAGGTGGGTGTTGATCGACATGTATCGTGCTGTCCCAGATAATGATTTCCGCTCTCTGTAAGGTATGTGCTGTTTCGTTTTAGGATCCCTGTAGTGCTTTGCCATACCAAAGTCTGAATAACCAAAGAGTTAGATAGTCCATTCGCTGGCTGACAAGCCCAAGATGAGGGAAACTAACCGATGATGCTGATGAGATTCGCGGTCTTGCTACCAGAGACACCGATCAAGAAGTTATCGGGTTTTATGTCTCGATAGATGAGCGACTTTTCGTGAATGGCCTGTACACGGGTTACCTGTTGGGAAAGAATGATTAATTCGGAAATACATGAAATGGAGATGAATAGTTAAAACTTGGAGAGGGATATGGCGTGCGCCGAATTACAATCGAGAAGGTAAACTGACCATCTGCTTCGCTGCCATACAGACAGTCTTTATTGTGAACTTGCGACCGCACATGTCAAATAGATCTTCCAAATTTGGGCCCAAAAGGTCAATGACTAGAATGTTATGAAGCCCTTCCTGGCCAAAATAATACACCTGCGGAACACCGGCTAAGAAAGAACAGCCTCATGAGTCGATTTGGGACAGGATTGCGAACAAGTCAACATACTTGTCCCGTTCATTGTTCGATAAGAGCGAAACTCATCACGCAGTTGAGGGGCATCAGATTTCCGAGGTTCCTGGGCAAAAGATGGGTAAGCGCTACTGGAAGACGCACAGCATAACTTGTGCGCACAAATTTAATGGCCACAGGTTGCGTTGTGGTCAATTTAAAACCTATGAAAGATGTTAGTAATGTTTGAAGAATAGTGAACGATGATTGCTGAAGCAACGATACGTGACAAGACAATAATTGGGTATCGAACAGCTCAGGAGATTGGAAAACGGATAAAGAGACAGACCATCATAAACGATACCAAAAGAACCCTCTCCAATTTTCTTTCCGACTTTGTAATGGCCGCCAACAATGCTGTTGGTCATGGAGAGGGAGTGGGAGGGGTGTGCGGATGAAGAGGCTATGACATGGGGAGTTGCCATAGTGTAATGAAGGTGAAGTGAAAGGGTCCGCTCGGCGGTTTAGATAGAAAGATTGAAGGTAGTAGTAGTTGCGTTGAACAGTGACCGGTAAATTTGCGGAGGTGGAGGAAGCTGGGAGAATCCGGAACACCGCACAGAGTAAAAGGCATGCGGCAGTTTCACACGCCCCCGCTTTAACAACACGAGGCCTTGACATCGGCCTCTACGTTCTCTATTCGGATCTAGAGTCAAAAAGACCAGTTGATATGCCTTTCGGGTATGTTTATTAAGTCGTATGTTTCTAGTTCACGGGTTCAACTGAATTCTAGGTACCACATCATACGAGTTCAGTCCGGCCCCAAGTATAGCATCAGTCAAGAAGCGTTAATGCGTCTATCTATCCCGGCTCTCCACAAAAATAATTTTTTGTTTCGTACAATGTCAATTCTTGCCATATGGTGAACCCCAATGTACGTCCTTACAGAACGTTTTGGAACGATAAGAAATAATGACCAATGTCTTTCGTCAGTCTGCTTTAAATTTCTATTGTGGTTGGGTCGGACCGATATCCCCAATAAAGTCGACAGAACCCCCACCTTCAATTAAATCAGCAGGTCAGGTCCTTTCAGAAACTACAAAATGACTATCTACTTGAGGGGATTTGAACGCACAAAGTTGACAACCCGTTATCAAACCTCTTGAGTAGACTCTCTGAGGTTGTTCATCCTTTCCCGCAAATGCTATCACTGGGAGCTTTGATCTGGATAGCATGCAGACCGCTGATTCGACTGTGAGATCTTTCCTTTTGCATTAGACCAACATCTTAACTTCCCCCCAGTGCTGCTTGTGTTATTTGTGGGATCCTCGTAACAAAAGCCGGTATTTTCCCTTTAGTGGCTACCAAAGGTGCAAGCCAAGTCATCATAAACATCGGTTATCCATGCCTGTTATTCTCAAAAATCGTGCCCGCTCCTCTCTCAGGGGACAATATCCGTGCATTGGGTAAGTCGACCATGACAAAATTTAAGCACCTGAACAGACCTTTTTATATATATCAAGGCCCCCTCGTTGTTGTCGCCCTGCTGTACCACCTATTGGGGGGTCTGCTGGGTTTCATCGTCAAGAAATTCTTCTGGGTTCCTCATCGATTCCGTTACGGAATCATACTTGCTGGTTCTTTCGGAAATGTCGGAGATCTGCGTAAGCACCTCCCCCCCCTTCTACTCTGAAGTCTACGGTAACCCATATAAAATAGCTACCGCTGTAGCTCTAGGTGTCACCATTTCGGCGCCGTTCAACGGAACAAGCGATCAGAATTTGTCAATCGCCTATATATCAGCATTTATTTTGGTTTCTGTGGTAAGTTCATTCATTATCCATTGGAAGAAGATAATTATATAACTCCACGAAGGTCTTGATGTTTCCCATGGGATTTCACAAACTCATCATGTGGGACTACGAAGGACCCGGAGTCGATTCCGAAGAAGTGATGGAGGCCACGCGCAACAAGCGCCGGATGATGCTTAGACGATTCCGGTTGGAAAGCCGGACATCAGATAATGTGCAAGAACGGACCCGACAGTGCTCCCTAGATGCTGATGAGGTTATTGGGACCAAAGACACTGCTGACGCCGACAGCGGTGAAAAGCGGGTCGACACAGAAGTTTCTTCGGAATCATCCCGCAAGCGTTCAGGCGGTGATAAGCCCCTGCAGGAGAACATTGACCTAGAAGCGCAGGGGGTCGTGCTTCCCGTCCCACCCAGACCCTACGCTTTCATTGTCCTCGGGACATTGGGGAGATTCTTCAAGGATTTATTTGGCCCCATCTCTCTCTCGATATTCATTTCTTTTCCTGTCACTCTTATACCAAAACTAAAAGCGCTATTTGTGCATGTACCGGGGACGAAGATGGCTAGCACGCCAGATGGACAACCACCCCTCTCCTTCGTGTTAGACACGACGAGCTTCATTGGAAATTTTGCGATTCCCCTTGCCTTGATTTGTCTTGGATCGTCGCTTGCCCGTTTACATATTCCCAAGAAAGGAGAATGGAAGAAGTTGCCTTTGGGAGCCATAGGATCGTTAGCAGCAGGAAAGCTGATCGTTATGCCAATTATTGGTGTATTTTTGTGCGAGGGACTTACGAAGGTGGGTTTTATTTCCAAAGATGACAAAGTCCTACGGTTTATCTGCATGTGAGTGTTTTTATCTTTCGAGTCAACAAAAAGTAACAGAGGATCGTAGATTCTGTTCTTGTCTTCCGACTGCGACGGTGCAGGTATGTTCTCTCCTGTAGCTTGCAGCTTGCACTGGGATCTGAATTTGTTTATTGCTTAGGTTTTTCTGACCCAGGTGTACAGCGGGACAGGCAACGCAGAACACATATCTGTTTTTCTGATTCCGCAATACTGCTTAATGTTTGTTACGATGACCACTATCACGGCTTATACGCTGCATTTACTATCCTAGACTACATTTGGTCAAAGGCCGACCTTTGTTCTATCACATGACCGTGGAAACCACGCACGGACCACCTAGTGCCTATATAAACCTTCTGTCCTCCAAAAATGAATCTTTAGAACATACTCAATCAGGATCTGTTTACAGAAACTGACCGAGTCTCGCATTTTTACAAATGCCGCATTCATCATATCCACTCGATGACATCTGCGCTCGCTCGTCATACTGAGAACATGGCTTCTTCATGGGGTCTCGAGGACGTTTGGTGATATCTTTTTCTTGTGCCTGCATGGCCATGATCAAATTTTGCCAGCGAGTTGAGCGTCTGTCTGATGGATACTTTTTTTTAAAAACTACAAACTTGAATACATTGGTCTTGTATCACTTGATAAAAATTTTAACATATGCTGCTTGTCATCAACCTTCCAATTGTGAGAAAATCTGCTTCTTTCAGAGGTAAACAGCTTCGTCGCGTCGGTCACCATGAATCGTAGCGTGCTGTTAACCTCGATCCAACGTCTGCAACTCAGGAAGGATTCCCTCCTCCAGGAACTTGAATCACTGAACTTGGACCTCAAGTCACAACGAGCACAATTATCTCAACTCGTCAACGAAGATGCACCCGTGTATAGACTCCCGAACGAGCTGCTGACAAGCATATTCCTGATATGTGCCAAGACGTCGACAAGTGTATGGCCTAGCGAAATCACTCGAATTCATATGTCCCCCGGTTGGCTCCCATTCCAGGTTGCAGCATCACACGTGTCGCATCGCTGGAGACATATCGTATTGGGAACCCCATTACTTTGGAATGCCGTCAACATGAACCGACGCATGGTCTCTCAGCTGGAAGCGCACCTGGACCGTTCCGGCTCCTGTTTCTTGGATATATCTCTCAACTTTCAAGACTCTGACGACTTGGCAATTTATTGCCAACTTTTGGCAAAGCACTCTCGGAGATGGAGGAGGTTGTCGATCCTGACAACGTTTGAGGAAATATCCGAAATTCGTGAAATGTTACGCGAGGTGCAAGTTCCAATCTTGGAGCACCTCTCACTCATCTTGGGAAGACCCCAATTGGATTCCCTATCCCCCCGCCTGCCGTTCACCTCGGTTATTCCTTCCATCCTAGCATCTTGTCCACCGTGCCTATCTTTCGTGAGGCTCGCAGGTCAAGCGCTGGGTAACATTCATCCCCCAACTTCTTCGGTGACAACCCTCCATCTTGACGGTTGGTCCCGTCGTTACATGACCCACGACCAATTTAAAGTCATCCTGGTGGGAGCACCGTTACTTATCAACCTCTCCCTTAATCAACTTTACCTTCACCATCCCCGTGATCCCCTTGCGATTACTAAACCAACCACGCTCCCTTCCCTACGAGCTTTGCGAATTTGCGGCCCATGTTCTCCTGTGT
>Ga0307507_10009684_pt1 | contig 12729 bp, 6 predicted proteins | sample 7_EM_MG_FD_207223 | JGI IMG/M metagenome (GOLD analysis project Ga0307507, IMG submission 207223) | Populus trichocarpa ectomycorrhiza microbial communities from riparian zone in the Pacific Northwest, United States - 7_EM | ecosystem: Host-associated > Plants > Roots > Unclassified | place... | reverse complement strand
ACGCGAAGCGTACGCGAGGGCACGGGGTTCCGCTAGGGAGTCTCCCATAGAGGCTCCTGCGGCGGCGTTCCGTGACACTACCCCCCCTTTTATAGAGGCGGAGCTCCGGCGACGCTGTGGTTACTATGTACATATAGAAGGAACGCTTAAGGTATAGAGAAGGAAAAGAAATAATGCTAAAGGGGTTAGTGGTATGGAGTTCTGCTAGCTCTAATTGTTAAATAGACTAATTAGGATTTTCCATCCCCGGGATAGAAAATCGCTATTAGCTTAGTAGAAGGCGGTAAGCTAAACTAATATCTTTATAGTCCGCAGCGATATTGCGTAATAAGGCTTGGCACCCAAGAATTTGACTAATTAGATAACTTTAACCGGCGGTTGAAGTTCCTAGATATCTTAACAATTTTTTAGTTACGTAATGGCAATCTGCGGCAATCTAACGGCAATTTGCCCTTACATGGCAGTGTATAATAATTGAACTCTATAAGGGCTCCTATAGAGGATTAGGTACGAAATCTCTGCTTAGGCCCAGTTTCTGTGGATTCGCGTGGTAAAAGTTGCTAATTAGGTCCTTTGTATTTTTAAAGTCTTCCTATAGTTGCTATTCTAGCTAATCTATATCAAATCCTGTATAGATAGCTCTGTAGTAGAGCCGCCGTCCTCTGCCTTTGCCAAAGTATTTAGAGTTGATAATTTGTTTAATGGTCCACTCCTTATGGTTCTCGTCTTCGTTCTCGTCTTGGATTAGTACTGGTAGGGGTTTAGGCTGTGTTTGTCCCAGTAAGGGGTTAGGCTGGTGAAGGTGTAGTAGCTATAGGTAAAATATAGGCCATATCCCGCGGGTGGCTAGGGCTGGCGGGAGCTCTAGTGTCATGGGACTCCTCTATAATACCTTACACACGTCCACCTGTTTCCACCTACGTAGCAAGAAGAGACCGACCACGAGACGGTAATCTGATGGTAATTTACGGCAATCTAACGGCAATCTGCCGCATTCTGCCATATTCTGCCAAGTCCACTAAATCCTGCCAAGTTCTGCTAGGACCGCTACTCAAATCCTATTCTGCTCCGTGTATGTGTCAACCAAGCAACCAAACTAGCGATATATACCCTTTCTTCCCATTTCCTTACCTTCTCTTCTTACGCAACGTCTTAACTTTATCACACAGTTTATATATATAGCTTAATAATATCTACTTCGCTATATATTATCACCACTTATACTTACTCTGTGACACTACGTTGCGTTAAAACCTACACTCCACCCCGCCCTATTTAAAATATAGAACAACCTTAAAGCCCCTATAATGGCCGCCAACATTATATCCGCACTCCAGGAACAATTGGTAGATATATAAAAGTCCTTTATAGACGCCCTCGCATAAAACCAAGCTGCTATAGCTTAATAGTAAGCCAAATAAAAAGCACAGCACTAGAAAATAATTAAAGCCCTCTAAGAAGAAATCCGCACCCTTAAGATATCTATGCTAAGCCCTTAAGACTGGTTACTATTACTAGAAGCCAATACGCGGAATATAAGCCCTAAACTAGCAATAGTTATCCCACCGGTAGAACTAACTACTGCACTATAACGATCCAAACAATTATTAGACCCTCCGATATTTACTAGTAAATAATAAGAACTCCAATTATTTCTAAGCTGGCTTAAAAATAAGCTAACTGGTAATGTTAACCGCTACCTAACTAAAGCTAACCAACTCTGTTATGCCCTAAGTTAACTAGGAGGAGATGTAGCTAACCTTATTAAACCTCTTTAACCGAACTCAGTACTAAGCCTAATTATACTTCTTAAAGCTACGTATGGTGACCTGAACCGCCAAGCTACTGCTTAAAGAAAGATAAACCATATAACTTAAGGAATAAAAAGCTTTCTAGTATACTTCTCCAAATTCAACCGTTACGTAAAAGAAATAGGCTGGAATGACTCCGTACTAATTAACAGCCTTATTAAATCCCTAAGTCCTAAACTAAAAACCTCCTTAATAGGTATAGACTTACCGGGAGCCCTTAACGCCTACGCAAACGTTATTAATAAATGGTATAATAATATACTACGTCTGACACCAAAGTCCGCTCCTTAATATAATATAATAACCCCATAAATGTTTATTAAGCTATTGTCTTAGCCTAAGCACCCTAACGCTATAGATATTGACACTAGAACCCTAGGATACGCCCTACTAGGGTTCTTTAAATAAGAATAACGCACTAAGCTAGGCCTCTGTTTTAAGTATGGAAGTAGCTCCTACCTCTCTAACTACTACTCCGTCCCCCTACCCTAACGCAAATTACGAACAGCTAACACTAGCAGCTGTTTACCATATTAATCCTCTAGTTACCGTCCCTAATCTCCACCTGGTTCCAGCCCTATATCTAGTAAGCACCACTTATAAGGATAAAGCTACAACTAATATACTATAAGAACTCCACCCTAATTACCTCTAAAAGAAAGGTTTTGGAGCTAAGTCGCTCTTTAAAACGGCGCTACCTCAGAATCTCATTAAATGCTTTAAATATCACGAACTCTGACTCTTAGGATTACAGCATAACCGTCAACTGTTATCTTTAGCAGAATAATTAATAGGTTAATGCTTAAGTCCTAATTAATACAGGAGCTAGTGGCACAGGATTTATTAATAAGATCTTTATGTAAGATAATGGTTTTACTCTAACCCCCCTCGACCGGCATATTAACGTATTTGGATTTAATAGCAAACGCACTATCTTAGGCTGTATTACCTATGTAGTATTCCTAAGACTCTAATACCTAAACCACAAAGAACTAATTAGGCTTTTTATTACCACCCTAGGTTACTTAGTGATCCTTAAATAACCCTAGATAAAGCTATATAAGGTAACCATTAATTGGGACAACCTTAAGCTTCTATTTACCACCTCCTATTGTAAGTAGAAGTGTCTTATAACCCGCTACTTAGACCCTAAACCAAAACCTGGAAAATCCACCAAGATCCACCAGTTTAAGATTTCCACCGATGTCTACTAAGAACCCAGAAATAATATACAACTATATAAACCGACTCCAACTACTACACCCCAAACTAAGTAGAAGCTTAAGCTTAATATATAAAAGTACTAAAAGAACTAGTACTCTACTATAAAAAGGATACTTAAAGAACCTAAACCTAAATCTAACACCAACTCCATACCTAATACTAAACTTAAACCTAAATAAGAAACCATATAAGAAACTAAGGACAATTTAAGTTCGCTTAACACCTTAGATATCTATATAATTAGAGCTACCCTATTAGCACAACTCGCTAAGAAACCTAAACATACGATCTTCGCTGTTACAATAGCCGATATTAAAAAGGCCTTAGCACCAAAGAAATATACTAACCCTGCTATAAAAGTACTAGTATGCCACCATAACAACCTGGAAGTATTTTTATAAAAGGAAGCCAATAAACTAGCAGAACACCAACTATATGACTATAAGATCGTACTTAAAGAAGGAAAACAGCTAGGATTTGGACCCTTATACAGAATGTCCTAAAACGAACTCCAAGTGCTGCGGAAGTACTTGGACGAATACCTAAGTAAAGGATTTATTAGAGCAAGCTCTTCGCCTATAGCTACATCTATAATCTTCGTTAAGAAACCTAGCAGCGGTCTATGCTTCTATATAGACTACTAAGCTCTTAACGCTATTACTATTAAGAATTGGTACCCGCTCCCGTTAATTTAAGAGACACTAAACCAATTAAGTAAGGCTCGCTACTACACAAAACTCGACCTTATCTACGCATTTAACCGCCTCCGTATTACAAAAGAAGATAAATGGCTTACCGCATTCCGTACTAGATATAGACTGTTTAAATACTTAGTAACACCATTTGGCCTTATAAATGCCCTAAGTTCATTCCAACACTTTATAAATAATACCTTATAACCTTACCTGGACGTTTTCTGTACTGCTTATATCAACGACATCCTAGTATATAGCAATAACTTAGCTAAATATAAGAAACACGTTAACCTTGTCCTAGAAGCCCTATATGGAGCTAGACTACAATTAGATATAGATAAATGCAAGTTCTATAAAACGGAAGTTCTATACCTTAGACTTATTATCTTTATAGACGGCATATAAATAGACCTAAAGAAGATCAAAGTAATTATAAACTAGTAAGAACCTAAGAACGTTAAGGACATAAGAGCCTTTATAGGATTTACTAATTTCTACTAACGGTTTATTAATAACTTCTCCGCCCTAGTTTTACCTCTTATAGCTCTAACACAAAAGGATAAAGCCTTTATCTTTAATAAGGAATGCAAGAAGGCCTTTACCTATCTAAAAGTTATATTCACCACCGCACCCATACTCCAACACTTTGACCCAAACCAAAAGAGTATTATAGAAGCTGATTTATCTAACTACATCACTAGAGGCATTCTGTCTCAGTATAATAAGGAAGGAGTACTGCATCTAGTAGTATACTTCTTAAAACAATTAAGTCCAGCCAAATATAACTATAAGATCTACGATAAGGAATTGTTAGCCATTATTAGATATTTTAAACAATGGCGACCTAAACTAGAAGGCACCGGATTTCCAATTAAGGTTCTTAGCGACTATAAGAATCTATAGTACTTTATAACCACAAAATAGCTAAGTTATTGTTAAGCCCGCTAGTTAGAATATCTGTCTTATTTCTAATTCTTAATCATGTACCGCCTAGGCGTTTAAGGTTAAAAACCTAATACCCTAACTTAACGTTTACAAGATATAATAGTATAGGAAGAAGCGCGCGCCTACTATAATTAAATGCTACTTCACTCTAAATTATTTAATCCCCTAGCTAAAGACCTTATAGTACACGTCCTTAAAATAACTAATTAATTAATTAAGCAGATTATAGTTAACAAATACCCAAATAACGAGTTTATCCAAGAGACACTTAAGTTAATTTAAGATAGCGTTAGACGCTCTAAAAAGATCTCTCTAAGTAAATATAAAGCTTGTGGAGAACGCTTATACTACCAGAACCACCTAGTTATACTTAACCACAACGAACTTAAGCTCAAGCTCCTTAAATACGTATATAATCTACCAGTAGCCGGCCACCTAGGCTAAGGAAAAACCCTAGAGCTACTCTAACGGGAGTACTACTGGCCAAATATATATAATATAACATAAAGGTACGTCTCTAGCTGTTACACCTACCAACGAGCCAAAGCCTTACATAAGAAGTATAACGGCTTTCTAAAGCCACTGCCTGTTCCGGACTAAAGATGGAAGGATATCTTAATTAACTTCGTTATTAATCTCCCCATAAGTAAAGGCTGTGCGAACATTATAGTAGTTATAGACCGACTATCTAAAACGAGATACTTAATCGCCTACCCTAATATATTAATACCTGCCGTTGCCTAACTGTTCCTGGATTATATATGGAAACTCTATAGACTTCCTAAAATAATTATCTCTAATAGAGGCCGCTAGTTTATCTTAGCGTTTTAGGAAGAACTAACTACCCAACTCCGCATTAAAGCGCTATTGTCTACGGCATATTACCCGGAAACGGACGGTCAAACGGAATATGCAAATGCTATAATAGAACAGTATATTCGGATATACATGTCGTATTTATAGGACAACTGGATGGACTGGCTTACATTTGCCAAGTTTACTGCAAATAACTCCGTCTTAAAAACTATAAAGGTCTCCCCATTCCTGGCTAATTACGGCCAGCACCCGCGAATGGGTTTTAAACCCTTTAGTAATATTCCTCGCCTAGCTTATTAGGCCTTATAAGTTGCAGAAGCAAACGAATTTATAAAGAAAATAGAAGAACTATAAGAGTTCCTTACTAATAAAATAACATAGGCCCAGTCTGTCTATAAAGCCGTAGTAAATAAGAACCAAACCCTAGCACCAGCTTACTAAATTAGTAACTTCGTTTAGCTAGACATAAGAAATCTGAACACAAAACAACCTACTAAGAAACTTAACTGGAAGAACGCCGGCCCTTATAAGGTTGAAAAAGTTGTCTCTTTTTATGCCTACCAACTGAAGCTCCCTAATACGGTTAAAATCCACCCTATATTCTATACGTTAGTCCTCCGCCCTGCCGCCCCTATATCAGACACCCTACCTAGATAGATCTAAGACCCTCCCCCACCAGTTAAAGTGGATGGTAAGGATAAATACCTCGTTAAAAGAGTTAACGATATTAAGTACGACAAACAGAAACGCAAATATATATATCTTACAAAATGGAGAGGCTTTACTAAGCCCTTATAGGAACCCATTGACTCTATAGGACTTATATAAGCCGCAGAAGACTTTTACGAACTCTACCTAGAACTACCTCAGCCCCATCTCGCAAAAGCTCGAGTTTAAAGGGGGGGTACTGTCACGGGACTCCTCCGTAACACCTTACACACGTCCACCTGTTTCCACCTACGCAGCAAGAAGAGACCGACCACAAGACGGCAATCTAACGGTAATCTACGGCAATCTGACGGCAATCTGCCGCATTCTGCTATATTCTGCCAAGTCCACCAAATCCTGCCAAGTTCTGCCAGGACCGCTACTCAAATCCTATTCTGCTCCGTGCACGTGTCGACCAAGCAACCAAACTAGCGATATATACCCTTTCTTCCCGTTTCCTTACCTTCTCTCCTTACGCAACGTCTTGACTTCATCACACAGTTTATATACATAGCTTAATAATATCTACTTCGCTATATATTATCACCACTTGTACTCACTCCGTAACATCTAGCTTATATGCGGCTCCCCTATTAATGACTTGTTTGATCTAATAGGGGCCAAGGTTCTTATAATTGAGTGACTTTATAGGCCTCTATGTAGAGATATTGCGTGCATCTAGCTATACCTAGTCGCCAACACGCATCTCCGGTGGTGGCGTTCTATAACAGTCGGCGAAGTAGGCCTGCTTTGCTTAAGCCTAGGCTATTTCTCCCCTGCAGTAGTTGAGTAGATTTTTTATGCGGTCTATATACTAGTTGGCAAGTAGCATCTTAAGGTGTTTTCCGTATAGCAGTTTCTTATTAATAGGTTCTAGTAGCTCTATGCTAGATTAGGGGTGATAACCCTTATTCGCGAAGAACGGAGTAAGTCCTATAGTGGCTAAGACGTGGTTATTGGCTGCAAACTTGCCTAGTAGGAGGTGATCTACCCAGTTGTCTTGGCCGTAGGCAACGACCTATCGTAAGTACGCCTTTATACTGGCGTTGGCGTTTTCTGGCTGTCCCGCAGTCTCGTAGTGGAAGGATATAGACATCTTAATAGAGATACTAAGACGTTAACAGATCTGTCTCTATAGGTCGGAGTTAAATTGCGTGCCCTAGTCGGATGTAATGGAGTCAGGTATCCTATATAGTTAGTAGACTTCGCGAAGAAAAGTGTCTGCGATGTTATTAACAGCTATGCCTTTGGTTGGGATGTAGTGACGTTCCTTTATAAGTCGGCATATTATTATTAGGATGTTCTTATAGGTATAACCATGCCGTTTATAGGGTGGTAGGTTAGTAATAAAGTCTATAGCTATATCTGCCCACCGCCGTATAGGGATTGGTAGTAGGTGTAGTAGTCCTTGGTACTTAGTGCGAAAGGCCTTGGCGCGCTTATAGCTATAGCAGGTGCTTGTAAAGCGTTTAACTAAGTCTATTATCTTAGGCCAGAAGTAGTATTGGCTAAGGAGTTTGTAAGTTCCTTCTCTACCTAGGTGACCGCTTAACCAGAGGTTATGGGCCATCTGGATTAGTTGCCATTATAGGTCTTCTAAATTGGGGACGAATAGATAGCCTTTATAGTAGAGTCTGTTCTCCTTTACTTCTAAGGCTATTATATTAATTTGGCCTAAGTTTCGGAGGCTAGTGGGTGGCTTGCGGGCGCTAGCAGTTTTTATAGTAATAAGTTGGTGTAATAACGGGTCAATAAAGATATTATATGCAGCAGTAATAAGCTTATTAATTTTAGGGGGCGGCTTTAAGTCTATAGCGTAAAGCTGAGGTGTAGATGGTTCTGTTATAGGTAGTATACTAGGGGCTAGGTTTCTTGCTTTTAGGATTATCTACTATTAGAACTAATTATAGGGGTTATCCTCTAACTAAGGAAGATCTTATAAGCGGCGTGTTAGGCTATTAGGTTTTATGCCTTATACTCCCGGCCTATATATGATTTTAAAGTTAAAACTGGAGAGAAACTCATTCCAATGTACTTAGCATTAGTTTAGCTGCTTTATAGTTATAAAGTATTTAAGGTTGCGATAATCTGTAAGGACTTTAGTTAGCTGGTTGGGTTCTGCTAAGGAGAGTTCCGGTTAGAATTCTTTAAACACTTATATAATCGCAAGGAGTTCTTTATTATAGATCTTATAGTTACACTCTTATAGTGTAAGCTTAGACGAGTAGAATGCGACTAGGTAGAGGAGACCGTTATCGCCCCTTTGGGAGAGGACACCTACGTTAACATGGTCTAAGGAGTCGGTTTTAAGATAGAGTTATTATCCTGATATAAAGTGAGCTAGGATAGGTGCTTTAGTAAAGGCATTTTTAAGGTCTTAGAACGCCTTCTCGCAGTTAGGCGTCTAGGTAAAGCGTAGGTACGTTTTTCTTCCTTTTATAGAAAGGCCCTTTATTCACATTATTGCTATAAGTGGTGCTACTACGCCTAAGAAGTTGTATATAAATTTCTAATAGAAGTTGGCAAAACTAAGGAAGGCTTATACATCCTTAATGCAGTTAGGGGCTTACTATTTGGTAATTATACATACCTTCTTGGGGTCTATATAGACACCCTTAATAATGACAATTAGTCTAAGGTATTTTACTTCTATAACTAAGAATTCGCACTTCTTTAAATTAATATGGAGTCCTGCTTCCCTAAGGCGCTATAGGACCTTTTAAACATGCTTAGTATACTTAAAAGGGTCGTTGCTATAAATAAGTATGTCGTCCAGGTACGCCGAGCAGAAGTCGTTAAGGTAGTCCCATAAGGCGTTATTAATATAGCTTTAGAAGGTGCCTGGGCCGTTATATACGCCGAAGGGCATAATAGTATATTTAAATCGGCTAAAGCGCGATGCGAATGCGGTTTTCCATTTATCGCCTTCCTATATTTGGAGATAGTTAAAGGCGGTGATAATATCGAGCTTAGTATAGATTTTGGCTTAACTAAGCCGCTTAAGGGTCTCACATATAAGCAGTACTGGGTATTGGTTCTTAATTGTAATAGTATTAAGTCCTCTATAGTTAACGTAGAATCGGATACCTCCTCTAGGCTTCTTGGCGAGAAGAATAGGGGCGGCTACTGGTAATATGCTGGGACGAATAAACCCTTTATTAAGGTGCTTGTTAATATACTTTTTTATAACTAGAAGTTCATCTTTTAACATTAAGTAGGGTCTCTTATAAAGTGGCATTTTTCCTTATTTAATATTAATGGCATGGTTATTAGGTTAATATAGAGGGAGTATATCTACGCCCTTTTGTAAGCATATATTGATAAAGTTATAGTACCTCTTAGGGAGGAGCTTGCGGAGTTCCTTATTAGTAAGTCCCTTTTTAAGCTTTATAAACTTCTCAAAGTCCAAGGTTAAGAGTTTATTAAGTTCTATAGGCGTGTTGTCCTTTAGGAGGTCCACCAGATCTATCCTATTACTATAAAGGACGTGATCCTGTTCTTTATCAAGTTCGTATAGCTGTAAGCGGGAGGCTGCTGTAATAACCTAGCTCTTCCTTTGTGCTATATAATAGAAGGCTGCGGCACTAACGTAGTAACAGTTGGTCATAGGTGGTGTAATTAGAGGTTCTTTAGGTTGATATTCTGGGGAGTAGGTAGAGGCGGCTAGGCTATGCCCTAGGCAGGTCTCTCTGCAGTAGTTAGAGTTAAAGGTTACTTCTCTTTTCTTCTAGTTAATAATGGGGTTATACTGCTCAAGCCAGTTTATTCTAAGGATAATAGGGTAATTAGTAAGTGGTATAACATAGGCCTAGAGCTCTTCTTGGTGTCCGTTTATATCTAGGTAGAGTTATGCCATATAAGTAATCTTTTATGCAGTACAACTACCGTTAGCGAGTTGTAGGGCGCGGGCTTTAGTAAGGGGTAAGGTTAGTAGGTTATGTTTACGCACAAATTAGGTATCTATAAATTTATTAGTAGCTCCGCAGTTAATTATAAAACGGTCTTTATATTGTTTTTTAGCAGTTGTTCCTATTATAGGTAAAACTATCTGTTTCCGTCCGTCTATTCTTACTAAGTCATCTATTAAGTAGGCCAATATATAGATTCCTCTATTATTAGGGTGTCCTAGCTCGCGACTTAGGGCTAGGACTAAGCATTTCCTACTACTTCCGCTGCTGCTGCTTCTTCATCTTATACGGTAACGGTGCGTAGTAAGGTATTCGGTGTTCGAGGTATAAAGTTAGGTATTAGGCGGTAATTACCAAACCTAGCTATTAGGCAGTTTGGGTTTTTGTAATAATAGCCTTCTTAACAGTATCTATAGCAGCGCCCTAGCTTCTAAAGTAGCTTACGCTCTCCGTCTAGGAGTTTATGTAGGAAGGTTGGAATGGAGAGGTTGATATTAGCTCTGGTAATAGTATTAGTAGTAGGTGTTAGTGACCTAGTGTATATAGGTGTGGTTGGTCCAGAGGGCTTTTATATAGGAGCCTTTAGGCAAGGGTTAGTAGTAGAAATCTAATTTAGCCGTTGTTTAATCTTCTATAGGGCTGCCACTATGCTATAAATGTTATTATAATTGTAACTAGCGGTAGTATAACTAAGATAATAGGTAACCTTTTTAAGGAGGTCTTCCTGGTCTTTAGCGTTATCTTAGGAGAGGACTCTAGTGTATTTCTGGAACTTAATATAGAACTCGTCAAATGACTTAGTGGAACTCATCTTTAGGGCGCGTAGTTTGGCTTAACTAGTGGCCACTAGGTCATGGTTGCGATATATTAGGTTAAGATTGTCAAGGACCTTATAGTAAGACTGCCACTTCTAGGGGCTATTGGTCTCCCATTAGGCGAAGAGTCTGTTAAATAGGGTACCCTTTATACGCCTAATAATATAACCAATCTTGGTATCCTCCCTAGGAAAAAGGCAGGCGCTCTAGGTTAGTTTCTTGCAGATTTACATCTTCTAGTGGCTATATTCCTTGCGGTCTCCCTAAAAGACTAGGGGATTAGGGTATCATATATTAGACCCCACAATTATAGCTTAAGTTTAGTTACTATTATAGGGGTTGTCCCTATTAGGTGAAGCTGCTTAATACTAACTTTTAGCCAAGCGTTGGGTGGGTAAGGTTGCCGGAGGCGTAGGGACTTAGATAGTGTAGTGCGTAGTAGGGAGGTGCTTAGCATTGTTATAGATATACTTGTTAAGCTAAGACTATAGGTATTTAATTATACCCTCCTTCTTAGTAACCTAGGCAATAAGTATAATCTTAGCTTTCTTTAATTGTTAAACGTCGCGCTTAGATATATGGAGGTTATCTTTAGTCTCTTAGCGTATATTATTAGCAAGTGCCTTACTAGCTTATAAGTCTTGGATAATATCGTAATCTTAGATAGTATACAGTTTAGCTTACATAAGCTTTAGGTAGTAGTTCTATAGAAGGTGGTAGTATTTATTAGGTTCTTGTGCTACTATTTATATAAATATCTTAGCGTCTCGTATTTTAATCTTAATAGATAGCTGCCCTTCTGGTTACTTTTCCGTGGCTATATAATTAATAAAGGATAAGATATCGCCAGTATCTATCTTATTAAGGTTGTCGCTATGGCTACCTATACTAATAAGGGTGTACCCATTCTGCTAGGCTGGTTAACTCTTATTGTCTTTAAGGTAGTACTAGGTGCTTGGGGGTACTTATAGTTATAACTCTTCTAAGCCGCTAGGCTTGCCCTTAGGGGTTAAGGCTAGGGTTAATAAATTAAATTCTCCTAGGATTAATTAGCATTATAGGTTGGGTTGGGGTATTAGGTTGCTCTTTAGGCTTAATATAGTGGCTAGTAAGGAATATCGTCTTACTATCATAGTGCGGAGGTTGCTCGTAGACACGCTACTTCTGGCAGCGCCTGCAGTATCGTAGAGACGTAGAATTGGTCGTAGGCTAGGTGTCGGTGGTAAAAAAAAGGCGCAACGTAATGTTATGGGACGTGGGGCAATGGCTACAAAGCGTATATATTTGAGGAGTTTACAAGACGTTGCGCGATCGATCATAAGGATCAAGGGCGTAGGAAGGTAATATACTACGCGTGGCTGACGTAAGCTATACGCGAAGCGTACGCGAGGGCACGGGGTTCCGCTAGGGAGTCTCCCATGGAGGCTCCTGCGGCGGCGTTCCGTGACAACTAGTGACTCGTAGGCAACTCGCAAGCGAGCCCTAAAAGGCGGGGAGACGGATCACGGGGTTTTCTTAAATAGAGTTTTCTCCCTATATGTATATAAGGAGTAGTCCGCGTGGGCCTAACAGGGATCCGAATCGGACGTTAAGCAATAAATAATAATATATAAAGTTCTATTAAAGCCCTATATAAAGCCCTATTAAGGTTATATTAAAGCCCTATATAGAGACCTATACAGAGCTGTATATAGAGCTCTACGTCTACTATAATATCTACTATAATATTTATCTTTATGTGACTTTTATAAGTTTCTTAACACCTAGGACCTAACCTGTTATAACCTCTACTATTAAATTACTTATA
>Ga0307507_10009683_pt1 | contig 12730 bp, 12 predicted proteins | sample 7_EM_MG_FD_207223 | JGI IMG/M metagenome (GOLD analysis project Ga0307507, IMG submission 207223) | Populus trichocarpa ectomycorrhiza microbial communities from riparian zone in the Pacific Northwest, United States - 7_EM | ecosystem: Host-associated > Plants > Roots > Unclassified | place... | reverse complement strand
TGGGCGTACGCCGCCGAACTCCTCACCGAGGAACAGGTACAGGACCTGGCCCGCACCTGGTTCCGCGCGCTGGAAGCAGTCGTACGACGAGCAGCCGTACTCAACAAGCTCTGAGACAGGCCCTGAACAAGACCTGACCCCACCGCACTTACCCACCCGACCGCATCAGAGAGGCAAGGAACCCCCGACATGAGCAACCCGTTCGAGAACCCCGAAGGCGTCTACTCCGTCCTCGTCAACGACGAGGGCCAGCACAGCCTTTGGCCCGACTTCGTGGACGTACCGGCGGGCTGGACGGTCGCGTACGGACCGGCCGCGCGGCAGGAGTGCCTCGACCACATCGAGACCAACTGGACGGACATGAGGCCGAAGAGCCTGGTCGAGGTCGACGGGGTCTGAGCGCACTGAAAGGGGGGCGGGTCCGAACTACCTCGGACCCGCCCCCCTTTCACGTTCCCGTGGGTCAGGACGCCGGCTGCTCCACCTTCGTCGAGGTCTTGCCGTCCACCGCCGCCGCGAGCTGCGGCACCATACGGTCCAGGACGTAGGGGATGCTCAACACCGTGGACAGGGACACGGCGTTGCCGTAGTCGCTGGTCTCCTTGATGAAGACCTCGCGGCCCTGCTTCACCACGTTGAGGTCACCGTAGATCTTGTCGTTGTGCAGCTTGGTGACGGCCGTGGTGGTGTCGGGGACTATCCACACGGCGACCTTCTGGTCGAGGAGGTCGTAGCGTTCCTTGCTGATGTTGGCGCCGAACGTGTCACCGATGACCTTGTCGAGGCCCTCCGGGAGCGAGAAGCCCAGGTCGGAGAGGAGCCGGGAGCGCGGGTCCTGGCTGCCGTAGACGAACACGCCCTCGTACGGGGTGGCCATGACGGCCGTCGCGTCGGCGAAGGCGGGGTTGGCCTTCTTGGCCGCCGCGAACTTGGCCTCGACGCCCGACACCAGGGTCTTGGCCTCGTCGGCCTTGCCGAGCGCCTTGCCGATCTCCTCGGTCTGCTGCTGCCACGGCACGCCGTAGTCGTTGTACTGCTTGGGCTGGGCGATCACCGGCGCGAACTGCGACAGGCTCTGGTACTGCGCCTTGGTCAGGCCCGAGTAGACGGCGAGGATCAGGTCCGGCTTAAGGGCCGCGATCTTCTCCACCTGCGGACCGGTGCCGGTGTCCTTGAGGACGGTCGGCGCCGCCGCACTGCCCAACTTGTCCTGCGCCCAAGGGCCGATGGCGCCCTTGTAGCCGCCGAGCCACTCGGTGGTGCCGACCGGCACCTTGCCCAGGGCGAGGACGGCGTCCTGGTCGGTGAGGCCGACGGTGACGATCCGCTTGGGCTCGGACTTGATCGTCGTACTGCCGAACTTGTGGGCGATCGTCACGGGGAAGGCGTCCGCGGAGGCTTTTGCCCCCGACCCCGACGTGTTCGAACTGGACGACGTGGAGTCGGAGTTGGAGGAACCGCAGCCGACCGCCGTGACGGCCAGCAGGAGTACGGAGGCGAGCAGGCCGGACAGCCGGGAAGCTCTGGTGGCGCGGGGCATCGGATGATCCTTCTGTTCGTCGCGGTGGGTTCGGCGGGGGGTGACAGGTCTTCGCGGGGGGAGGTCTTCAGCGGGGGCTAGTGGGATTCGGGCGCGGTCTCGGCGGAGCGGCTGTCGGACCAGGCGTGCCACAGGGCGGCGTACTGGCCCTGGGCGGTGAGGAGTTCGTCGTGCGTGCCGTTCTCCACGACCCGGCCACCGCTCAGCACGATCACCCGGTCCGCGGCGGCGGCCTGGCTGAGCCGGTGCGCGACGACCAGTGCGGTACGGCCACGCAGGGCCTGTTCGGCGGCCTCGTCGAGCTGCCGCGCACCCGAACTGCCCGCCTCCGCCGTGGCTTCGTCGAGCACGACCACCGGTGGATCCGCCAACAGGAGCCGGGCCAGGGCGAGTTGCTGCGCACGGTCGGCGGTGAGCCGGTGACCGCCGTCACCGACGACGGTGTCCAGGCCCTCCGGCAGCGCCTCGACCCAGCCGAGCGCGCCCACCGTGTCGAGCGCCTCGCGGAGTTCCTCGGTGTGCGCGTCCGGGCGGGCCAGTCGCAGATCCTCGGCGAGCGGTCCGGCGAAGACGTGCACTTCCTGCGTGACGAGCCCGACCAGGTGGCCGGCCTCGTCCGGTTCGGCGCCGCCGACGTCGATCCGGCCCGACTGCGGGCGGTGCAGCCCCGCGACCAGCTTGGCGAGCGTCGTCTTGCCCGCACCGGTCGTACCGACCAGTGCGACCCGCTCCTTGGGCCGTATCTCCAGGTCCACGTCGTGCAGCACCGGGCGGCCCGGCACATACGCGTGGGCGACACCGGTCAGCGTCACGGACGGGGGACCGGCGGCGGTCGTACGGTCGTCCGCGCGGTCGGCGACCACCGGCGCGGGCTCGTCCACCACGCCAACGAGCCGTGCCAGTCCGGCCGTTGCCGACTGGGCGTCGTCCAGCAGCACCAGCGCGGTGTTGACCGGCCCGAAGAGACTGGCGAAGTACAACGCGGCCGCGGTGGCCGTACCGACCGACGCGGAACCGTCGCGCACCAGCAGATACCCGGTGATCAGGACCGCGGACAGCCCCAGATACTCGGCGATGTGCAGTCGGCTGTAGAAGCGGAGCATCAACTGCACGCCGCTCATGGTCAGTTCGACGGCCGAGCGCGAGCGTTCGGTGACCCGCCGGGTGTGGCCCTTCTGCAGCCGGTACGCCCGCACGGTCCGCGCCCCGCCGATGGTGTCCAGCAACTGCTGCTGCTGGGTCCCGGTGGCGATGCGCTCCTTGGCGTACAGGGGAACGGCGTTGCGCACATACCAGCGTGCGGTGTGCGCCTGCACCGGCACGGCGATCAGTGCGGCGATCAGGAACCGCCAGTCCAGCAGGGCGAGCGCGCCCAGCGTCAGCACGATCGACAGCGCGGACCGGGCCAGTTCGGGCAGCGCCCCGCGCACCGCGTCGGCGACCCGTGAAACATCGCGGGTGACACGGGAGTTGAGGTCACCTGAGCCCGCCTTCTCCACCCGGTCCAGCGGGAGGGACAGGGCACGCTCGACGAACAGTTCTCGGAGCCGCGCGAGGGCGGTCTCGCCGAGCCGCGACACCAGGGACATGCCGAGTGCGGTGGTCACGCCCTGGACGAGGGCGACTCCGGCCAGCGCGACCACCGGGAAGGTGAGCGCGTCGGGGGAGCGGTGCTCGGTGACGACGTCGACGATATGGCCCAGCAGCGGCTGGGTGAGCAGTCCGACGGCGGTGGCGAGCACCATCAGCCCGAACCCGGCGGCGGCCAACCCCCGCTGCGGGCGCAGCAGTTCACGGACCGCGGCGCGAGTGCGGGCGGGGGTGGCGGTGGGGAGGAGGGTGCGGTCGGAGTCCGCCTCGTGCGTGTCGGTCCGCTCGGCGTCCACCAGTCCCGGCTCCGTCAGCTCGGCGTCCACCAGTCCCGCTTCCGTCAGTTCCGCTTCCATCCCCTCGGCTCCGGTCGTCATGCCAGCACCGCCGTCCGGTAAGTCGCGTCGGTCCTTACGAGGTCCGCGTGGGTGCCCTCGGCGCCGACCCGGCCGGCGTCGAGGAGGATCACGTGGTCGGTGACCGCGAGCAGGGCGGGGCTGTTGGTCACCACGATGGTGGTGCGGCCCTGCCGGAACTCGCGCAAGCCCTCAGCGATGCGGCCCTCGGTCACCGTGTCGACGGCGGTGGTCGGATCGTGCACGACCAGGACGGGCGGCTCGGCACGCAACGCCCTTGCCAGCAACACCCGTTGGCGCTGTCCGCCCGACAGGGAACGCCCGCCCTCACCCACACCGGTCGCGGTGCCGTGCGGCAGCGAGTCGGCGACCTCGTCGGCGCGGGCGGCGACCATGGCACGCTCGGTGAGGAGACCGGCCGCGCCGTCCTGAGAGGCGTCCTCCGGCGTCACATTGGCCGCCAACGAGCCCTCGAACAGCGCCGCGTCATGGGCGGCGACCAGCACGGCCGCCCGAAGTCCCGCCGGATCAAGCCGAGTCAGGGGCACGCCGTCCAGCTCGACAGACCCCGACTCCGGATCGGTCTCCCGACCAAGACACCGCAACAGCGCCTCGGCACCGGCCGGGTCCGTCACCGCGATGCCGGTCAACTGCCCGGCGGGCAGGTCGAGATCGACACCGTCGAGCCCGCCGAGCCGTACGCCACGCAGCCGCAGTTCCCCGCGCACGGGCTCGGCGACCGGGTCGTCGCCGCCGACGACGGCGGGCCCGGTGGCGAGCACTTCCGCGACCCGGGCGGCCGAGGCACGGCCCTGCGCCAGCTCGGCGTTGACCCAGGCGAAGGTCTCCAACGGCCCGAGCAGGAACAGCGCGAGCCCCACCGCCGACACCAACTGGCCCAGAGTCATCGACCCGTTGAGCGCCAGTCGGCCGCCCACGAGAGCGATCAGCGCGATGAACCCACCGGTGAGCGCGAGCACGAGCCCCGTCTGCCAGGACTCGGCACGCGCCGAACGCAGCGTGGCGGCAAGGGAGATACGACTGGTCCGGCGATACCGCTCGACGGCGGCGCCCTGCGCACCGAGCCCCTTCAGTACCCGCAGCCCGGCCACCAGGTCGGCGGCCACGCCCGAGGCATGAGCGGCCTTGTCCTGCTCGGCCTCGCTGCGCCGCTCCAACGGCTTGCTCAGCAGATGCCCCAGCCACAGCAGAACGGGCGTACCCAGCAACACGATCAGTCCGAGTGTCACGGACGTCAGCAGCAGCGCAACCGCGCTCACCGCGACCCCCGCGAAGGCCCAAACCCCGGCCATCAACGCCATGTTGACCGCGCCGACCCGCTTGGCGTCCTCGGTCGCGACATTGGCCAGTTCCCCGGGCAGCCGCCCTTCCTCGGCACCGCCACGGGCGTCGAGCACCCGCCCCACGATCGCCAACCGGAGTGTGTGCGCGGCCTCTTCGGCACTGCGCTCACCGGCCTTGGCGCCCAGCCGGAAACTCCACGACAGCGTCACGTACATGACGGCCAGCACGCCGAGCCAGAGCGCCAGACGTCCGGCGTTCTGCCCGGCGACGGCCTGGTCGATGACGACACCGATGAGCACCGGTACCAGGGCTTCCCCCAGTTGGTGCACGCTTCCGAGCGCCGAGCCGAGTGCGACGCGCCGTACCTGTCCCTTGACCGAGCGCGTCCAGACGTCCCGCCCCGACAGTTCCCCTGCTCCCACCAGCCACCCTCCGGAAACCGGCCAACTTAGGCAAGGCTACTCTAAGTGAATCTCGGGTAATCAATGCCCTTTCGGTCCGCCTGGGACGTAACGGAGCGGTTGCGATGCGATCGGCGGAGGGACCTTCGAGCCGTCGTCCGAGCCGCTGTCCGAGCCGCTGTCGGAGCCGCTGTCCGAGCGCTCGCCCGAGGGGCGTTGCCTTCGGATGCCGAGCGGTAGGCTTCCTGGGTGCGCCCCATGTGTTCGAGGCGCACGCCGGCAAGACAGACAGTCCGCGCATTCAGGAGGACCGGCGTTGCACGTCCAGGAATGGCTCGACTCGGTTCCGGCGGTGGCCGTCTACGCCGTGGTGGCACTCGTCATCGGGGTGGAGAGCCTGGGCATCCCGCTGCCGGGCGAGATCGTCCTGGTCTCGGCGGCACTGCTCTCCTCCCAGCACTCGGGCATCAACCCGATCATCCTGGGTGCCTGCGCGAGCCTGGGCGCGGTGGTCGGCGACTCCATCGGTTACGCGATCGGCCGCAAGGGCGGACGCCCCCTGCTGGCCTGGCTCGCGAACAAGTTCCCCCGGCACTTCAGCGAAGGCCATGTGGCCACCGCGGAACGGTCCTTCGAGAAGTGGGGCATGTGGGCCGTCTTCTTCGGCCGCTTCATCGCCCTCCTCCGCATCTTCGCCGGCCCCCTCGCGGGCGTACTCCACATGCCCTACTGGAAGTTCCTGATCGCCAACGTCCTCGGCGGAATCATCTGGGCCGGCGGCACCACAGCGGTCGTCTACTACGTGGGAATCGTCGCCGAGGACTGGCTCAAGCGCTTCTCGTACTTCGGCCTGGCGGCAGCGGTCCTGGTGGGCCTGGCTTCAATGCTCCTGGTAAAGCGCAGGGCCCAAAAAATGTCGGCCGAGAAGAACGAACCCGAACCGGTAAACGCCGGCGAGTAACGCGCCCTGAAGGGGCGCGGGGAACTGCGCGACCAGCCACACCCGGCCCGCACCCGCCATACGACCTACTCATGCACCCCGCGATGCGCCTTCGCCAACTCCGCATACATGGTCCCGTTAAGGGTCAACCCCTCCCGCTCCTCACCGCTCAACTCCCGCCGCACCTTCGCCGGCACCCCGGCGACCAGTGACCCCGGCGGCACAACCATCCCCTGCGGCACCAACGCCTGAGCCGCAACAAGCGAACCCGCCCCGATCACCGCCCCGTTGAGCACCGTAGCCCCCATCCCAATAAGGCAGTCATCCTCAACGGTCGCCCCATGCACAACGGCGTTGTGCCCAACGGAAACCCGCTCACCCACACTCACCGGAAACCCCGGATCGGCGTGCAGCGTGCAGTTGTCCTGGATGTTGCTGCTCGCGCCCACCGAGATCCCCTCGACGTCACCGCGCAACACCGCCCCGTACCAGACACTCGCCCCCGCGGACAGCGTCACATCCCCGATCACAGACGCCGTAGGAGCCACGAACGCCGACTCATCGACCTTCGGCTCCCGCCCACCAATACCCACGATCAACGCCCTGTGCGTCATAAGACCCTCCCTAACCGTCGGAGACACCCGCACGGTACGACATCGGTGGGGCGAAGATCACAGCGGCCAGACCTCATGGCCCAGGCTCCCGCTGAGTACCGTGGCCGGGTGCCCAACCGCAAGAACACGTTCTCAAAATGGCGGAGCCACCTCGCGCAGCGCGCCGTTCACGCGGGCTGGGCCTGGGTGCAGCGCACCGGCTCGGTGACAGCGAAGAACCCCGGCCGTTTCCACTTCGGCTCCATCGGCGAAGCCACCCGGCTCGCCTTCCCGCTGGGCACGGTCTTCGGCGAACCCTGGATCCACCTCGGTTCCCACTGCATCGTCGGCGAGCAGGTCACCCTCACGGCGGGCCTGATGCCGGACCTCGACCTCGGCCCCGACCCGATCCTGCGCCTGGGCGACGGCGTGGTCCTCGGCCGCGGCAGCCACGTCATCGCCGACACGACGGTGACCATCGGCAGCGACTGCTACTTCGGCCCGTACGTCTACGTCACGTCCACGAACCATTCCTACGACGACCCGCACGAGCCCATCGGCAAGCAGTGGCCGCGCATGGAACCCGTCGAGATCGGCCCCGGCTGCTGGATCGGCACCGGCGCGGTGATCCTGCCGGGCGCGCGCATCGGGCGGAACGTGGTGGTGGCGGCCGGTGCGGTGGTCCGCGGCACGGTGCCCGACCACGCCGTGGTGGCGGGGGCGCCCGCACGGGTCGTACGCCGCTGGACCCCCGCCGAGGGCTGGCAGCCGCCGCTCCGCACCCCGGCACCGGTGCCGATCCCCGCGGATGTGACCCCGGATCAACTCCGCGCACTGGCAGGCCTGGACGAGGAAGGCGCGACCCGGCTCGCCGAACTGGACGAGAACGCGATCGCCCACCTCGCGGAACTGGACGCGGAAGCTTGAGCGGCACGCGTGTCGAGGTGTGATCCGGCATGCGAGTTGAGGCCTGATCCGACACGTGTGCCGAAGCCCGATCCGGCATTCATGCCGAGGCCTGACCTGGCACTCATGCCGAGACGAGCCCGGCACCCGTCGCCCCCGGCACCTCACCCGGCGCCCCCGCGCCACCCGACACCCCCCAGCATCCGACGCCCCCGTTCCCACACCCCGCGGTATTCGACGCCCCCTGCACACAACCCCGCCCCCTCACCCCGTCGCCAGCAACAACGTCCCCACCAACGCAAGCCCCGCCCCCGCCGCCTGAATCACCCGCAACCGCTCGCTCAGAAACCCGCGCGCGGCCAGCGCGGTGACCACCGGATACAGCGACGCGAGCACCGCCGCCACCGTCACCGGCCCATGCTGCGCGGCGATCGAATACGTTCCGTTGGCCGCCACGTCGGCCAGTCCCACGAAGGCCAGCGCCGGCAGCGAACCCCAGAGGAACCCGCCCTCCGGAAGCGCGACCCCGCCCCGCCGTACGGAGACGTAGAGCGCGGCGCCACCCGTGGCCACATTCGTCACGCGCTGCACGAACAGCGCGAGGAAGAGGCCGGTCACGCTGCTGGACGCCTCCGCGATCAGTGCGAACACCGTGCCGAAGCCGAGCGCGGCGATCAGGGTCAGGAGGATCGTCTGCCTTTGGACGGGCGCGCCCCGCAACTGGGGGCCGCCCGCGAGCACGACCCCGGTGACGGCGACCGCGATCCCCGCCGCCTGCATCAGGCCGGGCCGCTCGCCGAGGAAGAGCCCCACCCCGACCGGTACGGCCACGCTCAGCGTCGCGAGCGGCGAGACGACGCCCATCGGGCCCAGCGCGAGCGCCTTGTAGAAACTGAACAGCGCGACCGGCCCCACCACCCCCGCCGCGAACGCGAACCACATCTGCGGCCCGGCCTCGCTCCAGCCCCCGGTGGCCACCACGACCGCGCCGAGCACGGCCGCCGCGATCCCCTGCGAGACCACGACCACCGTCAGCGCCGGGGTCCGCCTGGTCAGCAGTCCGCCGCCGAAGTCGGCCACTCCCCACAGGAGGCTGGTGGCCAGGGCGAAGAATGCTGTCACGGGGTGCCTCGCAGTACAGTTCGGTGCAGTTCGCTGAACGATCGGGTGCAGCACACCGTAGTTCACTGAACTGAACCCTGTCATCCACAATATTGACCTGAAGGTATGGACGGAACGTGTCGGACCTCGACCTGCTGACCCAGTCCCTGGCTCGCAACGTCAAGCACTGGCGCTCGGTGCGCGGCTTCACCCTGGACGTGCTCGCCGCGCGGGCCGCCGTCAGCCGGGGCATGCTCATCCAGATCGAGCAGGCCCGCACCAATCCCAGCATCGGCACGGTCGTCAAGATCGGCGACGCCCTCGGCGTCAGCATCACCACCCTGCTCGACTACGAACAGGGCCCGAAGGTTCGCATCGTCCCCGCCGAGCGCGCCGTACGGCTCTGGCACACCGACGCCGGCAGCTACAACCGCCTCCTCGCCGGCACCGAGGCCCCCGGACCGCTGGAGATGTGGGACTGGCGACTGATGCCGGGGGAGGCCAGCCCCTCGGAGCCCCACCCCACCGGCACGGTCGAGATGCTCCATGTCGTCACCGGCGAGCTGACCCTCACCGTGGACGGCGAGGACCATGTCGTCCCGGCCGGCGCGAGCGCCACCTTCGAGGCCAACACCGCCCACACGTACGGGAATCGGGGCGAGGTCCCGGTGGAGATGATGATGACGGTGTCGGTCCCGCCCGTGCGCGGAGAGACCCCGTGAGCGGCCGCCCGGTGCCTGTTAGCGTTCCGTCATGCACGCACCCATCGGACACTTCGAACACGCCGCCCCGGCCCCCGACCGCCTCGACGAACTGACCCGCCCGGTCGCCGACGCCGTGCGCGCCTGGCACGGCAGCGTCCCCGCCGACCAGATCGTCTACGTCGACACGGACCCGGAGTGGGCCGACACCGCCACCTTCGTCGAGCGCTACGGCCGGGAGTTGCTGGAGCAGGCCGCGAACTGTGTGGTGGTGGCCGGAAAGCGCGGCGGTGAGACCATGCTGGCCGCGTGCGTGGTCCTGTCCACCACTCGAGTCGACGTGAACGGCGTCGTCCGCCGCCAACTCGGCGCCCGCAAGGCCTCGTTCGCGTCGATGGACACCGCGACCGGCGAGACCGGCATGGAGTACGGCGGCATCACCCCCGTCGGACTCCCCGCCGACTGGCCGGTGTTGGTGGACTCGGCCGTCGTCGACCTGCCCTACGTCCTGGTCGGCAGCGGACGCCGCCGCGGCAAACCCCTGGTCCCCGGCAAGGCGTTCGCGGAACTTCCGGGCGCGGTGGTGCTGGAGGGCCTGGGCGTCGCCTGACCCCCAAGCCGTAGAGGACCGGCCTCACACCGTGGCGTGGTGGTGGGCCAACTCCCCATGCGGGTCCGCCTCGCCGGGCACCGGCGCCGGGTCGGCGTGCACGAGGGCGGCCGTGAGTCGCGGCACCGCGTGCAGCAGTGCGTGCTCCGCCGCTACGGCGACGGCGTGGGCCTGCCGTACCGTCGCCTCCCCGTCCACCACCACCGCCACCTCGGCGCGCAGCCGGTGCCCGATCCAGCGCAGCCTCAACTCGCCCACCCCGCGCACCCCTTGGACCTCCCGCACGGCGTGCTCGGCCCGGTCCACCAGGTCGGGGTCGACGGCGTCCATCACGCGCCGGAACACCTCGCGCGCCGCGTCCCGCAGGACCAGCACGATCGCGGCCGTGATCGCCAACCCCACGATCGGGTCGGCGAGTTGCCAGCCCAGCGCCGAACCGCCGGCCCCGGCCAGCACGGCCAGCGAGGTGAACCCGTCGGTACGGGCGTGGAGTCCGTCGGCGACCAGCGCGGCCGACCCGATCTCCCGGCCGACCCGCATCCGGTACCGGGCCACCCACTCGTTGCCCACGAACCCGACGAGCGCCGCGACGGCGACCACCGGGACGTGGGTCATGGGACGCGGATCGAGCAGCCGGTCCACCGCCGCCCAGGCCGCGAACGCGGCGGACGCGGCGATCGTCAGCACGATCGCGATACCGGCCAGATCCTCGGCGCGCCCGTAGCCGTACGTGAAGCGGCGGGTGGCGGCCCGGCGGCCGAGTACGAACGCGATGCCGAGCGGTACGGCGGTCAGCGCGTCCGCTGCGTTGTGCACCGTGTCGCCGAGCAGCGCGACCGACCCGGACACGACCACCACGACCGCCTGCACCAGCGCGGTCACCCCGAGCACCGCGAGCGAGACCCAGAGCGCGCGCATACCGCGGGCCGAGGACTCCAGGGCGGAGTCGAGCTTGTCGGCGGTCTCGTGGGAGTGCGGGGTGAGGAGGTGGCCGAGGCGGTGACGGATGCCGGTGGGGGAGTGGTCATCGGGATGCGGGTGGTCGTGTCCGTGGTCGTCGTGCGGGTGTGCGTGCTCGTGTTCGTGGTGGTGCTGGTCGCTCACGTGGGTCCCCTTCCGGTGCGCGGGTGGACGGACGGCGCCCACGGGACCATTATGTGCGTATGAGCGCACGCATGCACCTATCACCTGCGCACGATGCGCACCCGCGCACCCCCGGCGAGGAACAGTTCGCGCTGGCCGCCGAACTCCTGGCCCTGCTCGGCGACCGCACCCGCCTGACCCTCCTGCACGCCCTGACGTCAGGGGAGTCCGACGTCAGCACCCTCACGGAGGCCTGCGACGCGGCCCGCCCCGCGGTCAGCCAGCACCTGGCGCGGTTGCGCCTCGCGGGGTTGGTGACCACGCGCAAGGAGGGCCGCCGGGTGATCTACGCGTTGAGCGACGGTCATCTACGGCGGCTGGTGGACGAGGCGTTGAACGTGGCGGACCACCGGCTCACCGACCGCCCGCCGCACGACTGACGGCCGCACGACTGACCGCCGTACAGCTGGCAGCCGTACAACTGATGGCCGTAGCTCAGGAGTTGGGGTCCTTGCCCAGGTAGCTCTCCGCGAACGCGAGGCCGGCGGAGGGGGATGCGAAGACGCGGCGGAGTCGGGCGAGGGTGGTGCCCGCGCGGTACGGGTCGCCGGACGAGGTGCCGTGGTACACCTCGGAGAGCCACTGGGAGAACTCCTGGTAGTCCCACACCCGGCTCAGGCAGGCCTCCGAATAGCCGCCCAGGCCCGTCGAGTCGCCCTTCGTGACATACGCGACGAGCGCGTCGCCGAGCAGGAACGCGTCGTGCAGGGCGAGGTTCATGCCCTTCGCGGCGATGGGAGCGGTGAGGTGGGCCGCGTCACCGGCGAGGAAGAGCCGGCCGAACACCATGGGTTCGACAACGTAGTTGTGCATGTCGAGCACGCGCTTCTCGATCAGCCGGCCCTCGGTCAGCGGCGGGGCGCCGGTGGCGGCGAGCCGGTGCTGGAGCTCGGCCCAGACGCGCTCGTCCGGCCAGTTGTCGGGGTCGTCGCCGGGCGGGCATTCGAGGTAGTAGCGGGTGACCTCGGGGCTGCGCGCCATGTGCCCGGCGAAGCCGCGCGGATGGACGCCGAACATGACGCAGTCCGAGGACGGCGGCGCCTCCGCGAGCAGCGCGAGCCACCCGATGCCGTAGTCGAGCCGCGCGATCCGCGCCCGCTCCGGCGGCAGCGCGGCCCGCGTCACCCCGCGCGCACCGTCGCAGCCCGCCACGAAGTCGCCCTGCACGAGCTGCCGTTGACCGGTCTCCGGGTCGGTGTACGAGACGGCCGGGCGGTCGGTGTCCAGGTCGTGCAGCTGGACGTCCTGGACTCCGAAACGGATCGCGCCGCCCCGCACGTCGGCGTACTCCCGCACCAGGTCCGTCACCAGCAACGGCTGTGGATAGACGTAGTGGTGATGCCCCGTCAGCTCGGTGTACGACAGCCGGTGGCGCTGCCCGCCGAAGCGGAACTCGCATTGGGTGTGCCGCTGCGCCCGCGCCAACAGGTTCTCGGCGAGCCCCCGTTGCTCCAGCCCGCGCACGGCCCACTCCTCGATGACGCCGGCCCGGGGCCGCTGCTCGATGAACTCCCTGGTCTCGGTCTCCAGCACCAGGCAGTCGA
>Ga0307507_10009682_pt1 | contig 12732 bp, 9 predicted proteins | sample 7_EM_MG_FD_207223 | JGI IMG/M metagenome (GOLD analysis project Ga0307507, IMG submission 207223) | Populus trichocarpa ectomycorrhiza microbial communities from riparian zone in the Pacific Northwest, United States - 7_EM | ecosystem: Host-associated > Plants > Roots > Unclassified | place... | reverse complement strand
GCCTGGTGATCGCAGCGTTCGTCGCGCGCTCGCCTGCGCCACAGACGGTCACCGCCACACCGGCCGCGAGTGCTGCGGGCGCCGTCAATGCCACGGGAGCTGCGGGAAGTTTGACGCAGGCCGGGCTAAAGCAGGACCTCGAAACCGAGGTATCGTTCGACTTGTCTCCGGCCAACGCGCAAGTCTACCTCGACGACAAACCGCTCGCGACCAAGCCACCGCGTGGCACCTTTCCGCGCGATGGCCGCGATCATACGGCGCGCGTCGAATCCGACGGCTTCGTGACGAAGACCATGGCCGTGAGCTTTCGTGCAGCGAGCGTCCACGTCGAGGTGAGCCTCGAAAAAGAGCGCCGCGCCGTCGTTCAACCATGGCGTCCACCCGCCGGCCGAGCGCACGCGGCGCCGCCCCCTGCCGCCGCCAATGCGACACAAACTCCCGCGGTGGCGACATCTCCTCCTCCGGCACCGGCATCACCTCCATCGAGTGCGGCGACGCCTACACCGCCGTCTGGACAGAGTCGCGGCAAAGCGCTCGACAAAGAAGACCCCTGGAAGAAATAGTCGCACGCGTTCACCGGCCGTCGGACGCTTTTCATTGAAACTCGCGCCGCTGGACGAAAAGCCTTCCGATCGCCTTTGGCCATTCAGTAAGCAGAACATGGGAATATGGGTACCAAAATGAGACTTGGAGCACGCACGTTCCTTTCGCTAGTTGTCTTCGGGCTCGCTGCGGGCACGGGGTCGTCCGGCTGCACCGTCGTTTATCACAACGACAATTACCAATGCAGCACGGACCTGGATTGCACCTCGCGCGGAGCGGGCTTCGCGGGAACGATCTGTTCCCCGGACAAGGGCGTGTGCGAAAGCACGGTGAACGCAGACTGCACCTCCAACGAGCAGTGCTCCGCTGCTGGGAACGGCGATCCCTACATTTGTAGAACCTCCGACCACCACTGCATCCCCGTCTTCTCGAAGGAGTGCAACACCCTCATTCCGCACGACGCGAAGATAGTAAAGAACAACGCGGTGCTGTTCGCGTTCACCGGATTGAAGACCGGCTCGGAGGCCGACGCCCAGAAGGTCTCCTACAACATGATCGAACTGGGCCTGAACGAACTGAATCGTTCGCTCGGGGGGCTGCCTGGCGGTCCGAACGGTACGGCGCGCCCCATCGTCGGCGTCGAATGCGATGAATCTCAAGTCGATGGCGAGCCCGACAAGTCGCGGCTTTTGAACTCGTACAATCACATCGTCAACGATCTCGGGATTCAGGCCATCGTCACCAATGCCTACAGCTCGACCACGATCGATACGGTGGTACCGCAGTACATCGTACCCAAAGGCATATTCTTGATGCCGAATCAGTCGCTCTCTCCCTTGATCACCACCCTCGACGATCAGGGGCTCGTGTGGCGAAGCATCTCTCCGACTACGACGCAAGCGTCGGCCCAGGCGGCCGCCGTCTCGCTGGTCGAGACGAAAATCCGAGCATCGACGAATCCGCCCATGACGGATCCCATCAGGGTCGCGCTCATCACGAGCACCGGCGTCGTGTTCAGTGCCACCGGCGACGCGGTTCAGGCCGAGCTTCGATTCAACAACAACAAGACGGCGGTCGAGAACGGCGCCAACTTCCAGAAATTCAGCCACACGTCGTCGAACGACAATCCCAGCGTCGATCTTTCGGACATTGCAAACCGAGTTTTGAACTTCCATCCCCACGTCATCGTGGCGACGAACAAAGGGAACGACCTTTGGGAGGCCGTCGAGAAGAGCCCGAAAGGGATCGCGCCGGCCATCGAACGCCAGTGGGTGAGCACCTGGGGTGCGTCTTCCTACAAGCCCGTCTACGTCATCTCTTCACCGACATTCGAACGGGCCATGGCCTACCTCACGGCTCCCGCCACGGAACCGTATCGCGAGGACATTCGGAAACGCATCGTGGTCATCGACTATGCCCCTGCGAATACCAACCTGTACGCGAACTTCCTTCTCAATTACCAGGCTGAGTACACGAATCAGAAGGAAGACCCGGTGCTCTCGGGGCTCAACAACTATGCCGTCTATTACGACGGCATTTACTCGATGATCTACGCCATGTTCGCGGCCGCCCAAAAGAATGCGACGGCGCCGCTGACGGGTAAGGCCATTGCGGAGTCCATGTCGCGCCTCGTCACCGGTGACCCGTTCAACGTCGGGCCCACGGACATCGTGCAGGTCAAACAGCGTTTGGCGGCTGGGCAGAGCGTGAATCTCCAGGGCGTATACTCCGCGCTCGATTACGATTTGAATACCGGAGACTCGCCCACGGAGGCAGGCGTCGTCTGCATCGAGAACGTCGGCGGGACGCCGAGCAACCCCACCGGGTTCGTCTCGAAATTCAGCGGACAGCGGTGGGATCGTGGTTCACGCCAATGGGTCGGCGACAAAGCAAGTTGCCTCACTCCTCCCAAAACGCCGTGAGCAGACGGAAGGTCGATATCGTGATGAACAAGCAAATTCGTCTCCATTCGCGTCTCTCCTCGCGCAGCATCGCGCTCCTCGTCGCCTTGACCGTCAGCGCCGCGCCCGCCAGCAGCTTTGCCCAAGAATCGCCCGGACAGGGTACGCGCTCCGGGCAGGCTTCGAAGATGGAGGAGGCCCGCGCCCGATACACGCGCGGCATGAAGCTCTACGACGAAGGGAACCCCCCGGCGGCGCGCGCCGAGTTCGAGCGGGCGTATGCGCTCGCACCCAGCTACCGCATTCTTTACAACATCGGCCTCTGTTACCAAGCGACCAACGATTACGTCGAAGCGCTCCGCAACTTCGAGCGGTACCTCACCGAAGGCGGTAACGAGATCACCGACGATCGGCGAGCCGAGGTGAACAAGCAAATCGCCGATCTCAAACCGAACATCGCGTCGGTGACCATCAGCACCAACGTCCCCGGTGCGACCATCACCATCGATGACATTGCCATCGGGCAGGCTCCAATCTCCGACAAGATCCTGGTCAACCCCGGTCGCCGCAAAGTCTCGGCGGCCAAGCAGGGCCTGTTCCCGGCGACCAAGTCCATCGTTTTCGTCGGCAGCGAAAACACGCAGGTCAACCTGGAGCTCACCGAGCCGCCGAAGTCGGCCGATGCTCCCAAAGACAGCACGGACCTCGCGCCGTACATTGCGTGGGGCGCCACGGGCGCACTGGCCATTGGCGCTGGAGTCACCGGGTTTTTGGCGCTCAAGGCCCATTCCGACGAGAACGACACCATCGATCGCCGCGGCGTGACCCGGTCGGAGATCGACGATGCGCGCAGCAAAACGCGCACGCTTTCCATCACGGCCGACGTGCTCACGGCCACCACCCTCGTGGCCGGCGGCGTCGCCCTTTATCTCACGCTCTCCAAATCGAAAACGTCGTCCACGGAAACGACGGCGCGCATCACACCGGGTGGCGTGAGCATCGTCGGGCGCTTCTAATCCCGGCGATGCGGCGATTACGGCGAATCGCGCCAAGCAGCGTCAACGTCTCGTCAGGACAGCGGTCAAAGACTATCCAGCGACTGTCGGCGCTTTTTTACAATGTAGCTTCGAAGACGTCGTCGCCATTCGACGCGTATGCGCGCACGCGACCGACACGTTGACGCGACCCGGGGGATGTGCAAGCGCCCTACAAGGGCCCACCGAACTTCGAAATTGATGTGATTTTAAACACGAATCCGATCGCGAGCAGGAATAGCTCCTGATATGGATAAACAAACGAAGGAGGAGTCCATGATTAGGACGCGCGTGAATCTCCGCATGCAACTTGCCTCGATCTGTCTTGCAAGCATGGGTATGGCCTTTTTGCCGGCATGCGACGGAAGCAGTGACGCAGCGGGGGACACGGGGGGAGGAGGAGAAGAGTCGAAGCTGACGGCGCAAGACCTGGTGCGCCGCCCCAACTGGGCATTCGTTTCGATCGCCGACCTCGATCCGACGATCATCGTCGAGATGCGCTATTATGGAATCCACAATTTCGTGGGTACGCAGGTGCACGGATATGACGCACCGAAATGCTACCTCACCTGGCCGGCCGCCAACGCGCTGGTCAAGGTGCAGGCCGAGCTCAAAGCCATGAATTTGTCGCTGAAAGTGTACGATTGCTATCGTCCGCAGCGCGCCGTGGACCACTTCGTCGAGTGGGCCAAGGACCTCAACGACACGAAAATGAGGAAAGAGTTTTACCCCACCGTGGACAAGTCACGCTTGTTCCTCGACGGGTACATCGCCGAGAAATCGGGACACACGCGCGGAAGCACGATGGACCTCACCGTCGTCCCCCTGCCCGCCGGTGAGAATGAAGTGTACAAAGACGGAGATCCCCTCCGTGAATGCACACTTCCCGTTGAGCAAAGGTTCACTGACAATAGCCTGGATTTCGGCACCGGGTTCGACTGCTTCGATCTGGCATCCCACCGGTACAACCCGGCCATCTCGGGCCAGCACCGAGGGGTCCGACAGCTGCTGCAGACCATCATGGATAAATACGGATTCAAGGGTCTCGAGGAAGAGTGGTGGCACTTCACACTCAAGAACGAGCCGTTCCCCAATACGTATTTCAATTTCCCAATCGATTGATTCTCACCGCTCGTAAGCGGTTACGCGTACGAGCGGCGCAGAACGTAGCCAAACGCCCTACGAGGCCCTCACACCGAGGCGCCCGTAGGGCGTTCGCGCGTCAGCTGCATTTGCGTCGGAACAGCTCTCTCCTTGCGCGGAAGCGACGCTTCGTCGGGCGGTGGCTCTTCTGCACGGCGCAGCCGCTTCTCGAGTGTCGATAGGGCGGATTCCGCGGACGCGCGCCCCGAAGCGGCCAGAATCTCGCTCAACCGTTTGGGCAAGCGAACGAGATCGCCTTCGAGCGCGGGGCGGCGCTCGTCATCACGGGCGAGGCGAGGCGGCAGATCGCCCCTCGACGAAGGTGGCTTTGCAAAGCGTGGCCTCGCCGCCTTCCGTAGCGATCTCGCGTGCGACCCATTGCAGATCTTCATGGGTCTGCTCGTTGAGCGGCAAGACGCAGACGGGGTTCTTGAAGGCAACGGCGCCGAGCCGTGCGAGCCGCCGGCCGACCTTTGCACGGAAGTAAGCTGGCTTGGGAGGGATCTGATGAATAAGGAGGAGCCATCGTGGCTCATGGGTCTCGTCGCGCCATCCTCGACAATTATGTCAGTTGTGCATCGAGATGACCATGGTATCACAGTTGTGAGTTCAGGGCCTACCGGCCAACTGAACGCATAGGATCATCGCGACAGCACCTTTCCGAATGCAGGGCGTGCCGGCATGTGGACCAAAGCCGAGTCGGTTACCTATTTCGACGACTTCAGCGTGGAGATACTATGAACTCGATTTCGAGACGAAGTGCCATGATTTCCGTGGCGGCGGGAAGCGCCGCCATCCTTTCCGGGCTTACTCCAGGGTGCGCGCCCGCGGCGCAAGCAAAGGGGACCGCCGTGCCTTCCTCCGCGTCGTTGACCCCGGTGTCGCCCGGCATTGCCTTCGCGGGCAAGCACGAGGTGAAGCCCCTGCCCTTCCGACCCGCAGCGCTCAAGGGGCTGTCGGAAAAGATGATGGTGTCCCACCATGACAACAATTATGCGGGCGCCGTCAAGAACTTGAACCGCGTCGAAGAAGAGCTTTCCCGCGTCACCAAGGAGACGCCAGCCTTCGTCGTTGGCGGATTGAAACAGAGCGAGCTTACGTTCCGCAACTCGGCCACGCTTCATGAACTGTATTTCGCCAACCTCGGTGGGGATGGCCACACGAGCGGCGATATCGAAAAAGTGCTGGGCGATGCCTACGGCGGATTCGGGCGCTGGGAGGAAGTGTTCCGCGCCACGGGCGCGAGCCTCGGCGGCGGTAGCGGGTGGGTGGTCACCACGTGGGATCTGCACCGCGATGTGCCATACACGTTTTGGTCGGGCAATCACACCCAGGCGTTTTCGGCCTCGGCCGCGCTCCTCGTGATGGACATGTACGAGCACGCCTATCAAATGGACTACGGCGCGGCGGCTGCGAAATACATCGATGCCTTCTTTGCCAACATCCATTGGGACGAAGTGAACCGCCGTCTCGAACGCGCACGCCGCGCGGCCGCCGCGTTGCGCGCATGAGGGCCCCACCGACGTGCACGGAACACCGCCGCACTGCTGGTCGTCCACGACCCCCGCGAAGCCGCACGCCTCACCCCACGTACGGCCATTCTCGAAGAACGCGCGACGTAGCGGACCGAAACGACGCGATATCATGCTAGATCTTGGGCAACCGTGTACCGACGCATCCTGCCTCTCGCGATCGTGCTTCCCTTCATCCTCCTCGTCGCGGCGGGCGGCTGCCAGGGCATCGTCACCGACACGGTGCCCTCGTTTCGCTGCGATTCGCAGTTCGACGCGGGCGTTTGCCCCGCTGGCCAATATTGCCTTGGCTCGACGTGCGTGCCCAATGGCACCTTGGCGGTGGACGCCGCCGTCGTCGATTGCGGCGGCCACACCTGCGCACCGGGCCAGATCTGCGCGCCGAAAACGAATCAGTGCCTCGACGCGGCAACGGCCTGCACCGTGAACAGCTGCGTGTCGCCCGAAGAGTGCGACTTCGGCACACGCCAGTGCGTCACGCCGGCCGCCAAGAAAATTGGCGAGGGCTGTGAGGCCGACAAGGAGTGCGAGGCTGGCGCCTTTTGTGGTTACTCCCCCGTGCTCACGTCCGACGTCGTCAAGATTGCCGGCCTTTGCACCAAATCATGCTGCACATCCAGCGATTGCCCAACGGACTTCGCCTGCTTTGGCGCCGGCACGGGCGGCAACTACTGCGTCAGCAAAGGCGTCTTGCAGCGCCCGGCACTGGGCACGCGACGCGGTGGGGAGTCCTGCACGGTGCAAGCCGATTGCCGCTCGGGCATCTGCGACGCGACCAACAAGTGCGCCGACACGTGCTGCAACTCCACGCAGTGCACGAACGACACCGTGTGCCGATCCATCGCCGTTCAGGGCGTCGGAACGGCCACGAAATACGTGCTCGGTTGCGGCGCACCCGAAGGGCAGGCCAAGGCGGGTGATGCGTGCGAGGTCATCTTCGCCGGCAAGTGCTCCGAGGGCACCTGCGAAGATGGCACGGACAAATGCAGGGCGCCCTGCTGCAGCTCCAGCGGTTGCGCGGCCTATTGTGACAATACGAAGGCGCGCGGGCACACCGACATGATCACGGCGTGCACGGACTCCATCGCCACCCGCGGCACCAAGAAGCTCGGCGAGCCGTGCGAGGCCGAGGCCGACTGCTTCGGCAACCGCTGCCTCCAGGACTCGCCCGAGGGCGCGAAATACTGCTCCGACGCGTGCTGCTCCGACGCCGATTGCGCGAGCGGCGGCCTCGTGTGCAGGCCGCGCGACGCCGGCCAGGGACGCTACTTCCTACGATGTGTGCATAGCTGACGCGAGAATTTCACCCTCGCATCACCGGGTCGAGGAATTGGCGCGGGACACTCGGGCTCCGAACGGAGCCATCGATGATCGCACGCCTGCTGCCCATTCCGTCTTTGCTCTCCATCCTCTATACGGGCTGCTTCGGTAGCGCCGAGCCCGCGGATACGAGCTCCACCTCGAGCTCGGACTCCCTCGCAGCATGCCGCGTCGCCGACGCCTACGGCGCCGCCGTCAAATCAGGCACCGTCGCGAGCAATGCCATCGACGAGGCATCGGGCCTCGCCGCCAGCAAGCGCAATCCCGGCGTTCTGTACGTGCACAACGATTCGGGCGACTCCGCACGGTTCTTCGCCTTGAACGAGCAGGCCGGCCTGATTGGCACCTTCACCGTGAGCGGCGCCACTGCAGTCGATTGGGAAGATAACGCGGTCGGCCCCTGCCCGCAGGGAACGTGCGTGTACCTGGGCGACATCGGAGACAACGACGAAGAGCGCACGGACGTGGCCTTGTACCGCGTGGGCGAGCCCGACATCGCCGGTGGGCAGACCTCGGGATCGCTCGCCGCCGAGAAGTTCCCCTTCGCCTACCCCGATGGACCGCACAACGCCGAATCGCTGATGGTGCACCCCACCACCGGCAGTGTGTACATCATCAGCAAATCGAAGACGGGCAAAAGCCACGTCTACAAGTTCCCCGAGCCGCTCAAGGCGAATACCAAGGTCACGCTGGTCAAAATTGCCGATTTGAATCTACCGTCGGGCAATAGCGGCACGGCCACCGGAGCGGATATCCATCCGTGCGCCCCGCGCTTTCTGCTTCGCACATATTCCCGCGTTTACGAGTTCCGTGCGGGTGCGGGCGAATCCTTCGAGCAGGCATTCACCACGAGCCCCGTCACGCTGACCGCCCCCTCGGAGGATCAAGGGGAGGCCATCGCGTATGCGCCCGATGGGTCGGGCTACTATACGGTGAGCGAGGGGACGAAGCCGGCGCTTTATCGCGTCAGTGCGAAGTAGGGGATCGCGGCCCCGGCCGGAAGCCGGCGAACCGCCGGCAGGATGCCGGTGTTCCATTGCCGGGCCGGCCCTTCGTCGGACGCTGGCGACGGTTTATGGGGTCACGACGTAGAGATTGGCTTTGCACTCTTCGTCATGAATGCTTTCACCTCGGTGGACGGGCTGCGCGACCGATTCGGTATTGTAGATGCAGGTAATTCGCAGCTGGTCGCCGGGACTCAGGTGGAGCGGCTTCTCGTAGACGAAAAGGCGTTGGCTGTAAAAATTCCAATGATCGAAATTGGCTGCGCAATCTCGTGCCCCCGCGTGCACATGGTCGATTTGCATCGTTCGAGCGAGGGTGTGCATTTGCGGGGCGACGGCGAGGACGGAGATCGGACGCGACACGGTGAGGTCGCCCGAAGCCTCGACGTAGGTTTTCCCTGGGGTCAGCGCGAAGTCACCCGCGGCGAGTGACTCGAAGGACGCCGGACGCACCTGCTCGATGTCATCGAGTCTCAGGCCGACCCGGCTGCGCGTGGGCGCGCCGAGCCCCGACGTGATCACGTTGTAGTGGACCTGAATCACCAGTTTGCGGTGCCCCTCGAGGCGCAAACCGGTGCCCTCGGGGAAAGGCAGTGCGGGCGCACCCCATGTCCAACTCGCCACGAACCGCGCCGGCTCGACGCGTGGCGAGCCGTAGCATGAATAGCCGGGGCCCGGCTCCGCGCGGTCAAGACGCGAAGCCTCGACCTCCGCCGCCTCGGACTCCAGAGCAAACATCGTCACTTGGGCGACCATACGCGGATCGGTGGATGCGACGCGAATGCCTGTGAGCCCCCTGTCGCGCGATAGCTCCGGGTCCACCACGAAACATCGGTACGCACTTGCACCAAGTCCCGGCGTGTAGTCGGCGCCGGTATCGAGTGTCACGTCGACACGTTCCAGGTCCGCGGGCGGTTTGCCCTCCAACGGCGGAAGCTCCGCAGGCTTGCCCGGCGCCATTCCCTGTTCCTGCCAATGAACGAGCGTCGCAATTTCCTCGTTGGTGAGCCACGAGGCGTCGCGCCACGTGCGGCAGATGCCGCTGTTTTCCGCGATCCACGGCGGCATCATGCGTCCTTGGACCATGTACTTCACTTTCGGACCGACCTTGGACACCTCTTCGCAGCTGTCGAGCCGTGGCCTCGCAGCCAGCCCCTCCCCCGAATGACAGTGAATGCACCGCCGATTCAGAATGGGCGCGATGTCGCGATAATAGGAATACGAGGGCGCGGTGCTCTCTCTCCAAATACCAACCCCCGCAAATGCGAGCACGACAGCAGGCACCCCCACCGTGTAGAGGCGTCGAAATTGGCCCATATCGTCCGGAGATATCACATTTTCGACGGACATCCAGCGATGTCATTTCATGCCTAATTTGTTTCGTAATGTAAATCGGTAGAACGCCGTCGCAAAAGCTCAGAGTCGCGGCCATCTATACGCGGAACGTGATCCGCTAGCTCCTTACCGAAGGGGGAAAGACATCCTTCCCATGATTCGTCCGACGACCCGGCTCGCTCCGGTGGCCATGGGCGCGCTTTTTCTTTTCGGCGTGCCCCTGTTCCTCGCGCTCGACCGCATGATGTTCCTCCCTCCGCCGCTGCGCGATCGGCCATGGCCGTTCGAGATCGCGATCGTACTCGGTGCGGCATGCGTGGCCATCACGGCGCGGTGGGCACACGCCCAAGGGCGGTGGGCAGCGATCGCGACCGGCGGAGCCGCGGCCTGCGTGCTGAACATCGTCGTTCTAAGCATCGTTGCGCGCTCCGATCGACTCCCGCCGGCCGCACCGGAACTCGCCCTGGGCACCCACGTGCCCACGGCCGACTTGCAGGATCCAACGGGCGCGCGTGTCGAATGGGATCCGGCCAAGGGGCCGACGCTCCTCGTCGTGTTCCGCGGCGTGTGGTGCCCCTACTGCCGAAACGAGCTCTCCCGCTTGGCCAAGCAGGTCCCTCGGTTTTCATCGACGGGGATTCGCGTGTACGGCATCAGCACGGACGACTCCGAAGCGCTCCTTCGCCACCAGCGCTCGGCCGGACTCCCCTTTCCCCTGCTCTCGGATCCCGAGCAGAGGGTGACCAGCTTGTGCGGCTTTTCAATGCATTGCTTGTTGCTTTTCGATCGAAATGGCGCGCTTCGGTGGGGCGGTTTCACCGAGAGCTGGCGCCGCCCGCCACGCTACGAGGACGTTCTGCAAGCCGCTTATCGCCTTCCATAGATGCAGATGCGCGAGAAAGGAATTGCCCCCATGAATCTACATACATTGGCACGCATATCGATATGGGCGAGCATGGTTGGGACGAGCCTCGTATCCGGATGTTCGGGCTCGAACTCCGATTCGGGCTCGAATTCGGGGTCCGGCGAATCCACGGCGCGCAACCAACTCGGGGTCGCCGAGGAGGTCACCTTCACCAACCCGCTGAGGATCCCTCCCGTGATGGCCCGATCGGCGTCGGGGACATCCGCCGCCGCGAGCACACTCGCAGCCTACAATTTGACCATCAAAGCGGGCACGGCCCAGATGTTGCCAGGAAATGCGACGTCCATCGTAGGCTTCGACGGAACGTTTCCCGGTCCGACCCTCGTCGTGGAACGGGGTGAGGCCACCACGGTGACGCAAACCAATGCGTGGACCGAAAACGTGACCATCCACAACCATGGCCACAAAGTCGCGGCAGATAGCGACGGGCATCCCGTGGATTACATCCCCCCCGGCTCGTCGAAAACGTACACGTATCCCAACGATCAACCCGCCGGCACCTTTTGGTACCACGACCACACGATGGATCTAACCGGCGCGCACGTCTACAACGGCCTTGCCGGATTTTACATCATCCACGATGCCGCAGAGGACGCCCTCAATCTACCGTCCGGCGATTACGACATTCCCTTGATGCTCCAGGACAAGCAATTCGACGCCAGCAACAACCTCACGTACACGAGCCAGGTCGCGGGGTTCAACGGCAATACGCCCGTGGTCAACGGCGTCGCCAATGCCGTTCACAACGTGGCCAACCGCAAATACCGTCTTCGTTTGCTGAACGGCGCCGATGTTCGCCCCTGGAACTTGGAACTTCGCGCAGGGACCACGCCACAAACCTTCCAGGTGATATCTTCCGACGGCGGGTTGCTTCAGGCACCGGTTGGCACCACCAGCTTGTCGATTGCCCCGGGCGAGCGTTACGACATCGTCGTCGACTTCGCGCCCCATGCGGTGGGCACGACCCTGTCTTTGTTCAACACCGATGCGACCGCCCCGGCCATCTCGACACTGATGCAGTTCACCGTGGACCGCGCCGAAACGGACACGAGCAACCTCCCGAGCACCCTGGCCACCATTAACCGCTACACGGAGGCCGAGTCGACCGGATCGGCCGATATTGCCCTCGCATTGGCCAACGGCACCTGGCAACTGAACGGCCTGACGTACGACCCCGCGCGCATCGATATCACGTCCCCGAGCAACGCCGTTCGCATCTGGACATTGACCAACAATTCGCCGGCCATGCACCCTTTCCACAAGCACCTGGTGCAGTTCAACGTGCTCGACATCAACGGCCAGCCACCGCCCGCCATCGAAAATGGTCTCAAGGACACCGTCCAGGTGCCCGCCCGCGGCACGGTGCGCATCATCTTCAAGAACGAAGGGTTCACCGGAACCTACGTGTTTCACTGCCACAAGCTGGGACACGAAGACCACCGCATGATGCTCCAGGAGAGCGTCACACCGTAAAGGTGCTCCCCTTCCGCGACGTCGCCACGAGTGCGACGCACGGATTTCCGTGCACGCCGGGGTCGGCTACGCTGAAGCCGTAACCGAATGACCTCGAACAAGATCGACGATCTCGACATCGACCTGCTTCTCGCGCTGGATGCGCTGCTCGATACACAAAATGTGACGCAGGCTGCGCGAAAACTCGGGCTCACGCAGCCTGCCCTTTCGGCGAGGCTCGGTAGGCTGCGCACGCTGTTCGACGATCGGCTGTTCGTCGCGGGGGCGTCGGGGCGCGGCGTGGTGCCGACGCCGCGGGCCCTCGCATTGAAGCCTTTGGTCGCGGACGTGGTGGAACGTCTGCGCGCGTTGATGGCCTCCGCTCCGGTGTTCGATCCGGCAAAGAGCCAGCGGACCTTCGTCATTGCGGCGCCGGAGAATCCGGCCACCATGCTGGCCCCGGGCCTGGTCCCGCGGGTGCGGTCGCAGGCACCGCACGTGCGGCTGGCGTTCGTGCGGCCCGTGCCCGACCGGCTCTTTTCC
>Ga0307507_10009680_pt1 | contig 12734 bp, 6 predicted proteins | sample 7_EM_MG_FD_207223 | JGI IMG/M metagenome (GOLD analysis project Ga0307507, IMG submission 207223) | Populus trichocarpa ectomycorrhiza microbial communities from riparian zone in the Pacific Northwest, United States - 7_EM | ecosystem: Host-associated > Plants > Roots > Unclassified | place... | reverse complement strand
TATACCCCCACAGGACTGAAAAAATTGGCTGGCACATCAGCCAATACTCAGTCCTGGGATTGTGCAAGAATCCTCAGGAATCCTCAGGAATCCTGCAGGAATCTGTGGGGGACAATAAAGACCTCAATCTGAGGCAACCTCAACATTGGGAGGGGAAGGTGGTTTCTAATGATAGACATTAATTATCAGTAAAAATCCCTCTGGGTGTACAACAGCATACCTTTGGGGCCTTCTTCCCTTTTATCATAGTAGATAGAGAATATTGTGGCTATGGAGAGGGTTAGAATTTTTGCAAATTGTGAGACATGAAGACAGAACAGAAGTAAATGTTTTGGGACTTGCCATGTGTGGCCATGCTGGGGCATGGCATGATGGCCATTCAAGCAGTTGCCCCAACATATAGCAAGACATTCAACTTAAAATGCTAGAGGAAATAAGCATTGAGAAAGAGAAGGAGGGCAAAGATAAGTGGTTACAGTGGTTGAAGCAATGGTGTGCATAATGAACAGTCAATTGTTGAACTGGGCTGACCTCAGTCCCTGGCATCAAATCTGCCAAAGGTGGACAGAATGTGAATTTGGGCTCACACAGCCCAAGAGACTATAGAAATCAAGTACTTAGGCATCTACAATGGACAATTATCTTCCAGAGGTTATATATGGTGAAATAATTGACAGAAATTTTTAATTTGGATAAGCCCCTGTCCCCTCCCTACCACACCCATATGCTGGCAATTGCTGGTGCACACCTCTTGCTGCTGAGCCTCAAGGGAAATCTGACTTCAAATATTTTGACCATTGGCTATCAGTGATTGCTTGTGGAACCCCAGGTTTCTAAAGTGGTTGGATAGAAACTTTGGGGTTTCATGGGGAAAGGGGCTTTAATCCCATCAAATTCTGTAATTCAAGTTGAGCTAAGGTAGAGGACATCCACTTCATTCCAACATCATGTGTAATTACTTTTTGGTGACACCCTCATCCAAATTGGGAGCTACTTCTTGAGAAAATGAGAGAAATGAGAATCAAATATTACTCACCCACAAATAGCAAAATCAGGTTAAGCACATATTTACAGAATTTGATGTGCTAAGAGTAAGAATTAGGTTTAATTGCCACAAAATATGAGATTATGTGCATTAACTGATGAAATGGAAAGGCAAAAAGTTGAGTAGATGGAGCTCTTTACACTCCTCCACCTATTCCTACTAGACTCCTACTGGACTCCCAGAATCCTACTGGACTGGACTAGGACTGGGACAAATTTCATGTTGGCTGATCACCATACAAATTTTGTGTCCCAGTCCTAGTGGAGTCCTAGTAAATTCCTACTGGAATGATCCCAAATCACAAGGAATTGCAGATTCCTAAGGAATGGGTATAGTGGAGTCCAGTACAAGGAGTCCAGTAGTAGTTTGTCACTATTGTTGTTATTATATAATATTAAAAAAAGCGCAGACAGACAGAATTGAACACTCAACCTAAGGAACTTAGCACAGCCACACTACAAATGAGTGCTCAACCAGTTGTACCACAAAGGCACTATTATACATATAAATTTTATGCACTACATACCAACCATTTACCCACCTTCTAAAAAGGATTGTGGCAAATTCTGTGAGTGGGAATTCTGCCCATCATTCATCCATCCTTCTCTTGTTCCTCAACCACCACCATCATCCACAACACCCACACACCCCCACCTTGTCGCCACCTTCGCCTCTTCAATGCTGCCACCCACCACGTTGGTCACCCACAACCATCACAAGACGACCAACGTGGAAATGCCACATCACCAATTGAATGACCAGCCACATCAACGTGAGGCAACAACAACAGGAACCTGGGTTGCCACATTGCAGTCGGCGGCATGGCCACTGAATGGTGAACAGTGATGAGGTCAGTCCCCCCTCCCCCTTACTGTTTGCTGACCCCAGGACCAGGTGCCATGTCAGCGACGTGGCAACCGAACGGCGAATGATCATTGTTCATTGTCCGATTTTGACCCAACACAACACTGATACAGAGTGTAGCCATACACTCCTAAAAATGCGAATTTTAGCATTTTTACCAATAAATCCCTGTAATAGCACATAATATAAATTACATGATCATAAGGATCAATGGACAAGCCCTGTCCAGTTGATTAAAGTATCAGCCAAGAAATGTGCAGTCTAAGGTGGTAGAAATTGTGGTCAGTTCACAGACTGGGCCACTTCAATATGCTCGAAGACCTGTAAAAGACAACACCACCATGAAATAGTACACTAAAAAGGTGTCCTAAAGTAGAAACACCTCGGCACAGGTTGTTGGACTATACATTAAACATGGGCATATATTTAATGAGGATTAAAATGATTTAATTCGAACTAAGATGCGTAGGCGTATACACGCAACGTGAGCCAGACATGAGAAGTCAGAAAGTCACATGTGGGAAGAGCTTACGAGAAGACGATGACATGCCATGGATACCTGGTTGTGTCGCATGACCTCAATTATGCAAGCAAGCTCGATTAGTCAAGCTCATCACACTCATGACTTGTCACACAGGAAAGACACCTCTGATATTGTATTACCACAAGAAGTTAAGCTTTAGGAAATCACTTTAGCTTTCTTACCTAAAGAAAATAAAGACAATGTGCTATAAATTAGAAATATAAAAAGTGCATAGTTTACGAGCATGTAAGCCATGTACGGAAATTCCCGTGTGCACATCAAAAGTGATGCGTGGTCAGCCACAACCATGTGAAAACATAAATTTAGAAAGAATACCATTCCAGTTGCATCTCACGCAACTGAATGTCTTCGTTCCATACGAAATTCATATGATAAAATAGATGAAGAGCATTCTCATGCTCCAAACCATAAGATAAGAAGTTTTCTATTGAAAACTGACTGAGACACCCATAGGCTGAAGGATTGATGGCAACACAGATCATCACATCAGCAAGCCTATCATTACTATGATGTCATGTATCAAAATAGTAACCAAGGCCATTCAGAAGAAAAACATGAGAGATCAAAGAAAGATAAAAATAGCTATACTGGCTATCACCGCGTATGCATCAATACTGATGCATTCGTACAAACACTATGAAATCTGTAGTGTTCTTCAAGAAAGACTATAAAATACGTACAATACCCTAGTAAAATACCTCGGACATTCAGCTATTGAACATTTGCTGTAGATAAACACATGTAAAATGCGTAGATAAGGATTTTAGGTATTTAAGGAGTGTGCAACTAGGTCAAAATGCAAGAAATTGTCCCACGTTGACCCAGCTAGTTGCACTCTGAGTAGAGACTCAGGAGGTGGACAGTTGTAATCAAATTTAAGGAGTTTTCTTCGTGATTTAAGATAATAGTACTGTGTGAACAAAGCCAGCGTGCTTATGTGTCAACATACTTTGTCTTTAGTAAGCTTAAGGTTTTAAAAAGGATAGGAATTCTTGACAAGGCAGCGAACTTGTAAGGACAGTGTCGGATTGTATTGATATTTGTAAATGCTCAAGGGGGCTATACAGAGTCAGAGGTCTAAAAGTCTGTTGTTTTGTGCAAATTAAGGAAACTTGCCATAGAAGCCAGAAAGTTAGCTAAGACAAGGTAAACGAAGCCATAAATTCATTCTAGCACAGCTAGTAAAAATCTATAAATCACACCTGATTTAACAAACCCAAATCCAAGCCTTAGGGCTACCACTTGCGATTTTATACACAAAAATTCATAAACAAGTCAATAAAGTTAATTCTACTAAATAAAACATTTGGGTATTTTCTAATACCTTGAGAACCCCAAACTCGAAGTACCACACACGTATAGTGGGTGATAGTGTGTTAAGGTTTTTAGTGTGTGTGTGTGTGTTGTTTAGGTGTGGTTCATGCACCTGTTCAGTTCACACGTCACACACTTCCCCCTTTCCGCATGCACCGGTCTTCTCAACACAACAACGATGGACAGACAGTGACCATGACCATGATGCTATGCAATGGCAAGGTATCGACATGAACAGCTATGAGGGCCCACCACCACCCACCAAGACAATGGCCCATCACCACCCCCAGCATCAGCGATGAGGACCCAGGCCCAGCACCACCCCACAAACACCAACAATGGCCCAGCACCACCCCACCAATGGCGATGACAACAGCCCACTACCAGCACCACCCCCATGAACCAGCGCCCACGAATGACAACAATGGCCCAGCACCACCCCACCAACAGTGACAACGGCCCACTATCAGCACCTACCAACCCCCTACGAATGACAAACACAGCACACCATGACCCCCTACCAATGGTGAACATGGCCCACCATGACCCCATACCAAGGGTGAACATGACCCACCACCTCCCCCTACCAATGGCAAGGACAGCCCAACACCAGCACCCACATGGTGCACCCCACCCCACGAACGGTGAACACCGCCCACCACCTCCCACCATCTTTGACGATGGCCCACCTCCAGCACCCACCAACTGCGAGGACAGCCCAGCACTACACACCAATGGCGAGGACAGCCCATCACCACCCCTGACGAATGGCGATGACAGCCCAGCACAGTTCAATGTAATTTATGTTAGTTAGTATGTATACAATCACTTGTATTCCCTTCAAATTTAGGTAGAATCCAATTACTTTCAAAAATTGTTGGACTCCAGTAGGAATCCTACTGGAGTCCTAGTGGATTCCAGGATTCTTACTGGACTCCTAACAAATCCAATAGGACTCCAGTAGGAATAGGTGGAGGAGTGAAAAGTACTGAGTAGATGGTCCAGATAGAACAAATTTGGTGAATATTTGCTTTCTCCATGTCCTCCATAAGTATTTGTGAGAGGACAGTGTCATTCTTTGTTTTGGCATTCTACATTGTGTTCTGAACAGGATTTCATGAGATGCACTGCAGATATAGGTGTGTCTGGAGTATTTTGGGGTGATCACACTGAATAGTCTGTGTTCTTACAACACACTGGATGCAAGCCACAATAACTTAAACCAAATTATTGTAAAGAAATTGTAAAGAAATTTCAAGTAATATTACAGTAGCAATGTCTGAAAAATTGTAAAATTATTGTGATTTTTATTTGACAAACAATAGTATTATCTAAAGAAAAATCACAATAAATTTACAATTTTTCAGACATTGTTACTGTAAAAGTATTTGAAATTTCTTTACAATTTATTTACAATAATTTTGTCCAAGTTAATGTGGCTTGCATCCAGTGACATCAAAGCTACATTTGGAACAATTGTATGGAGGCTGATTGCCTAAAAAAACCTTGTTATTATTTGAGTATTATTTGAGGTGCTTTATTGTAGAAAGTTAGATGTTTTTGTTATTGTCATGCTGGACATGTGACATTGGAACAAAGTGAATGTCCTCTACCTTAAAACCATAGAAGCAACTCATGGGAGTGTGTTCACCTGTCATGATGTCTACATTCAAAAATAAATAAAAAAATAAAAAAGATACAAGTTGTGCCTAGCTCACAAGCATGGTAACTCCATTTACATATACAGTTGAACCTACCTTAAGTCATACTTGTGAAAAGGCATAACCTCTGAAATGTCATACCTTTTTTAGTCAATTTTTAGTCCACCATTGCGGTAGGCAGCAAATTCTGCTGAAAAAGGCATAGTTTGGCCAAAGGGCATAAGGCATAGCCTTGGCAGGGGAAAAGGCATAGGTCTAATCAATATTTTACATGATTTTCTGCCTGTGTTGCTGAGCAAAATTTCATTATTTCTCTGCTGTCTTCCTAAATAACATACCCTATGGCTTCAAAGCTGTTGAAGGGCCTTGAAAAGGGCCTCAAGCTCTTGGGGAATCATACAGATTTCCTTATTGAGTCAGATGATTCCCATGCTCATAGGCTTCAGAACCTTCTACAAGGTCTGAAAAGGGACTCACAGCTTACAGAGACAAGACCACACATGTTATTAACTATTTCTTTTGTATTTAATTACCTTCACATATGATCCCTACAGGACACATTTTATGGGAAAATAATACCATTTATAGTACTTAGGTTTCTCAAAAGTCATAACCCTACTAAAAGGCATACATTTTGGTGTCCACCAAGAGGTATGACTTAAGGCAGGTTCAACTGTACATATGTATGCCACCACATCTGGAAGAATGGACAATTTTAGTTATGAGAAATATATTGACCCTGACTCATCTTGACTGCTTGATGTTGTGTGTGGGATATGTCTAATGTTTATGAATTCCCAACCCCTTGAAACTCTCATAACCTGCTGAGCCTGAGCCCCATCTTGACACCTGTGAGAATGCATATGGCTGAGAGATGAACATTGAACATTTTTTGCCATAAGTCCTGTAAGACTTGGAGTGGCATCTTAATGTTGTCATTGCTCAGACAGCAACCTTTTCTGCATTGCACATGGGTGTGAGTTTTGTAAATACATGACATCATGTCACCAAGTCAATTTGTTCTTGATATTTCAGTGGTGTGTCAAAGGTACATAGTTACTTATAGTGGGTGGGAGAACTGGAGCTCCTTCAATTTGTTATGTCGAACCTTGATTACAACTTGTGGGGTTGGCCTGTTGTCACCAAAGGTCTAAAGTGTTATCTGCATGTTCAAGGCCATGATAAGTTTTTGGATTCAATTTAGAGAGCAGTATGAGTTGCATTCCTTGTGACCATGGTTGTTTTTGACATGAGAATGTGAAACTGATTTTCGACCATTGAACTATCACCCCAAACAAGGGACAATCAGGCAGTTAAGCAAAGCCTTTAACAAATTCCTTGACTAATGAATCATTTTTGCACCATTTATGTGATTAGGTCAGATTCATGGGACAATTTTTATGTTGACAGTTTATTTGCCAATTGTTCAAGGTTGGTGACAGAATAAAAACAATTGATGTGCTTATTGTTTAAAATTGTCTGCAACTGTGTTACCTAGGCAAAGCTTCACTCATAATTTAAAAATTTCCTGGTGCTGAAGAAACAAACTGAATTGTTCCTGAAATTCATGCCATTTGCAAAGTTTAATTCTTAACAGCATTTTGTCCTGTGGAAGTATCTTAAGACTCATTTTAAAAATAGTAACATCAATTTCTTTACATTTGTCACCCCCTCTGAACAATAGGCAAGCACTCTGTCAAAATAAAAATTGTCCCATAGGTATGTTCTAACTACATAAAAGATACAAAAATGATTCATTTGTCAAGGATTCCATCAAGGGCTTTGCTCAACTGCCCAATCATCCCTTGTTTGAGGTGTATGCAGATGAGAATAAATGGCAACAGGTGCCACATCCCTCCCTACCTGATACAGACTCTTCTCTTCTTACGATACAGACAGACACTTACACCTTCCTAAGACGTAATCTAGACCATACTGGACAGACCCTAGATATGCATCCTGAGCCTCATTCCTTTTTAGATAGCACAGTCCATAGTCTGCAGTGCACAGTCCGTAGTTCACAGCCCATAGTCCGTAGTGCACAGTACGCAGTCTGCAGCAAAGTACTTAGTATATAAGTACTACATTTTCATTTGTATTCGGTAGCTTGAACCTAGGCAATACAAGCTTAGTTCAACCCTCAGAACCACTGGAACACTAAGATCGCCCTCGAACTCTAGAGTCTTTCGACTTAGAGTCTCTTTGAAACACGAACAAATAAGTCTTCAACGTTGAAGACTTATAGAAGGGCGTCATCGTCTAAATGACCCTATAACTGAATCTCTAGGCAGTTGCAAGATGTAGAGTATTGCGGGAACCTGTACTGTCATTATTAAGGGCATAACAAAGTGACAGCAAAAGGCCGTGATCCAAGGAAGGAGCTGCCTTATAGAACGACAGTGTCTATCAGAGAACTGGTCATAGAACGAATGAACTAGAAACCGAGAACAAACTTAGGCTTACAACGCCTGTTACGATTAATAACTGTAACACTACCTGTATGTTGAAAAACCCATTTCCATTGATGTCATGTTGCTTACAGGGATCCAGAGACATCATTTGTTGGAAGGTTGTCTTCTGCTGTATGCCTTTCAACTGTGTATGATCAGAATTTCATTGGTAAAAAATACAGATGTACCTTGTGCCCCTTGCTCTGAGTTTTCAGAGGTCAAAGTGCATCATGCCAGTGCTATATGCATTAGTGCCACCCAGAATGTCTGGCTCCAATTTACATACAGTTCATAAGTGCAGAAAATCTTGAGATCACCATTGTGAGGAACTGTCCTAAAAAGGAACCTCTCATGCACCTGAAGGTTTGGCAAAGGTGCAGAGGGGGTCATGGCCAGAGGTAACTCACAGACAGACAAGGAACTCGGAGTTGGGTAGGTTGTCAGAGTTAGGTAGGTCATTGGTGTTACAAGTCCTCTGAGTTTATGAAGAGACTCGTTTATTACCCTGGATCTCAAGGATTTTTTCAGTAGCACTAACACTGAACTTTGCCTTTCTCCCACAAAAATTGATGGTTTCCCACACTCAGGGATTTTGTAGTCTTCTGTCAGTATTTTTGTAGTCAATGCTAGTCAACACTACAATGTTTTACTGACCATGTGAACAGTCTGGTGATAGCACGGATTCTTGCTCAAAATGGTAATCACTGGTTAATAGCAGTTTATATAACAAAGAATACCAGGTATCTCTTGCAGAACATGTCTGATTTTTGTAATGTCTATTGTTCTGGAAAGTGGCTTTGAAGCAGATTCCAAGGTCTCCATGTATGTAGCATTTGTTTGAAAACTCAGAGAGCTATCTACCAATTAATGGTGAAGAATCTGTGTAAAAACAGTAAATGTTGTCAGAGGTCATGTTAGATGTCAGAAATTCAGGTTCTCTGAAGCCTGTTTTAAAGCCCTAATTTGTGTGGTTCTAACAAGCCCAGAATCACACAAAACGGTCCAGAATTCATCAATTAATGGTCAAGAATCTGTGTATAAACAGTAAATGTTGTCGGAGGTCTCGTTAAACGCCGAAATATCGGGTGCTCTCAGACCCGTTTTAAAGCCCTCATTTGCGCGTTTCTAACAAGCCCAGAATCGCATTATTCGGAGCAGAAATAGCTGAGCTACATAGAAATCTTTATAAAAGCCTGAATTAAGCTCAAATGACATAAGTGATGACATATGTCAAAGCTCATCTGAACCCTAGCTGGGGCTCAGACAAGCTTTGATGTATGACATTGCTTAGTCATCTGTTTTGGCTGAAATAAAGATTTCTACATAGCTTTGCCAATTCCAGTCCAAATGACACAGGCTTTTTTACTGAGCTGTATAGAAACCTTTAAAAAAGCCTGAATCATTATCTGCAAGGTCCATTGCTTGTGTCTGCAGTTTTGCCTAATTCATATGATATCAGGCATTTTATATCCAATACAACTCTATTGTTTATCAGTTCCATTGCATGTTTTTGTGCTCCAAGATGCTTGTATGCACATATTAATTTTACATCATATCACATTGTTTCAAACAAATACTGTGAGTGCAGTCAAACTATTTCTGCATATTGAAGTTGAACTCACATGATATCATGTTGTTTCAAATAAATATAAACAGTTTCACTATGTTCACAGTGAAATTGTTTGTGCATATTGAAGTTGAACCATGTGATATTGACAAATCAGCTGCTCGAGTTTTAGCATCTTTTCTTCTACCTTATGGACACTGACCATTGACTGTATCTAATAGAAAAAAACAACAACAACATTGTTGTGATTGAAATTACTCAAACTGGATGCCTGCAGCTTGTCAAAATGGGAAATTTTATACTAATGGTGCATAAGTCATTTGTTGCGCTCTTCAGTCCAGGCACATCTTGCTCAACTTCTCCCTGGTATCACACTCTTCATTATGAGTCCTCTGAGTTTACAAAGAGACTTGTTTATTACCCTGGAACTCAAGGATTTTTTCAGTAGCACTAACACTGAACTTTGCCTTTCTCCCATGAAAATTGATGGTTTCCCACAGTCAGGGTTTTTGTCATCTTCTTTGCATATAATCAGGCACAATGTGTATCCAGCTTGGTGAATGATTCCCACACTTCTTCTGCACCATTGCTTGTTGCTCACTTAGCATCTTCATTGTGCAGAACGGCGTCCACACTATATCCTAATTAAGAAAAGTGTTACTTTTTCATCCACTATATACAATATCAGGCACAATGTGTATTTAGCTTGGTGAATGTTTCCCACACTCCTTGCTCACTGAGCATTGTCATCATGCACAATGATGTCTGGACTATTTCCTAATTAAGAAAAGTGTTGCACTTTTAACCACTACATACAATATCAGGCACAATGTGTATTTAGCTTGGTGAATGTTTCCCACACTCCTTTCCCACTGAGTGTTGTCAGCATGCACAAGAACCCCAGCAAGGGATCATTGGCAACATCTTTGACAGTCCTAAACCTCACATAGGTAGGAGCCAAACAATGGCAAATTATGACGTGTGGCAGTCAAACTATTTGTATATGTTAAAGTTGAACCCAGGTGATATCAATTGTTTGTAACAAATACAAACACTTTCACCATGTATGTGGTGAAACTGTTTGTACATATTGAAGTTGAACTCACATGATATTAACAAATCAGCTGCTCAAGTTTTATTGCCTTTTCTTCTAGCTTATGGTCACTGACCATTGACTGTATGTAATAGAAAACAACAACATCATTATGAGTCCTCTCAGTTTATGAAGAGACTCATTTATTACCCTGGGACTCAAAGATTTTTTCAGCAGCACTAACACTGAACTTTGCCTTTTTCCCATGAAAATTGATGGTTTCCCACACTCAGGGATTTTGTAGTCTTCTGTCAGTATTTTTGTAGTCAATGCTAGTGAACACTAGAAGCTTTTACTAACCATGTGAACTATCTGGTGATGGTGCGGATTCTTGCTCAAAATGGTTATCATTGGTTAATGGCACAGTTGACCTACAGAGTTGCACTCACAAAGAATATCATGTACCTCTTGCAGAACATATCTGATTTTTGTGATATCTGTTGTTCTGGAAAGCAGCTTTTAAGAAGATTCCAATGTGTCTTTGTACATAGTATTTGCATCAAAACTTGCAGAGCTATTTACCAATTATTGTTGAAGAATCTGACTAAAAGCAGTAAATGTTGTTGGAGGTTGCCTTGAATGTCGAAATATTATGCACTCTTGGACCCGGTTTAAGGCCCTAATTTGTGCGGTTCTAACAAGCCCAGAATCACATAAAATGGTCCAGAACTCATCAATTAATGGTGAAGAATCGGCATAAAAACAGTAAATGTTGGCAGAGGTCACCTTAAACATCGAAATATCATGCGATCTCAAACCCGTTTTAAAGCTCTAATTTGTATGTTTCTAACAAGTTCAGAATCGCACAAAATGGTTCAGAACTCATCAATTAATGGTAAAGAATCTGCATAAAAACAGTAAATGTTGGCAGAGGTCACCAAAAATGTCGAAATATTATGCGCTCTGAGACCCATTTTAAAGCTCTAATCTGTGCATTTTTAACAAGCCCAGAATCACACAAAACAGTCCAGAATCCATCAATTAATGGTGAATAATCCGAATAAAAATAGTAAATTTTGGCGGAGGTCGCCAAAAACATCGAAATATCATGCACTCTCAGACCCATTTTAAAGCTCTAATTTGTGTGTCTCTAACAAGCCCAAAATTGCATGAAACGGTTGAGAACTCATGATAATAGAAACAAGTTTTCAAACCTCGAGCAGCAGGAGCCAAACAATGCTAACATTTAAAACAGATGCAAACAGTTTGACCATGTGCATGGTGAAATTGTTTGTACATATTGAGTTTTCAAACCTTGAGCAGCAGGAGCCAAACAACGCCAAATTATGATGTGCGCCAAGGCTCATCTGAACCCTTGCTGGGGTTCAGACAAGCCTTCATGCACATCATTGTTTGGCCACATCATTGATTGCAAATAATTTTTATATCTCTGTATTAGAGATAGTGTTGCCGGAGCTCAGCTTGGGCTCAGCTTTTGCAGCTTGGCCATAATTGGTGGCTTGGAGCACAGCCAAGCCATGGGTTGGCAGCTCCAATCCAGGAACAGCAGCTCAGTTCATGGCTAGCTGTTCACTCATCACCGAAAAAGGAAGGTGATATTTCATAGTAAATTCTGACTGTGTTTTTGACATCCCAACCCTCAGCGCCATCCACAATCCGCTTATCATGCTTCAATTTTGTTTCATTGTGTTGTAAGATCACACAGAAATGGTAGTACAGCAGAACTACAGTTGACATGCTCACAATGCATATAGTGGTAATGCATAAATCTCACAATGCATGAGAATTTCTGGGGACCGACTTGGTATGCAGGGATTTATGCATGAAACATTGTATTGAATAATGCATAACAGATTTGGGGTTATGCATTACCAAATCTACAGGTTCCCTGGGTATTTACTTGTTCACCCCACTGTACCTGAAATTTTTGGGGCCAAAATCTACCCTAATATGCCCAAATTCACAGGGAGCTTCCATTTTGGGTGAATCACATGCAGACCCTTATCCAAAATTGTGGATTTGACATCATTTTTGCAACTTATTGTGGACAAGAAAGGGTGTGAGCTTCCTAGGCTGAAGAAACAGAAACCTCGAGATGGGCACAGGCTGCTTGTTCAAGCAAACTCAGTCTGACAAACTTCTCTCAATCCTTTTTTTTAGTAGTAATCTCTCTCCCATGAATGTCAATACCATGTAAATAGGCAGTACTTCCTATTTCTCGCCAGTGATTTTGGA
>Ga0307507_10009679_pt1 | contig 12735 bp, 9 predicted proteins | sample 7_EM_MG_FD_207223 | JGI IMG/M metagenome (GOLD analysis project Ga0307507, IMG submission 207223) | Populus trichocarpa ectomycorrhiza microbial communities from riparian zone in the Pacific Northwest, United States - 7_EM | ecosystem: Host-associated > Plants > Roots > Unclassified | place... | reverse complement strand
GGCGGTCCATGCCGCGAAGTGGCCCGTGGGGGAGACGCGGGCGCGGGAGGGGATGCCGGGGACGTCGTAACGGGCCGTCTCCTTGAGGTGGGCGTCGAGGATCAGCGCGCGGTACGTGTCCGTGACCGTGCCGTGGACCGCCTGGAGGCAGATCCCGGTGCCCGAACTGGCGTAGAAACGGAGGCACTTGAGGCCGGAGGCGGTGCGGGGACCGGAGGGGGTGGCGGCGGGGACCGTGGTGAGTTCGTCGCGGTGCGGGCCCCAGGCCATGTTGCGGAACACCATGGTGCCGGGCGCGGTGAGCGTGATCCTGCCCGCGGTGATCTTCGGGCCGCCGGGCTGGGTCTCGTTCCGTCGCTCGGACCGGGCCGACGCGTGCAGGACCGAGGCCACCGCCACTACGGCGAGTGCGGCTACGGCGGCGACGAGGACCAGGATGCGGTTGCGCAGGGTCATGGGGCAGGCTCCAGAACTGATCGGCCCGGGCGGAGTGTGAACGCGAACGCCGCGCAGACCGCCAGCGCCACCGCCGACGCCATGAGCGCCGTACGGTCGCCCCACAGCGTCCACGCCGCACCGAAGCCCAGCGAGCACACGAACCGTGCCGCCGCCTGGCCCGTCTGCACCAACGCGAGCCCCGACGACCGCAGTTGCTCCGGCACGCTGTCCGAGGCCGCCGCCATCAGCACGCCGTCGGTCGCCGCGTAGAAGGCGCCGTGCAGGAGGAGGACGGCGTAGGGGAGGGCCGTGCCGTGCCAGGAGGTCAGCAACAAGGCGTACGCCAGGAGTAGGGCTCCGTGGCCGCCGAGGAACACCCGCCAGCGGCCGACACGGTCCGCGAGCCGGCCCAGCGGTACGGCCAGGAGCAGGAACGCCGCCGCCGTGCCCACCGGCAGCAGCGCGAACCAGCGGTCGGGGACGCCGAGCCGCCGTTGCAGGAGCAGGTACACGAAGGAGTCGCTGACCGTCGCGAGGCCCAGGAGGAGCGCGCAGACGGTGATACGGCGCAGGTCGCGGCGGGTGAGGAGGGCGAAGGCGGCGCGGAGGGTGGGGCGTACGGCCTTCTCGCCCACGGCCTGTTCCCCTACGGCCCTTTCCCCTACGACCCTCTCCCGTACGGCTTTCTCCGTGCGGGGCGCGGCAGTTGACGACGACCCCGGCACGAACAGCACCAGCACCAGGACGCCGACCACCGCCACACAGAAGCTCACCGTGAACACCGCGTCGTAGCCGTCCACCGTCGCCCGGAGGATCAGGAACGCCACCAGCGGGCCGAGCAGCGCGCCCGCCGTGTCCATCGCGCGGTGTACCCCGAAGGCATGACCCCGGTTCTCCGGGGTGGAGGAGAGGGAGATCAGCGCGTCGCGCGGTGCGGTGCGCAGGCCCTTGCCCGTGCGGTCGGCGGCGAGGATCAGGCCGATGGGGGTGAGGGTGTGGGCCAGGAGGAGGAGCGGTTTGCAGGCCGCCGAGATGCCGTAACCGATGCCCGCGATCCACTTGTGCCGGCCGCCGCCCCGGTCGGCGAGGTGGCCGCCGGCCAGCCGGACGAGTGCCGAGAAGCCGTTGTAGATGCCGTCCAGGAGACCGAAGCCCAGCGGGGAGAGGCCGAGGCCCGTCACCAGGTACAGGGGGAGGACCGCGGTCACCATCTCGGACGACACGTCGGTGATGAGGCTGACCGCGCCGAGGGCGAAGACGGTGGGGGTCACGGCGGCGGACACCCGCGAGGTACTACGGGCAATACCCGTAGTACCTCCGGCACTTGGGTCGGCGTCGGCGCGGCTGTCCGCCACGTACATCTCAGGACGCCCAGATGCCGGTGATGTCGGCGGCCGAGGCCGCGTTGCCCGCGTGGGTGGTCAGGCCCTGGGAGTCCTCCAGGGTCCGCAGCAGGTTGTAGTGGTTGTACGTGGTCGAGGACGTGGCGCCCGCGGTCACCGGCTGGCCGTAGAAGACCGTCGGGATGCGGTTGCCGCTGAGCAGGTTGTCCTCGTCGAAGGTGACGACGAGCAGGCTGTTGTGGGTCTTGGCCCAAGTGGCGTACGCGCCAAGGTTGTTCTTGATCCAGGTGTCACCGGTCGCCACCGAGCAGTCGTGCATGTCGCTGCACAGGTTGGGGGTGACGAAGGAGATGTCGGGGAGGGCCGTGTAGTCCGTCGGGAACTGCGTGAACGTCTTCGCCGTGGACGTCGCGACGTTGGAGAATCCGAACCAAGGGTTGTGCTTACGCGCGTAGTTGCCGCTGCTGCACGTCGTCGAACCCTGGCTCGGCAGCGTCTCGTTGTAGCTCGCCCAGGTGCCGCCCGCCGCGGTCACCTCGGAGGCGAGGTTCGCGGCCGAGGAGAAGCCCGCCGTGTAGCAACTGTCGCCGGTGATGCCCTGGGTGGAGCCGGAGAACAGCGCGAAGTAGTTCGGCTGGCTCGGGTGGGTGATCCCGTACGACTGGGTGAGGGCGGCGCCGCCGGACGCGAGCGAGTTGATGTAGGGGGCACTGGAGGAGCCGATGACCTGGCTGTAGGCGTGGTTCTCCATCACGACCACGACGACGTGGTCCGGGGTCGGCACCCCGGTCGCGGCATGCGCGGTGGCAGCGGTGCCGAACCCGGTCCAGACCCCGACGGCGGCTGCCGAGAAGGCGAGCGCGGACGCCACGAGGGCGCGGCTGCGGCGGTACACGGAACCGCCGGGACTACCGGAACTGCTGGGACTACCGGAACTGCTGGGACTACCGGAACTGCTGGGACCGCCGGACACTTCTTCACTGTCGGACACATCTACCTCCGGGTGGGGGATGACGGGGGTGACGGTGCGAACTGAGCATGCACACGCCAAGATGCCCGCGCCCCACCGTTCCCAACCCGGAGGATGAAGAAGTGATGAACTACTGCTGGTGAACCACTACTGCTGCAGCTGGTGAACTACTCCTGCAGCGCCGCCAGTTGAGCCAGCACCTGGTGCAGCGGCTCGGCGGCCCGCTTGCGGTACTCCTGGATCGCCCAGCCGTTCCCGTCCGGGTCCTTGAAGTACATGAACGTCGCCCCGTCCTGCGGCGCGAACTGCACCGGTTCGCTCACCTCGAGCCCGCGCGCGGTCAGCTCGTCGTAGGCCGCCTTCGCGTCCTGCACGCACAGCTGCATGCCGTGGTACGTCCCCGGCTGCGGGGTTCCGGTCGGGATCTGCAAGCCGTCCACGAGGGCGATGGAACACCCGGACCCGGGCGGCGTGAGCTGCACGATCCGTACGCCTTCCATCACCTCGCCGTCGAGATCCACGTGGAAGCCGACTTTGTCCTGGTAGAACTCCTTGGCCCGGTCCACGTCGGAGACCGGGAGCAGGATCACTTCGAGGGTCATGTCCATGGAATGACTCCTTTGTCGTCAGCAGGTCTCCCTACCGAAGCCGAAATCGGTCCAGGGCGCCACAGCGAACACGAAAGCGCGGATCGCCGGCCGGGGTCGCCCGGTCAGACCGCCTCCGCCTCCGGGAACACGCGAGCCACCGCGGCGACGCGGCTGGAGACGCCGAGCCGGTTGAAGGCGTTCTCCAGATGCTTGCGGACGGTGCTGGTCGACACGACGAGCTGCTCGGCGATCTGCGGGGTGCTCATACCGCGGGCGACGCAGCGCAGGACGTCGAGTTCGCGACGGGTCAGCCGCACCGGGGAACGGTGTCGGAGGGCGGCTTCCTGGTAGAGGGCGTACAGGTGCGGGGCCAGCAGACCGAGCGTGGTCATCTCGTGGTCGTTGAACGGCTTCGGGGCCTTGCGGAAGAACTGGTAGACGCGGGTACGGCCCGGGGCGGTGGGCAGCGCGACGGCGGCGATGCACTTGAACGGGCGCAGGTGCTCCGTGTAGATCGGCAGGCGCATCAGTTCGCGCAGGGACATGAAGTCGGTCATCTGCGTGACCTGGGGGCTGGTGTGCACCCGCGCGACCTCCACACACTGCAGATGCTGGTGCCGCCAGCGCCAGTAGCCCTCCAGCGTCGCGTCGCCGCCCACGTCGCCCCAGTCGTCGTACGGCGTCTCCTGCTCGTTGACGTGGATGCGGGTCGGGACGTCCAGCTCGGAGAAGCAGGCGCAGTCGCAGGGCACCAGACGTTGCAGCCCGAGCAGCAGGGACTCCGGCGGTACGGCGTCGGAGGTGTCCTGCCTGGCCTCGTCCAGGAGGTCCGCCATCCGCCGCAGATGGACCTCGGCTGTCGTGAACGGTGGGGTCATGGCGGCCTCCCGGTGGCCGGTTCTCGCCTGTCGCGAATCTACGCCCGGCCGGGTCGCGGAGCGCCGGAGATTCGTCAAATGCCGAATGGGTTACGCCCGTTGATGCGCGCACTGTCGACTCAGGCGGCCGCTCCGGCCGCGCAGGACACGGAGGCAGCTCATGCGTTCCCATCCACGCCATCCACGCCATCCACGCATCCATGACGGACGTGCCCACCCACGCCCCTATCGCGCCGCGGCCCTCGTCGCGGGCGCCGCCGCCCTCACCACCACTCTGCTCGCCACCGGCTGTTCCGGCCCGGCCGCCACCACAGCGGCGCAGGACACCACCTTCGACGCCGTCGCCTTCCGGCTCGGCCCCCGCGGCGATGTCCAGCTCTCCGGACCCTCCCGTACGGCGATCACGCCGGCCGGGTCCTACCCGGTCACCGCGGGCCGCGCCCACCCCTTCACCCGGCCCGCCGGCTCGCTGCTGGTGGTGCTGCGGCACTGGCCGGACACCGGGACGGAGCGGGTCTCGCGCGGGCGGGCACGCCGGATGCCGCCCCTGGAGGAGGCCGCGGTCGAGACCGGGTTCCTCGTCGACACCGAGGACTGGGTGCGGGCCGAGCTCGACGGACATCCGTTGCAGTGGCTGCGCCGCGCCACGCTCCGGATCGACACCACGAACACCGCCGCCGGAGACCTCGCCCGGCTCACCCTGTCCGGACCGCACGGGGGTCGGCCCGGACAGCCCACGCCGCCGCCCGACGACGGGGCCTGCGCACGGCTCGACCGCTGGACCGACCGCAGCGTGGTCCTCCCGGCGGTGGAGGCAGGCACGACTGTCGGGACCGCACTCGCCAGGCTCCGGAAGCAGTGCCTCGACGTCCAGTACGCCTCCCTGCCCGGCACCGGGCGCCCCGGCACGGTCTCCCGCGCCCTGATTCCGCTTGCCGGACGCCCGGACTCCGCGGTGGTGCTGCCGTCGGACGGCGGCCCCGGCGGGCCGGGCGACACGGTGCTGGTGGATCCGGCCCGCCCCGCCACCCTGGTGGTGGCCCGCTGAAACCCCTCTCCCGCCCCGGCGCTTCTGTCAGCGTCTCCGGTTAGGCTCGGCCAAACGACCTTGATCCGAGGGAGGCCGAGGATGACGACGCTGGGGCGCAGGAGCAGCACCTTCACGCGACTGCTGCGGCACGGCTTCACCGATCCCTCGGCCGCCGAGCGGCTCCTGGAGAGCGCGGAGCTGGCGCCGATAAGGAACGACCCGGTCCTGCTGGAGGCCCTGGGCGCCACCGCCGACCCCGACCTGGCCCTTCAGGGTCTGGTACGGCTGCTGGAGGCGCAGCCCGAGGACACTCCCCGCCGCGAGCTGCTGGACACCCTGATCGCGGCGAAGCCCTTGCGCGACCGGCTGCTCGGCGTCCTCGGTGCCTCCGCCGCCCTGGGGGATCACCTCACCCGGCATCCGCGCGACTGGCACGCCCTCGTGATGTACGAGCCGCGTGACCTCCACCCCGGGGTGGAGGAGTTCGAGCGCGGGCTCGCCGAGGCCACCGACCCGGTCGCCCTGCGCGTCGCCTACCGCCGCTGCCTGCTGTCCATCGCCGCCCGTGACGTGTGCGGCACCACCGACCTCGCGCAGACCGCCGCCGAACTCGCCGACCTCGCGACCGCCACCCTCCGCGCAGCCCTTGCCATCGCGAGCGCCGCCGCACCCGACGACGCCGCGCTGTGCCGGCTCGCGGTGATCGCGATGGGCAAGTGCGGTGGCCACGAGCTGAATTACGTCTCCGACGTCGACGTCATCTTCGTCGGTGAAGCCGCCGAGGGCGCGGACGAGGGCAAGGCGGTCCGCGCGGCCACCAAGCTCGCCGCGCACATGATGCGGATCTGCTCCGAGACCACCGTCGAGGGCTCCATCTGGCCCGTCGACGCCAACCTCCGCCCCGAGGGCCGCAACGGTCCGCTGGTCCGCACCCTCGCCAGCCACCTCGCCTACTACCAACGCTGGGCCAAGACCTGGGAGTTCCAGGCCCTGCTCAAGGCCCGCCCGGTGGCCGGCGACCTCGCGCTCGGCGCGGAGTACGTCGACGCGCTCGAACCCCTCGTGTGGAAGGTGGCCGAGCGCGAGAACTTCGTCACCGACGTGCAGAAGATGCGCCGCCGGGTCGTCGAGAACATCCCCGTCACCGAGATCGACCGCGAACTGAAACTCGCCCCCGGCGGACTCCGGGACGTCGAATTCGCCGTCCAGCTCCTCCAGTTGGTGCACGGCCGCGCCGACACCTCGTTGCGCAGCGGCACCACGCTCGTCGCCCTTGAGGCCCTCGCCGCCGGCGGTTATGTCGGCCGCGAGGACGCCGCCCGCCTCGACGACGCCTACCGCTTCCTGCGCACGATGGAACACCGCATCCAGCTCTACCGCTTGCGCCGCACCCACCTGGTCCCCGTCGAGGAGGCCGACCTGCGCCGCCTCGGCCGCTCGATGGGCCTGCGCACCGACCCGGTCGCCGAGTTGAACCGCGAGTGGAAGCGGCACGCGACCGTCGTACGACGCCTGCACGAGAAACTCTTCTACCGCCCGCTCCTCGACGCGGTCGCCCAACTCGCCCCCGGCGAGACCAGGTTGAGCCCGCAGGCAGCCCGCGAACGGCTGGTCGCCCTCGGCTACATCGACCCGGCCGCGGCCCTCCGTCACATCGAGGCCCTCGCCTCCGGCGTCACCCGCAAGGCCGCCATCCAACGCACCCTGCTGCCCGTCCTGTTGGGCTGGTTCGCGGACTCCGCAGACCCGGACGCGGGCCTCCTCAACTTCCGCAAGGTGTCCGACGCGCTCGGCAAAACCCCTTGGTACCTACGGCTGTTGAGGGACGAGGGCGCCGCCGCCGAGAACCTCGCCCGCGTCCTCTCGGCCGGCCGGCTCGCCCCCGACCTCCTCATGCGCGCCCCCGAAGCGGTCGCCCTCCTCGGTGACGGCGACGGTGGCAGCGGCCTCGAACCCCGCGAACGCGCCCACCTGGACCAGGAGATACTGGCCGCGGTCGGCCGCGCCGACGACGCCGTCCAGGCGGTCACCTTCGCCCGGGGCGTCCGCCGCCGCGAACTCTTCCGTACGGCCGCCTTCGACATCGTCGGCTCCTACGGCACCGAGACCCAGCCCGCCGAGGCCGACCAGGGCGCCCTCGTCGACCGGGTCGGCGGCGCCGTCTCCGACCTCACCGCCGCGACCCTCGCCGGCACCCTGCGCGCGGTGGTCCGCGCGGGCTGGGGCGACACCCTCCCCACCCGCTTCGCCGTCATCGGCATGGGCCGCTTCGGCGGCCACGAACTGGGCTACGGCTCCGACGCGGATGTCCTGTTCGTGCACGAACCCCGCGAGGGTGTGCCCGAGCGCGAGGCCTCCGAGGCGGCGAACAAGGTCGTCTCCGAGATGCGCCGACTGCTTCAGGTGGCCAGCTCGGATCCGCCGCTGCTGATCGACGCGGATCTCCGTCCGGAGGGCAAGTCCGGCCCGCTTGTACGGTCGTTGAACTCCTACGAGGCGTACTACCGCCGGTGGTCGCTGGTCTGGGAGTCGCAGGCGTTGCTGCGGGCCGAACCTGTCGCCGGGGACGAGGAGTTGGGGCGGCGGTTCATCGAGCTGATCGATCCTCTGCGGTATCCGGCGGAGGGGCTCGGTGATGACGCGGTCCGTGAGATTCGGCGGCTGAAGGCTCGGATGGAGTCGGAGCGGTTGCCTCGTGGCGCGGATCCGACTCTGCACACCAAGCTGGGGCGTGGGGGGCTCTCCGACGTCGAGTGGACCGTGCAGCTCATGCAGTTGCAGCACGGGTGGGCTGAGCCGGGGTTGCGTACGACGCGTACGCGGGCGGGGCTTGCGGCGGCTTGTGCGGCTGAGCTGATTTCCGTTGAGGACGCTTCGATACTGGATGAGGCTTGGGTGTTGGCCACGCGGGTTCGTAATGCGGTGATGTTGGTGCGGGGGCGGGCGGGCGACACGTTTCCGTCCGATCCGCGTGAACTGGCTGCCGTGGGGCGGTACTTGGGGTATGGGCCCGGGCATGTGGGGGACATGCTGGATGACTATCGGCGTACTACTCGTCGGGCGCGGGGTGTGGTGGACGTGCTGTTCTACGGGGCCTGAGAGTTGCTTTTCGGCTGACGGGCCGGTGGGGGCTGGTCGCGCAGTTCCCCGCGCCCCTAAAAGCCTTCACTGGGCGGTGCTGTGTCGATATGCGGCTCCGCCGCGCGGGCGCGACCAGCCACGACGGCGCGGCACCGGAACGACGCAGCGCGGCCCCGCGGCGCAGCCGCATATCCACGCAGCCGGCGGAGCGTTCACGCCCCCCTCGCCCCCCGTACCCCCACCGTCCTCGGCAAGGCGTACGGGAACGCGCCGTACCAGAGGCGGGAGACCGTGAAGCCGAAGCTCAGGCAGAGCATGCCGCCGACCGCGTCGAGCCAGAAGTGGTTGGCCGTGGAGACGATGACCATCAGGGTCAGCGCCGGGTACAACAGGCCCAGGATGCGGACCCAGGGGAGTTTCGCCAGGGTGAAGATCGTCAGGCCGCACCACAGGGACCAGCCGATGTGCATGGACGGCATCGCGGCGTACTGGTTCGACATGTGTTTCAGGTCGCCGGACGCCATCGAACCCCAGGTCTGGTGGACCATGACCGTGTCGACGAAGTGGCTGCCGTTCATGAGGCGCGGCGGGGCCAGCGGGAAGAAGTAGTAGCCGACCAGGGCCACGGCCGTCGTCGCGAAGAGGACGAGGCGGGACGCCGCGTACCGGCCCGGATGACTGCGGAACAGCCACACCAGGACACCCAGCGTGACCACGAAGTGCAGTGTGGCGTAGTAGTAGTTCATGCCTACGATCAGCCAAGTCACCGAATTCACGGCATGGTTGACCGACTGCTCGACGGCGATGCCGAGATGGTGCTCGACGCGCCAGATCCAGTCGGCGTTGCGCAGTGCCTGGCCCCGCTGTTCCGGAACCGCGTTGCGGATCTGTGAGTACGTCCAGTAACTCACCGCGATCAGCAGGATCTCGAACCACAGCCGGGGCCGGCGCGGAGTGCGCAACCGGCGCAGAAAACCCTGCCCCGCGGCGTCCGCGACGGGGCTCGGAACGGCTTCTTCACGGCCTTCCAATGTCGTCACGGTGGTCTCACCCATAGACATGAAGTCTGCCAGAAAAGGCTTCCGCGACCGATCATCCCTTGGTCGGGTCCGGCTCGCATGTTCTACGACGAGAAGAGGCCTCGGACTACTACCAGCGCACGGGACGCGGTCGCGTTTCCTCCCCCTTGGGGATGATTTACGGACGCTTCCGGTCCCCGGGCGCCGAAGCCGTCGAACCACGCACCACCAGCTCCGGCATGAACACGAACTCACTGTGCGGCGCGGGCGTCCCGCCGATCTCCTCCAGCAGCGTCCGCACCGCCGCCTGTCCCATCGCCGGCACCGGCTTGCGGATCGTCGTCAGGGGCGGATCGGTGAACGCGATCAGGGGGGAGTCGTCGAAACCGACCACCGAGACGTCCTTGGGTACGTCGAGACCGCGCTGCCGGGCCGCCCGGATCGCACCGAGCGCCATCATGTCGCTCGCGCACACCACCGCCGTGCACTCGCGGTCGATCAGCGCGGCGGCGGCGGCCTGCCCGCCCTCCAGCGTGTACAGCGAGTGCTGGACCAGCCGGGTCTCCACATCGTCGGCGGTCAGGGCCAGTTGGTCCTGCATCGCGCGGACGAAGCCCTCGATCTTGCGTTGTACGGGTACGAACCGCTTGGGGCCGAGGGCCAGTCCGATGCGGGTGTGGCCGAGCGAGACGAGGTGCGTGACGGCGAGGATCATCGCCGCGCGGTCGTCGGGGGAGATGAACGGCGCCTGCACCTTCGGCGAGAAGCCGTCCACGAGCACGAACGGCACGCCCTGCGCCCGGAGTTGCTCGTAGCGCTGCATGTCGGCGGAGGTGTCCGCGTGCAGTCCGGAGACGAAGATGATGCCCGCGACCCCGCGGTCGACGAGCATCTCGGTCAGCTCGTCCTCCGTGGACCCGCCCGGGGTCTGGGTGGCGAGCACCGGGGTGTAGCCCTGCCGGGTCAGCGCCTGGCCGATGACCTGCGCCAGGGCGGGGAATATCGGGTTCTCCAACTCCGGTGTTATCAGGCCCACCAGGCCCTCGCTGCGCTGCCGCAGCCGTACCGGACGTTCGTAGCCGAGCACGTCGAGCGCGGCGAGGACGGACTGACGGGTGGTGGCGGCGACGCCAGGCTTGCCGTTGAGGACGCGGCTGACGGTCGCTTCGCTCACCCCCGCCTGGGCGGCGATGTCGGCAAGCCGTGTGGTCACGGGAGTGGACTGTACCGGCCGTCGGCGCGCTGCGGGTTGCTGCGTCATCGCGATCCCTTGTGTTCTGGCCGGCTTCTGGTCGGCGTACGGCGTGCGGCAAGAGCTTGCAGAGTCTTGCACAAGTGTCCCCCTGCCCGCTCAGCCGCGCCAGTACTGGGTTTCGTGGGGGTCGAGGAGAGGTCACGGACGGGTAACTCTCGGGCCGTCTTGCAGTTTTTTGCAGCAAGGACTTTCGCCGCGCTTGCATCGCTGTTACGTTCGGCGACGCCCGGCGGACGCAACGGCGCAGTCGGCAAGTCGACAGGGTGGCGGACGGGACCGCAGCCCTGCACCTCACGGGCTTTCACCCTCAAGGAGAACTCATGCGGCGTGGCATAGCGGCCACCGCGCTGGTGGCGTCCATCGCCCTCGCGGCGACGGCCTGCGGCGGCAGTGACAGTGACAGCGGCAAGTCCGACGGGCCCGTCACCATCACCTGGTGGGACACCTCGAACGCCACCAATGAGGCACCCACGTACAAGGCCCTGATCGCCAAGTTCCAGGCGGCCAACAAGAACATCAAGGTCAAGTACGTCAACGTGCCCTTCGACCAGGCGCAGAACAAGTTCGACACCGCCGCCGGCTCCAAGGGCGCCCCGGACGTGCTGCGTTCCGACGTCGGCTGGACCCCCGCCTTCGCGAAGAAGGGCTACTTCCTGCCGCTCGACGGCACCGAAGCCCTCGCCGACCAGGCCAAGTTCAAGCCGAACCTGATCACGCAGGCCCAGTACGAGGGCAAGACGTACGGCGTGCCGCTGGTCACCGACACCCTGGCCCTCGTCTACAACAAGGCCCTCTTCAAGCAGGCCGGCATCACCCAAGCGCCCACCACCTGGGCCGAGTTGAAGGCCGACGCCGCGAAGGTCAAGGCCAAGACCAAGGTCGACGGCTACTGGGGCTCCACCCAGGCCTACTACGCGCAGACCTTCCTCTACGGCGAGGGCACCGACACCGTCGACTCCTCCGCGAAGAAGATCACCGTGGACTCCGCCGCCGCGAAGAAGGGCTACGGCACCTGGCTGAGCCTCTTCTCCGGCACCGGCCTGCACAAGGCCGACACCACCGCGGACGCCTACGCCCACATCCAGGACGCGTTCGTCACCGGCAAGGTCGCCGCGATCATCCAGGGCCCGTGGGAGATCACGAACTTCTACAAGGGCTCGGCCTTCAAGGACAAGTCCAACCTCGGCATCGCCACGGTCCCGGCCGGTTCCAGCGGCAAGTCCGGTGCCCCGACCGGCGGTCACAACCTCTCGGTCTACGCCGGCTCGGACTCCGCGCACCAGAAGGCGTCCCTGAAGTTCCTGAACTTCATGACCTCGGCCGCGTCCCAGACGACGATCGCCCTGAAGAATTCGACGCTGCCGACCCGCGACGACGCCTACACCGCCGCGGTCAAGGCCGACCCGGGCATCGCCGGCTACCAGAGCGTGCTCGGCTCCGCCCAGCCGCGCCAGGCGCTCGCCGAGTACAGCTCCCTCTGGAACCCGCTGGACACCGAACTGCCCAAGATCGCCGGTGGCAAGGAGTCCCTCGACAAGGGTCTGAGCAACGCCGAGTTGGCGATCGCCAAGCTGGTCCCGGACTTCAGCAAGTAGCCCCGCACGGCCGTCGGATCCGCCGGATCAGGAACTGGGGGGACGGATCCGACGGCCATCGGCACGCGCCGCCGTAGCCCGCGAACTCGCCGTACCCGCTTGCGAACTCGCCGTACCCGCTTGCGAACTCGCCGTACCCGCTTGAACTTCCAGAAGGACCTCCAGAAGGTGTCGAACGAACCATGACAGTCGCCATCGACCGCGCGACCGGCAAGCGCCACGGTGACCGCGCCCCCCGACCCGGCCCCGGCAGCCGCCTCAAGTTCGCCTACCAGAAGCACTGGTACGCGTACGCGATGATCATCCCCGTGGTCGTCGTGCTCGGCGTCCTCGTGCTCTACCCCCTGGCGTACGGCCTGTACTTGACGCTCACGGACGCCAACAGCCTCAACACCGCGCGCACGATCGGCGTCAACCACATCGACGCCACCTACAAGTTCATCGGGTTCGACAACTACAAGGACATCCTGTTCGGCCCGACGTCGTACGACCGCTTCTGGTCGCACTTCATCTGGACGATCGTCTGGACCGCGCTC
>Ga0307507_10009678_pt1 | contig 12738 bp, 3 predicted proteins | sample 7_EM_MG_FD_207223 | JGI IMG/M metagenome (GOLD analysis project Ga0307507, IMG submission 207223) | Populus trichocarpa ectomycorrhiza microbial communities from riparian zone in the Pacific Northwest, United States - 7_EM | ecosystem: Host-associated > Plants > Roots > Unclassified | place... | reverse complement strand
CATGGAGAAATCCACTAAATTCTAAAACAAGCCTGGATTCAGAATTTCAGACCGTTGCTTTCACTCGCTTCTTCTTCAATGGATCTTAATCTTACAGCTTTCATGGTTAACTTCCGCTGTAAATTTTGTGTAACTGATTAGGATCCTGTCGGTTGTGGTTCTATTAGATGTCTCTTTAACTGATTAATTTGTAGGGGTTTAGTTTTAAATGATTCAACTAAATCTGTCTATTTGTACTTTGAACTTGGTATGTTTCCTTGGGAAATTTTGTGAATTAACTGAGCGTGTTTCCTCGTCAATTTTTTTTTTCCCATTCTTGCAGATCTTGGGCATGGCGATTTGTATTAAGCTTAGATCACGAGAACAAAATTAATGGAAGGTGAAGGCCTTGTAATTAATGTTCATAAAAATTGCCGATCAAACTATTCTTCTCTATATCTTTTGGTTTCTGTTCTGGCTAATCCCGAAATGGTGAAATAGTTAAGTTGTTCTGGAACTCACGCCGACCAGTCAAAAGGACTGTTGTTTTCTAGTTTCCTTAGGAATAGCCTATCCATTCTTGACCCTCCCACCTGTAGTTTCTCCCTCAATAAAGCTTAATAAAAGTCAAACGATACTCTGGTTCTAAGAAAGAAAAAAAAACAGAGTAGGCTTCTACGTTCATTCATTTAACGTACAAAACTCAGCAATAGAATTCCTACGTGCAAAAGCTCCTCACTGAACAGTTTCCATAGCTGGACAAACATTATTTGGCTTTACGATTTCTACCAAATTTGGAAGAACACTCTTTCAACCTATCCTAGTCGTAGGCTTCTAGATGTCCAGTTGTTGATCAGGCATAATTAAAATAAATTAAATAAGGCAAATGCAGCCATCACTTCTGTCTCGTTGCCTCTACCGTAATTTCACAGTATTTGCATGAACTCTACACATCTACAGCACCACCAGGCAGCAGCAGCAGCAGTATCATACCATAATAACAAAATTATTGCAACCTGCACTCTGAACATTTTACTGCCTGACAGTAATTGTACACCTAGATTTACATGCACCTTTTTTCTCGGCATGTAATGGCAAGAACTATACGTCCGTGAGTCTTAATTACAAATGTACCGATATGTGAGAACAACAATATTGGAAGAGTCAGAGGATCAATAGCTCAGTACTGGTGGCCATCCATATTCCTTGGTGATCAAGGGTTGCAAAGCTAGTCGTTAAAGTAACAGTAGTGGTAGAATGATATAAATAAGCAACTCGCACCTCCATAACCAGCCCTCCTACAGATGTCACCCACCAGACATGGATGTGTTCGTTCATATGTAGGAGTAAAAATTCAAAGAAAAGACCCTAATGACTAGCGAGGTACGTACAAAGTAATGTGAAAAGACATTTCAGCATTAATTTTGTTTCGGTACAAGTAAATGCAACGTTGATCAGGATAGGGGAAAAGGGAAAAATAAATTAGTAGGATCTTACAAGGCCAATACATACACGTACGTGACGCGTAAACATCCTGTCCTTTTCTTTTGTTTTATATATGGGCGGGGTTCAATTAAACATCAACATCTTAAAATTTGTTTTCCTTTATGTTCTTGTCTGGAAATTAATTAAGATTAGAAATCTGAGCACTCGACCTTTGGCATGCAACACAGATCTTATTACCATGCATATATATAGATATTAATTTCATAATTAATTATTAGGATCTTACAACTCTTCTTTTTTTTATGCTATATATGAAGTTAGAGAGAAGCGAAAGTGTGCATCCCAATCTTTAGAGCTTTTTATAACCATACATTAATTATCAGGACGCCAAAAGCTCTCCATCTACCTGGTAATTAATTATTATCAAATTTAATAATTAGTATAACACTAATTGGAATTGTAATTAATTAAGTTGACGGGACATTGTTTATGTAGCGAGAGAACGACTTGTGGCCGACCCATAAACATAGAGATTATTAGACTCAAAGATTATGAAGAGAGTGCAAAGGGAAAGGTTGCGAGCAACTGATCATAGCAGTCATACGTGCATCATCTTTATTATCATAATGCTTTTATATGAAATATATTAAAATATATATATTTTATTTTTTAAATTTATTTTTAATATCAATACAGGATTCAAAAATATTAAAAAATTAATTTTAAAAAAAATTTAAATTTTTACCAAAACACATTTGAGCCTTTTTCCAAACAATACCTTAATAAAATAAGAGGTTGTTTTGTTTTTGTGTTTTAAAAAGTATATTATTTATATATTTTTTATTTTAAATTATTTTTTTAATATTTTCATATTAATATAGGCTGATATTAAAAATAAATTTTAAAAAAATTAAATAAAAAAAATATTTTAATATATTTATAAAGAGAATCAAAACATATTAAAAATATTGAAACATTGGGACTCGAGAAAACGACGTGCTTCCCACCTGCCCACGCGCACAAGACCCCACGAAACCCTAATTTCAATGACCTCTAAAAGAAGATCTTATAATATATTGTTGATCACGTTACTATTAGCTAGTACTCGCTCGTAGTATTAATAAAGTACATGGTCGAGGAGAAAAAAACCCTTGCCTAGCTACCTTGCTGAATCACAACACAACGCAAAGGCACAGAAAAAACACAGAGCCAACATTCAAAGAAAGAAATTATACAAGCTCCATTGTTTTGTCTCTTGAGAGATCAGTTCATTTTCTTTGATGAACTTCCAATCTCTAACTAGTGAGCTTTAGTTTATAATTCTTTCTCTTTCTTCTCTCTTGATTTGTGTGTTGATTGATTCTATGACGGGTTTTGCATCAGTTCTTTGTTCTTTCTCTTAAAATCACTGATCTTGAATCGATCGTGCCACGCTTTACTTGATTCGATGACCAATTGCATCTAATTCTCTCTTTTCGCAAGCTCTCCCTAGCTACCTCCTTTTCTAATCTTAATTTCTTTCTTCCTCTCTCACATGCACCCTCATCAAAATCTGAGGAAGAGGATCATCAGCATAGGAGCAACCTAGTCTGTAAAAGAACCCTATTGATTGTGGTATTCAACCTTTTTTCTTTTAAAAAAATGTTTCTTGCTAAACCTTGCTTTGACTTTCTGGTCTCGAACCTTTCCTAAATAAAACCAACTGAAATTCAATTAAGTGATCTTCTCCTTCCTTTCTCTTAATTCCTTTCTGTTCCCTTAATTAGCAATCCTGGCTAATCCTTGGTGGACGGGTCAGGTTGGCCTGCCTGGCCTTGACTCTTCATCCAATTCACCTTCGTTAGGAAAAATCAATCGTGAACTTTCCATTAATGAAACCAGCAACAGAAGCGGTGGAAGGGACGAAGATGATGATGATAGAGATACCGGAGATGAGGCTAAAGAGGGTGCTGTTGAGGTAGGTAACCGAAGACCTAGAGGCCGGCCTCCTGGATCGAAAAACAAACCCAAACCACCAATTTTTGTGACTCGAGACAGCCCTAATGCCCTCCGTAGCCATGTCATGGAAATTGCTGGCGGTGCTGATGTAGCTGAGAGTGTGGCACAGTTCGCTCGGAGGCGTCAACGGGGTGTTTGTGTGCTTAGTGGCAGTGGCTCCGTGGCCAACGTAACCCTAAGACAACCAGCAGCACCGGGTGCTGTAGTCGCGCTCCACGGTAGGTTTGAGATTTTGTCCCTAACTGGGGCATTTTTGCCGGGACCGGCTCCTCCTGGCTCTACTGGACTGACTGTGTACCTTGCCGGCGGACAAGGGCAGGTTGTTGGAGGAAGTGTGGTTGGATCACTAATTGCAGCAGGGCCGGTCATGGTCATTGCTGCAACTTTTGCTAATGCCACTTATGAGAGGTTACCATTAGAGGATGATGAAGAAGCTGGAAGTGGTGGTCAGGGACACATCCAAAGCGGAGCTAATAATTCCCCACCAGCGATCGGAAGCAGTGGACAACAAGCTGGATTGCCTGATCCCTCATCTATGCCTGTCTATCTGCCACCAAATCTAATGCAAAGTGGAGCTCAGCAATTAGGGCATGACGCCTATGCTTGGGCACATGCTGCTAGACCGCCTTACTGATAGAGGAGCTAGCTAGAGAGGAGATTTTCATGATCAGTGTGATACTGTGTTGTACTAAGAGGTAGGCGTTTAAATTGGGAGGAAAAGAAGAATACTAGAATAGAGTTGTGAAGAGAAGAAATCATGCTAGCTTATCAACGTATATTAATTAAACTTCGCTTTGCTTTGCTTTGCTTTGCTTTCTGTTATGCAATAAAAGGATGATTTCTGGCTTTTTAATTCTTTCCCATCTTCAAGTTTTTAATATTTTTTTCTACATCCATTGTTCCCCATTGAGATTTACCTTGGTTGGATATTGTCTGCTTATTTTATCCCAGTTTATAAAATATATATTTAGATTGATGCTCTTCTGAATTATAGTATATCTGATATGATGGATTAGACTTTGGAGATGTAGAAAAGTACTGGATATGGTCGGTAGACAGACAAAATCACCAAGTCTTGGGTTTTTGCTGTATAATCCTCACCTTTTGTTTCAGGCTCTTGCAATCTCACTTTACCATACAAATAAAAGTAAAGAAATGGTGGATTTCATCATATAACCTCATTTAGATTTATGGTTAAAAGACCGTTTGAGTTATAATATCTTGAGCAAGGTTTAGTGGAGTGACTAACTTAGAATTGCGCGCATGGTGGCATTTTTAAAGCGTTGTTTCACAGAATAAACTGATACACAGAAGGATATCCTCATTGGCTAGTGTGCAGAGAAACATCGGTGCATATGAAAGATTCATGTTTAATATTTGAAAAATACACTTATCCTTTCAACATAAATATCGTATTACAACTATAACCGAAGAAAGAAAGAAAACGGAGAGAGCAGAAAGGATTAAAAATAAATAGAAAAGAGAGGATTCTATGATGATATCAGGGCTCCATGTAACAATATTTTACATATATTTGCTTTTTGTTGGTTTAGTAAAGTATGCGGCTCCATTTCGTTTCTTTATTCTTGCATTATAGAATGAAAATGCATAGCAGGAATTAGTTTATAGCTTTAACACACATACCAACACAATTTAGATAGAGAAACTTGCTGTGAGGGACTGAAACATGTCGTGGTTATGGAACAGTACTGGGGGGGGGGGGGAAGGAGATGGTTTCTCATCTTTTTTCAAGTTTGGGAGGAAATCTTATCCCTGGTGAAGCTCATATCCAAAGATATGGAAATCAAAAGCATGGCCAAGAGATGTTGAATTGGGGCAAATTCAAAGACAAAAAAAACCATGAATGGATGAATTATTAAAGTTTAGAGGACTTTCTCTTTGTCAATTTCCCCTAATTAATGGTGCGCAATACAATGAATATAACTCTATGAGGGCATTCTATAGCCCCACATGTTTTCCCACTCACGTGTAATGGTGATACTCTATCTCCGTGAGCAAGATCTGTCCCATGAACACTTCCTGGAAGTTTTCCCTGGATGACAAATCTGGTGGCAGAATGGGGGATTTTCTTGCATAATCAAGAAGAATAATCTTAATTATTTCGTTGTCTTGGCATTAAACGTTTTTCTTTTTTCCGTATTAAAAACGCATGAATGGAAAGGTTGGTAACAGAGTGCTACTTCTGTATCTTTTAATTAAACTTGTATCAGATCGATCTATGCCGATGGTGAAGTATCTTTACAAGTTTTAATTGTTTCAAAATTCCTTCGAGGTTTCAATTTCAAAGCCACTAAAGAAAAATTTAGTTCTTAAACTTTTTAAACTTAATCAAATAAGACTTTTTATAAATAATTTGATGAGAAAATTTTTTCTAATTTTAATTAAAAGGTTCAAATAATATAGCATGTATCATTTATATATTTAAAAATATAAATAAGAAATCACAAGAGAAAGTTTAAACTATGGATCAGCTCATTAAAAAGTAAATAAATAAAATATTTTTTTTATGAGTCCAATCAGTGATGAATCATGTCCAAGTGTCAACAATAATTAATTTTATTAAATATATTATTTCTTTGTTAGTTGATAGTTATATCCTTGTAACAATACCAAAGTTTAAGAGTTATTTTTCTTTGGGGATTAGGCTTTTTAGTTTTAATCTTGATCTTTTTAATTTAATATTTTTTTTTTAATTCTTAAGATGTTTTAAGTTTTTTTTTTAATGTAAACCATATTGAAAGAAAAATATATCTTGATTTTGTTGTTTATATTCTTCAATATAAATGATTTGTATGATATAATTTAAATATCATATTGAAATAGAAGGTTCAATCTCATCAAATTATTGATTAAATTTTAAAAGTTTAGAGATTGAAAAAACTTTTTTTATTAGTTTAGATATATATAATTGAATTAGTCTCAGATATATTAAAATCCATCAAATTTTAAAGGATAATCTCACTAAATTATTTATGTCAAAGGTGAAGTTGAGAGTATCTTTACGAGAGAGATACTAAATTTAAACTTCATTTGATTGAAGGGGATTACTTCAAGAAAAACTCACTTGAAAGTATATATTGGCTTTTGGCTTTTGGCTTTAGGCTTTAGGCAACCCCGGCCGATGAAAAAGATAAAGTAAAAAACCAAATCATTATTCCTGGTCATGAATATCATTTATATCAATAATTCTCGTATGAACATCCAGTGCAAACTGACATGGCAACTGCGATAATTAATCTGATGCTTCTGATATAATTTCTGTGATAGCAGCAACATGCTTGTAATGGAGGCTTTGACTTACTAGATAGAATAAATAATTATTAAAGAAAAAGGAAAGACATTTATGTTCTTCCGAAACCATGTTAATCATGGCGAATAATTTTTTCAGACGCTCTGTTAACTTAGTAATGTCCGGCCAGTCTGTAAAAACATGGAGTCAAAGCCCCATTTTAGATTCCTCAACTGCTATCCGATCGATTCACACAGGTTGACTTATTCCATCTTGAAATTATAATTATTTTGACCCGTCACTAATTTAATTACCCAGTCCAACGTGGGCTTATGGGAGAACATATATAGAATATTTATTAGCAATTTGAATGATGCACAGGCGTAATATTTTAATCGAGAACAAGAATATCAAATAACAATCTGAAATAGGTATGCCATGAATATGAAAGTAATATATCTTCTGTTTTTATTCAAAAACATGAAGAATATATATTGCTATTTGCTTACAAACAATTTTATTTTTTTAAAAAATGATTATAATAAAACTGGTTATACAAGTTCCGAGCAATAACCATAAATTGATTAGTTAGTATATAAAAAAATATAGTAGAAAAATCATTTTCTCTTATGGATTTGAATTATGATTATTGATATAATTATTATTGCTCAGAGATCCTGTAGGGTTGGTTAGAACCAAGAACAATTAATTATTTGGATATTAGCATGCATGGGTCAAACAAAGATGAATAAATGAACAACAGAATATTTCTTTCACTATCGACACAGAGCCAGAAACTTTAATGGCAGAAAAAAAAGGGGGAGAAATCCATTTAAGTATTTTCACTTAACCCCATCCACTACTTTTTCCTTTCATCATGCCCAAGAGATGCAATTCAAGAAGGATCTCTACTTTCTTCTCGCCAGTACTTAATGTCATTGTAAAAGGGATGTGAGAAGTATGAAAATTATATTTTGTCTCAATATAATTTGTAGTCCAGATTCTACATGTATAATTTTGTTGCTTTATGATGCTTCCCTGAGCTAGCTTCCAATCATTTTGGCCCACCAAAAGAGATAATTTCCCCTTCTTGTTTGCAATAAAAATATTGAACTTATGTGAAGAACAAATACCAACATTTTCTACAACGCAACAAAAGTACTGCCGTATTGGTTCCAACTGTGCTTCGCTTAAAATAGAGTATTTCTATATATATTACTCGTCATTAAAGAATAATCGCGCGCGAATACTTCAGTACTGATCTTCCCCTTAATGTATACGTTGCATATATGCTAGCTTTAAAATTATATAGAATAAAGAAAATCATGCATGAAAACAAATTCAAAAGAGTTATTTTCCATGTTGTGATGATTCTCAGAGAAAATAATCATCTTTATTTCCTTGTGGATACATACCAGAGGGTTATTTAACTGAAATGATCCGTGCTTCTATGATTAAATGCCTTATATCCAGGGCTACACCAGAGATTTCAAGTGCTACATAAAGCTGAGCAGAAGAGAACTTTAACATGCATTCTATCAGATTGATCAACAACCCCTTTAAGATCATTTTCTTCTTCTCACACTCAAAGGATCTTATTGAGTTGTAGAAACATGGAGGACCCTCTTCACATGGATTCACGTGTTCTCCTTAATAAATATTGATTTAAAAATCATTAGCAAATTGTATCAATACAACATTCCAAAGCTAAAGTCGAAGCAATATTGATGGACCCTCATCTGTTCAATAATTACTATCGCACTACTTAAACTAATCCTTCATCTTATTACACCAATAAAAACAAATATGCTCTCCTTTTGTTTCAATTGCCTTTCCAAGTGTTGGGACTCCACAACTTGCATTTGCAACTAGCGAGACTGAGCTATCATCGAGACAGTGAGAAGCCATTTAATCTAACATTAGTTTGAAAGGGAATCCACTGACTCAACATTAATGAAATGTAAACCACCCATTAATTGACCAAATTATATATTAAAGAGAGCGAGAAATTATTATGAATAAACTATACAGTGGGGTAGCAGCGGACATCATCCAAGAGAAATCCAGGAACATGTTGGCTTTCCTTTCAAGTCCATGTTGATGCTGAAATCCAATCGCGCCGTTCCCTTGTCGTGGAGTACGCATCATCATCTTGTATCCAACGAAACAGACTTTAACCTAATCTTTCAAAAACCAATCAATCTCATTAGCCTTCCTTTCTTGAGAGAGAAAAGCCAACTTTGCTGCAAAGAGATGAGTGGGTTGAAATAAGGGTCTTTGCTAGCCATGGCAGCTTTGAACTAAGTTTATGACATGGTGGACATCTCTTGGTGCGTTTCTAAATCACTAGATAATATACTATTTGAATAGCCTCACATGATTTTTGGAAAATTTTAAAAGAAGGCATAACAATTCTTATCTTTTGGTACTGCTTGGAGTACTTGGCTAGTTAAAAATGATTTAGTTTTAAATAAGGTTTAATCCAATATGAAAAGATGATTTTATATAATTTTGTTTCATTTTTCTTCTCGGTTACAGGCCAACGAAAAGCGTTTCACTCATACAGGTTATGATTTAGAGATAAATTCAGCTTGTATTAGTAAATGGTCTAATAATATTAAGGGAGTATTTAACACTGAGATCAAAATGTTATTTGCTTAAAATTTAAATTTTTCTTTGTAGCTTAAGATTATTATTTTTAAAATATTTTTGGATGATTTTGATGCGTGATGTCAAAAATAAATTCTAAAAAATAAAAAATATTATTTTAATATATTTTAAAACAAAAAATATTTTGTGTTTTTAAATTCTAAAGTCAAAGTAATTAAGGAAATAAAAATCTTCTATATTTTGTTTTTTTGTTTTTTATTATTTCTTTTGTAATAATTCTTACTATAAGTTGTTTAATCATTTATTAAATGATCAAAAACTACTGACACACACACACAGATATATATATATATATATAAAGGTATTTGCTGAGAAGAAAGTGACCATGTTTATCTTCATATCGGAGTTGGCGTGCGCATATATATATCTTTGTTCGTGCGCTGGTCGACAGATGTTATTGATTACTAGGGCAAGCTAGGTTAATTTGTGGCCTTAGCTATATGTGACATAGATACCAACCCCGGTTTGAATGATCCGGTTAAGAAATTACATACGGGTTATAAAGGTTGATTTGAATCAATTTAAGAAAGTAAAAAAAAATATTTGAGATTTTAATATTTTAAAAAATAAATTAAAAAATAATTCATATTAAAATAGGTTAAAAGATTATTTCAAAAGGTTTTTTTATTCCATATTAAAAAGATATTATCTTATCCTTTTAAGTTGAAGTATTTACACCAAATTTTTTTTTATTCCACATTGAAAAAATATAATTTTTTTCTTGTGAATATAAAATATATATATTGATGGATTTCAAATCTCACATTGAAAAAATAAAATATTATTCTAATATTTATATAGTAAAATATGATATAAGTTAGTAACCAACTGAAAAAGATGAAAAAAAAGATCTCTAGCTAGGGGAAAAACATATATTTTTTTAAAAAACGAGTCTCTATGGGGTTATGTCAATTCACTCGAGTTCCGGGTTGACCCAGCGGGTCAAATAGTTTTCTTCGTGTCAATTGTAGGCTCGAGTTTTGAATGAAACAAACTCGGACAAGACCCCAGGTCACCCGAGGCCTTAACCGGGTCTGATAACTATGATATGTGACTCAATTTATGGATATGGAAATAACCAAGCTATTTTCAAACATTTAATTAACAAGATATGCCTAGCTGATCATGTGGTGACTTAATCTTGCAAGGTGAACCACTAATTCAAAATTAATGTTTCAAAATTAATAGCTTCATCCATGTGTTAAGGGAAAGGAATGAAGTAGCTGACCATTTAGCTAAACAAAGTTTAAGTAGACCTGATGGATTTATAGCTTAATTAATTGGTTGTAGCTCTTCTTTTGTTTGTCTTAGCCTTTAACTTATTAATTGAGCAATATTAAAATCAATCATTATACAATTAAAAGAAGTACTGAACGTAATGATTTTTCTAACGAATTTCAAGATCGATGAAATATTCCTCTAATGACTAAAAAATCTTTGTTTTATGTTTCTGCCACATTTTTCATAAGATCCCACAGGAGCGAGCGAGCAAGCAAGTTTAATACAAGTTAAAAAGGTGAGTTTCCGAGGCCAAAAGATTTCAAAATTGGATGACGAATTTAAATAATAATATTATTGAACTCTGGTATATATTCTTTTTAATTAGGCTGTCATTCATCGATCTTAATGCACCCACCCACACATATATCCTATTTTAGAACTGCTCCATTTGTTCTTGTCTAGAAAAGCTCATTGCACAATTCAACTATTAAACTTCACTTTTATTTTCACCCCTTCTTTTCCCTTGAATGATTAGCATGTCCTGTTATTGTGCTGTGTGTTATGATTGATATTTTTCTAGTTGCAAAGACTATACAAAACCATATTAAAACAGAATGCAGCACGTTCTGCAACCTTTTATTATATGTCTAGTAAATAACTCAATTTCTTTAAGCGATGGGTCACAACAAGAAAATTGAAGAATGCCGATGGATTATTCCGTTGGCATTTAGACAAAACTATGTTGATGTTTTTTTTTAAAAAAAACATATCATTGTCGTTGGAAAGTCGATCTTCAACAATTTTATTTCGTCAGCAATTTTTAATATTAATAACAAAATATTTCAATTTTAGAATCAACTTTTACCATCTATTTTCCGTCAGACAATCCATCAACAATGAAAAGTACCGACATAATAAACGTTGACAGAATCACCAATTTTAAGAATATTCTGTCGGTTTTTCCATTGATATTTTCAATTATTTTGCTGGCATCTCACAATCAACACAAAAAAAAATTCTGTCTTTTTCATAAATTAACATCTCACAATCAGCGTAAACAAATAATAATCAGACAAATAAAACTTGCAATAAAGTTAATATTTGGGAAGATTTTATATTTTTTACAAGATTTTAAATTGTTCAATGGTAAACGTCCAAAAGAATGATAAACAAAAATTTGGAACACTAAGCATGTTTGCTGCTTGAAAATGTTAAGCTTACTGCTTGCATAACGCAGTGACAAGACACAATTCACCAAAGAATGCTTGAAAAACTTCCAAAGTCTCTTCATCATGAGTCTACATCACTCCATTTTGCAAGCAAACGCCCTTTCAACATTAGAATAAGAATCTTAAATCTCAATTGAACCAACAATAACTAAAGTATAGAATCACTTTCACCAAAATTGCAGAAATGTACTTCTTAATAAATTTACCATATTCGAATTATATAACAAATCCACCATTCATCTAAAAAGAAGAAAAAAAATCTGCCACACCCCCTAAATAAACATGAAAAGCCATTTGAACTACGAGCAATTAACGTTCGGTATACATCAAATGTCCAATTTAAGCAAGAATCTATTAAAGAACCATCTCAACCCAAAAGTTTAAGCTGTTAGGTGAGGTCCCAAGATATGATTTATATTATTCTCTAACACACCCCCTCAAGTGAAAACCCTTTGAGCTTGAAACTTGCACAGACACATACTACCTTATGTTTAATTTTTATCAAACAAATAGGGATGGTGAGATTCGAACTCATAACCACTTGGTCATGAAGACTCTGATACCATGTCAAAGAACCATCTCAACCCAAAAGCTTAAACTGTTAGGTGAGGTCCCAAGATATGATTTATATTATTCTCTAACAGAATCCAGTAGGCACAAAGAGTACATTGATCTGTTAATTTGCTTCCCGTCAACAGCTCTGTTATGAAACAATCAATTACAAACCACAATCAAAGAATCAAAGAATATAAGACCCACCAGTGACTCGTGCTTATGGGAATTTGAATAATGCTCATCGAGTTAGCTAAATCATCCTCGTTGCATAAATCCCAAAAGATCATGACACTCACACACACTGGTTACAAAAATCTAGAATTGAAATAAACAAAAACTACTAATAACTTACTAGTACCCATATGTAAGAACATTGAACTTCTTTGATCG
>Ga0307507_10009677_pt1 | contig 12739 bp, 6 predicted proteins | sample 7_EM_MG_FD_207223 | JGI IMG/M metagenome (GOLD analysis project Ga0307507, IMG submission 207223) | Populus trichocarpa ectomycorrhiza microbial communities from riparian zone in the Pacific Northwest, United States - 7_EM | ecosystem: Host-associated > Plants > Roots > Unclassified | place... | reverse complement strand
TACCCGTGACGTTTTGGTTTTCGTAAACTCAACCAACACCACCTCGCTAGCTAGGTGGCTGCCAGCACGGTGCACAGCCCAGCAAGGAACCCAGAAATTTTTAACTAGCAAATTGCTAACAAAACTGAAAATCGGTCGAAAAATTTAAAACTTTAATAATAAATTATTGTTCGTACTAACTTAATAGCATGAGTGAGTCGTATCCACGGGCACAAAATACATGTAGTATCATATGCTTGTTTGGATGGTAACTGTCTTCTGTATTGAAGCAGACTACGAGGTCTATATACTAATGTGCCTCCCCCTAATTAGTTAGTGCTTCGTAAATAGTGGTTGGTGCACCAACGCGTAAACACGTACTTGGTGTACCGAACGCGTAGGCACGCGGTTGGTATAACAGGTGCTGTAATTATACACTGGCGGTACTTGAAAAATGAAACCACCTATATACAGCCTCCGTAATTGCTTTAATACAACTGTAGAACACAAAAGAAAATATATAAGAAATCTCCTCCAAGGTGCCGTCTAGGCTGCTTTTTAAACGGTGCTTTAAGCTAGTTGTAAGTCCTGCTTACAGTCTGTAAAATGAACCGTATGGTCTTCTAACGGGCCGTAGATAAACCATATAGCCTTCCAATAGGCCATAAATGAACCGTAAGTACTCCGTTAGTCTCGTTCTACCCATTCTGTGACCTTTAGATTGAGCTTATTTGTGTTAATTAGGGTTTTGAGGGCTTAACACGGCTTTGCCTTAGTCATGGCGTCTGCTGGGTTGTCTCTACCGCTAATCTATTTAACCTCCGTAATCTCGCGTCGTTCGTAGGCCTAATATAAGCACATTAGGTCGACCATAAGCCTCTTTTCTTATATTGTACCTAGTTTGACTAGGTAGTTATAGAGGGACTTTAAATTGGTGTATAAAACTAGGGGTAACTGCTCCAGTTATAGAATCTTCTAGACTATTAATTTGATTGCGGCTGCTATATTAAAGCCATAAGCTAGTGCATATAGTTCGGAAGCTAGTACACTACGGGTTACTTATTTGCATTTAATTAAGGACCAGTGCAGGATATTTGCGTCCTAATTATAGTCCGTAAGTATAATTACAAAGCCAATTTGCAATGATAGGTCTCTATTATTGGTAAAGGATGCGTCCGTAAATACTAGTAAGCTAAGGGAATTCAGGTCTAGTGGTACGAAAGTAAGTCCCCTTGCTGCATTATTAATTTACCACTAAATGCGCTTATTAAGCTGCTTGATATTTTCTTCTTGCGGATCTACTGCCTGGGCTGTAAAGGACAAGTCGTAGGCAGATTCAGGTTGGCAGACTATAGCAATATAGGCGCCTCTTGCACGCTGTGCAGCGTATTGGTCCTTTATGTTTACGGTCTTACAGGTCTCTCCGCAGGAACTAGTAAGGTCCGTAGGCTTTGCTATAATAAGCTTTAGGTTTTAAGCTTAGCGTTCCTAGGTTAGCTAGATTAAGTTACCCTTTTATATAATTAAGCCTCCGTTAAACTTAATTAGAGTTTACTTAGTTAACTGCTCTTACAGCTTTGCCAGGAACTTAGCTTCTTACAGTTTAGTCTCTTTAGCGTCCGCAAATGTCCGGTCTACTAAGAAGAGGGTATTATCTGTTTGGAGTCCAACAATACCAAGGCCGTTTGATGGGCTGTATAGGAGGCAGGGGTCGTAGGTTAACTATTCTATTTTAAGTTTACTAACGTGGTGCTAGTGGTATATCTTAAACCAATGGTTTCTGGCTTCTAGTACTCCGTAAAGAGGTTTTATAACCCATAAAATTGTTCCTGGTTGTAGGTTAAGCTTATAGGGTAGTTGTATAAAGATGTCCCTACTTAGGTAGGTATTAGACTATATGTAGGCTTATAAGATGTCCCATAAGTAAAGGGCTATAGGTTTGCTTTGCTGTAGTCCAGGTATAAGTGCAAGTATAATCTATTAACTAACTCGTTAAATTATAGGCGATTATATAAGGACTAAGTCCTTTCCTTAGTTATTATAAGCTTATACAACAAGCCTTAATTTCTTAAAGGCTTTATTAGTACTAGGGTGCTTAATTTTGTTAACAAAGTGTAAGTTAAATATACGGACGCCTTACGGAACATCTCTCTCTATTATAACCGCAAAGACGCCCTTTTTAAGTAGTCCGTTAATCTCTTTACGTTGTGAGTTTGTAAAAGGGGTTTCCTATACTAAAACTAATATATCCGTAGACGGAGATTGCCTTGCGGATATGCCTATAGAGGTTAGGTGATTCTCTATTATAGGGTTCTTAGTTATAGGGTGCTTTTAGGGGCGTCCTTAGCCACGCTTTATAGCAGGTTTAATAGGTTTAGTGAGTTCCTAGGGGACTTCTAAGGTAGGCGGGGGTACTTCCGGTTTATTTAGTCCAGTAGGTGCTTCTAGTTTATCTGGTTTAACGTCATAGGTGTTTTTAGATTAAAAGTAGGGTTTTACGGACATGCTCCTAAAGCTGGTTGGTTTGCTAGGAAGTTATACACAGCACATTACGTTTTCTATGGCTAGTAAACGGTAAGGTCCGGTCCGATTGCCACTTCTACGCCATATAAGGACTTTAGAATTGAGCGGGAGGTTATAAACTAAGGTTATATCTGGCCCATTATGGTGGTGCAGAGCGCTGTTAATAGTTTATTTGGCCCATAGTTTAACTATTTCGGCCATTACCTTCCGTATTACAGCTGCTCGTTCTATAATAGACGGGGCAGGAGGGTCTAGGTTACTTATCCTTAAGTAAGCTCCGTAGACCAAGAGGGTGGGTACTAGTCCGTTAGGGCTAGCGGTGTCATTAACAGCTTTTACGGCCATCTGTAAGGCTAGTTTCTTTTAGATGTCCTTGCACTCATCCATAATAATCTGGTAAGCTCTCTGTAAAGCTGGGTAAGCTTGCTTAATAAGCCCAACTGACTAATACGCCTTAACTAGAACGGCTTTTGTTAAAATAGCTATGGCTATAGCATACTGTTGGAATTCCTTGCTAATAAAGTTCCTGCTGGCGTTGTGGGTGATATACTTAGGGGGTCTAATGTATATGTCAATCTAGTAGGTGCGTAAGATATCCTAAGTATGTTTTGCGGATATATTTTATAACCAATGGGCAGCTTAATAGCGGGTTGCCTTGTTAATTATATATAGTACTAGGCTGCCGTTAATATATATAATATCTACGTACACTAAGTGGTTAAAATTAAGGTCTTTATAAAGAGTGAACTTAAATTAGCCTAGGGAACGTCCGTATTTCTAGTAGAAGGAGCAGTATTTGGTTAGGTAGTTAATTACCTTTTTATTAACGTCGTTATGTCCAGAGCGTTTAAGGACTCTATGTAGCTTTTCGGCTAATGGGTGGCCGAAACGGCGGTATAGGCAGTGGATCTCAGTACTAGTAAGGTAGCACGGGTTATAGTTAAAAGATTCCTGAATATAGGTCCATAAAGTCTCTCCCTATATAAGGAACGGGTGTCCAAATTGTTGTGTAATTAGTAGGGTAATATGCTTGCTTCCTAGGGCAATTATAGGGCCAATTAGGGTGTCTGTAACATTATTATAGTACACCTATAATCTATCCATGTCCGCAAGGCAGAGTAGGAAAGGGGTGTCTGTTTTTACTATATGGAAGTTAACTAGGCCAATTAGAGTCTTAACTGCTACTAATCTAATTAATACGGTTAAGCCAATGCCGAATTGGATATTTACGGCCCCAGTTTGCGTAATATCAATATCCGTATTGTCGTTTATAGTAGTCTTGTATGCAAGATATTGTCTGTAGCCTGCAGTAGACTTTTTAGAGGCACTTGTGTTGATTATAACACCATAGAATTCCCTAGGGGTATAGTGTTCTGTGGTGATATATGCAAATAGGTCCTGTTTGTAGTCTGTAACGTCCATAATAGGGGTACTTGCGGGTTAGTTTTTGGGCGCAATTAAGTATACAAAGGAACGGTCGGCTAATACGGTCGTAATATTAAAGGCTTGGCTGTCCATAAAAGGTCTAAAAGTGGTAAGGAATATCTCTAAGGTCTCCTGTTTCTAAGCGTCTAAGTTAAAGTCAATTATAAGGGCTTCTATTAACTCGTTAAAAGACTCCTCTGCTTTCTCTCCTTTATACTCTAAGATGAACTGGTTAATCTATTTATTAAATCTCTTCTTAGATCTGTTGCGTTCTTCCTAGGTATACCTTATAGACCAATATCCTTCCTTGCCGCACACGAAGCACTTCTAGCTGGTTTGTCTACGGGGGTATGTTTTTATACAGGGGTTGCCGCGGGGGTTACAGGGACTTGGTTAATACGTGTGCTACTGGCGGTAGCGGCGGTCTGTAAAGTAGGCGTCTAAGTCTGTTTGCGGATATTGCGGATATTAAATATCCGTAGTAAAGGTTTAAGTGCTGCCTGGTGGGTTTGAGACTTTATATATTATAATAGAAGACCGTAGGTTGTTAATAAGGCCGGCTAAGGTATCTATAGGCTTATAGTAGGCGTATTTATAAGGCTCTACTTCCTAGTAAGCTGTAATAAGTTTATTATATAGGAAGTTGTCTGTTTGAAGCTTAATGTTAAGGCCATACTATAGATGCCAAAGGTCCTTAATAAGGATTTACAGACACTCTATAGTTAATTTTTCGGTGTTCTTGTCGATTATGGTCTGTAGCTTGGTCGTATTCCATTAGGTAAGGATATTATGCTTATATTCTGGTCCTTTAAAGTAGTTATATATAGCTTCGCATAGCTTATTAAAAGGAATACTAAGGGGGTTGCTTTTAAGGTTAGTGTAATAGTGGTTAAGGGCTAGGCCGCGTAGCATAGTAGAGTAGGCTTAGCTGAACTCCTATTTAGGGATATTAGCCTTTTGACAGAGGTCCGTAAAGATAGTTAGTTTAAAGTTAAAATTATTGTTTTCACCGCTGTACTTAGATTTGTCGGTATAGAGCTTAGCTAGGTTGGCTAGCTCCTTGCTATAGGTCTTTGCTTAGGTGGGTTGCGGATCTATAACTTGCGGATCTATAACTTGTAGATATATGGCTTGCGGATATGTGGCTTGCGGATATATAGCTTGCGGATCTGTGACTTAAACAACAGGGGTAATTTGGTCCGTATTTTGGTTTACAGGGGTGTTACGGTCTATGACTTGGGTACTGGGTGTGCTCTGGCCCGTAAGGTCAATTCTAAAACCCCTTAGGTCTATAGGGCGAATTTGGTTAAATGGGTTAGGTATAAGGCTAGAGATCCTATTAAGTTTAAAGTAGGCGAAGAGTCCGTTAGTTCTGATATGGTCTAAGATCTACTCTTTAGTCTATTCCGTTTGGTCTTCCTTATAGAGTGTATTGTATAGGGACTGTGTAATAGTAACTCGTTTATCTTTTTCAACCCATATACCTTGGTAACGCAAAAGGTTTCATAGGTTATAGATAGGTATAATACTGCAAGCCTTAAAAATAGCTTCCGTAAAGCCTATAAAGTCTTCCTTATATTGCTCCTATAGGTCGTTGTTTATAAGCTTAAAGTGTTCGTATTTAAGGACTTTGAATTTAATGTAGTTATTTACGTCGGTTATAGATATAAGGTCAACTCCCTAGCTCTACTTCTCTTGGCCTTTGTCAATTTGCTTGCTGATGTCTGCCATACTATATAGTATATAGCGGGTAGGAGGGGTCTTGTAGTATTCCGTAAAGGCGGTTAATATCCATAATGGTTTACAGAAGGGTAAGGGGTCTCCGTAAGGGGTCTAAAAAGAGGTTGGGGGTATTAAAGGAGGGTGTAGTAGGAATAGGGGTTTAAGGTTTAAAGATAGGTTAAGGGTAGGGGGTTCTATACAGGTCTATATTTATGTCTATAACTTCCGTTAAACCGTACTAAGACTTAAATAAGTATACAGAGTTGGTAATAAGTCCGTAATCCTTCACCTTCTAACCTTCTAGCAGGTTGTACTGGGATTAAATGGGTGGTTGCTATCAAGTATCGCTTGGGGGAGGTATTGAGTGATTGCTAATCTATGCGCGCTTACTGATTAGTGTTTGTACTAACTTAATAGCACAAGTGAGTTGTATCCACGGGCACGAAATATATATAGTATTATATGCTTATTTAGATGGTGACTGTCTTCTGTATTAAAGCAGACTATGAGGTCTATATACTGATGTGCCTCCCCCTAATTAGTCAGTGCTTTGTAAACAGTGGTTGGTGCACCAACGCGTAAATACGTACTTGGTGTACCGAACGCGTAGGCACGCGGTTGGTACAACAGGTGCTGTAATTATACAATTATAAACTATATAAATAGTATAATTAAACTTACTAGAACTCTTTATTATTACTATCTTTCTATACCTGCTTACTTTTTAAAGTATAGAAATCTACTATATTCTTATTAAATCTATAACTATAAAAATCTTCATTATCTCTCTATTAGAAAATAAGGATTTTATTCCTAGAGAGAGTTTAATATTTAAAAAGAGAGTAGGTATAGAGAGATGGAACTCTTTATTATTTCTACTAACTTAGATTATAATAATATATACTATATGGTTTATTATTTAGTTTTAAGGGATTTTGTGTTTTGTTAGCAATCGCTAGTTAAAATCGGCTGGGTTCCTTGCTGGGCTGTGCACCGTGCTGGCAGCCACCTAGCTAGCGAGGTGGTGTTGGTTGAGTTTACGAAAACCAAAACGTCACGGGTAATCTTTATCACACAACGATTAAAATCTATTAAAATAATACTCAGATCTTACTCTCCATACTTAATTCTGTCTTATTTATTATGCCCAGATCTTAAAATCCTTAAAGGCAACGTCGTTATGGATTCTCTAACTTTAAGCGTCAGAAAATACACGCCTACCACACAAAACACTCACACTCATTGAGTATGTAGTGGAGTTCTACGTTGGGCTAGATCGCGATGCAGAAACAGATGAGGAGGACTCCCAACAACCTTGAATTAAACTCAATAAGTCAATAGAGGCCTTGTAAAAGCTTCGTCTATATAAGGAGCAACAGGAGGATGGTAAGAGAGAGGTTATTACAACTCTATGGAGGTACGAGCGTCGAATCCAAGGACGGCGACTCTAAAACCCCAAGCAGACGACGATTAAATCGTTTTTTGGTGGAGCTGATCGCTCAATTTTAACTTTGGGCTCATAGATATGCAATATCATTACATAATTTTGACGTTTAGTGTGTTTTACGTACAAAGTCTGAATATAACGATACCTTTGGTATAACGATACGGATGGCGTAAAAAACCGTAACGTAGCTTATGGGCTTTTGACGGTTGGGGGGTTTTGACTGTTTTTCCCTACCGCTTGCCTGTTTAGGCTTAGCGACTTATACTGCCGCTTCAAAAATCAAAACATTTAATTCCTCAATGCTTGATCTATATTTGAGAAATTTACCATTAACGCTACTATGCCCTGCTGGACTCGCGAACCTGATGCAGACCAGAGGATTGAGTTGGCAATCGCTGGCTTCAAGAATGGCCTCTATAAAAGCCGGGAAGATGCTGCAAAGTCTCACGGCGTTGACCCAAATACATTGCGCAGGCGACTCAACGGCAAACATAAATCTCACAAAGTCGCGCATACTCACCAGCAGCGACTACTACCCTCTGCAGAATCTGCAATCGTGCGACAGTGTATATACCTTGCAAATGCTGGCTTTCCTGCTCAAATTCGAACGATTCGAGTTATTGCAACTAAAATTCTTAAAGAATAAGCAAGAAAGCTTCTGTCGAACTGGATCGTATTTCCTTACTACCATCTTGATACTGGCTTCAAGTCTAGAACCCTATGTCTCAATACCCCGCTCCTTACCTCGTATGTCTCATCGAATGTCTCATCAAATGTCTAAATACTTGTTTCCATTACCGAATGACGACGTAGTCGTCATTCTATTTGCAACCTATTTGTCACCTATCTGGTGTATATATAGAGGCTCTAGAGCCCTCTTTAATAGACAGAGTTCTCATACCTGGTTGTCCGTTTAACAGTTATAAGCCCGGTCTGTTTACTAAATTATCTTTAATTCTAAAGCCTTTATTCCAATTAATTATTATCCTAGTTATAGACAACCACGATAATAAATTCTTAATAAGAAACCAAACCCGTTATTATATTATCTGTAATCCTTGCAAGCCTAAATAATTGGGATGAATGGATTAAGGTAATTAAGTTAAAAGTAAATAATAATTGTCTCTGGGAGTATGTTGACCTATTAATACCTAAGACTAAATTGCCAAAGCTTAAAGAACCTGTTTAAGCCTTACCTAAGGATGCTAATAGCTAGGGGATGACGAAGCTCGCAGAGCTAGATAAGGAGGAGAAGGAGGAGCTCCGTACGCTTAAAGCTGACTATAGGGAAGATATAAAGCTATATAAAAAACAGCTATTAGCTTTTAATATATTGCGCAGCCATATCTAAACCTTAATCTTACATACCTACCTTATCTACACGTTTAAATGCGTCACCACCTATAATGTCTTAGTGTTACTAAAGCAGAGAATTGCTCTAACTAATAACGCCTAAAAGCTTTAAGCAGCTACCCAGTATGCAAAGCTTAAGAAAGCGCCTTAGAACCAGAACTTTAAGGTCTAGTTAAAGAAGTGGAAGAAGGTATACACTAAGTATAAGGAGCTAGGTCTACCTAAAATAAATAGTAACTATTTAGTGAGAGACTTTGTGTATATAGTTAATTTAATTACACCAAGTTGGTCCAAATATTGGAAGAACCAGCTTAAAAGGATAGAGTAGAAGAAGGAGAAGCTTCCTAGCTTCTTTAAACTAGTTAAAATCTACTGAAATTACTATTGTACGGAGCTCGCCTAAAAGGGCAAAACCCTATAAGGATCCTTCACAGCCACCTTTAAGAACAAGTTAAGCGAGTTACTAAATTTAAAGCCTAAGTTAAAGACTAAATCGTTAGCAGATAAGCAAAAGAAGAAAAGGCAACCGCCGCCAGAGTGCCTATACGGAAAGCGTTATTACTTTAATAAGTACTAGTACATTCTAGAGTTAATTCCTTACCTATTGTGGTTTAAACTAAGTAACGAAATTTAAAAGAAGGTGGATAAAAAGATTACTAATGCAACGCTTGAAATTAAGGCTTGTATTAAGCAAATTAAAAAGGATAATTAAGCCAATAAGAAGCTAAAGGATGGCAACTAGTAGAGCTCTTAAGAGCCCAATAGAGGCTTTGTAGTTTATTAAGTAGGAGCCTATAACACAGCTTCTAGTTACAAGCTTTATAACAGTGTTATTTTTAACTTAGGAACTAACCTATACGTTATTAACAATCGAGCTAGATTTATTAGCGATATTAAGCCTACCTTAGACCACATCTACACGGGCTTGCATATTAAAGAAATTAAAGGCTATGGCATAGCTATAGTCACGATTAACTACCTAAAAGGGAAGAGGTAGATACAGCTCTTAGGAGCAGCCTTTATACTAGGCTTCTATACTAACCTAGTATGCCTCCAAAAGCTTAATAATAAGGGCGTCTATTGGAACAATAAAAAGAACACTCTTTACTATAGCGACAATGTAATGTACGCCCACTGTAGCTACCACTATGGTTAGAAAACCATTAAATATAATAAGCTAAAGAAAGACTTACTAGAGGCTTCCTTTGCGACTTAATTAAAACCAGTAAAGCATTTATTAAAGCCTCTGCTAAATTAGGCAGAAGGTCACGTATAGCACCAGCGATTAGGCTATACAGGAAAAGAAGCAATTATGCAACTACTTAAGTTAGTAATGGGCGCGATTCTAAAAGGCCCAACGACGGTAGAATGTAAAGTATATAGAGTAAGTAAAGCTTACGAGGTAATATCTAGAAAAACACTAACTTAGTTAATAGTTCCTTTCTACAAAATCCACCTTAATTTAATACCTGGAATAGTTGTATTTAATAGCGATAAGTACGTGGTATACTTCCTTAATAACGCGACGCGAATAAATAAGGTAGATATAATAGTTAAGAAGTTGTCCCTTACCCAAAGAGTTATTATATATTGCAATATTATTAAATGATGATATGGCTTTAAGGTAGCCATAATCTATATAGATAGAGAGACGTCTCTTAGAGACGAATTTAAGGATTAGATAGCTAAATAAGGAATTACTCTTAAAAGATTAGCACCTAATACTTAATTACAGAACGGTCCAGCGGAACGATCTAGGGGGGTAATTATACAGAAGGCTTAGTGTATAAGGATTAAGGCCCATCTACTGAAGGAGCTAACGCTAGAAGCCTATAAAGCAGTTACCTATCTACTTAATTAGACACCTAGTAGAAGACTTAGGTGGAAAATACCTTTTAAGAAAATCTAGTCAGTAATGGGTATAACACCACTAAAACCTAATATAGGACACCTATAAGTCTATAGCTGTAGGGCCTATCCTTTTAAATATAATATTCTATGCCTGAACAAGCTCGCGCCAAGGGCCTATATAGGATATCTGGTAGGGTATAATTTGACAAATATCTTCCGAATCTACATTCTAAGTCAGAAGAAGGTTATCAGAACAAGAGATATAAAGTTTAATAAGCAGTTGCTTTATAATAACTTACAGCTAGATCTTGTAAATGTACTCCAAGTAAGGACTAACTAAATATTGGAAATTATTAATGTCTGTTAAATAGAGAATCTCTAAGACGAATTAGAATTGTTATCTAATAAAAGTAATAATACTCTAGACGAGATTTAAGTTGACACTAAAGGAAGATAATAGGTGGATTCTAGTGGAAATCAAGAGGAGCCTAATACTAAAAGTAGTAAGTAACAAGATTTAAGCTCTAAAGACAACTTAGCTCCAGGGCTTCCTACCCTAGATAAGACGCCAGAACCTAATTTACTGGAGCCTCTACTACCGTCCTTAAAGACCTTGGCAAAGAAGCCGCACTATATTATAGTTCTAACTAATAAATCTAAGCTAGAGGAGAAGATTAATAGCGATATAGAAGAGCAAAATATGGTTAAAGGAAAGAGACTTAAAGGTTAATTAAAAACCTACGTAGGTTTTCTTACTAATGTTACTAACGACTAAATGTAACAGAACCTTGTAGCTTAGACTACGGTAGGTTCTATTATTAGGCTGGGTATATAGGTATAAACAAAACAACAATATAATAATAACTGGTGGAGTAGTTACCTAATAGATTAACTCCAATTGTATTCTAAGATTCACTATAAGGAGAGAACTATCTACAGTAGGGACTAAGGTCCTTTAAATACACAACTATACTCCTAAGAAATCCTCTCTTGTACGTAAGGTACGTATTATCTATATTAAACGTAACGTCCCTTCTATTTAATATAGTTAATATATTTAATACCACGTGACCTTAGTTACCATTCCTTGTTATATAGTCCCACTAAATCCATTCTAGACCGTACCTGTATTAACTAACTAGCTTTTACCAACTCTTCTCTAAGTAGTTATAATATTGTACTTAAAGCGTCCGTAATACTATCTCCCTCCTCTTTATCTTCGTTTTTAAAGATTCCTAATATCTCCAAGTCGTCCACTAGAGGTGTAATATCCGTTTAATTAGTCTGGTTAACATCCTTGCTTATTATACCTAAAGCTTCTTCTTCTCTTTCCTGGGTTAAGCGTCGCCTTTATATAGTTTCCTCTATACTATTGCTTGGTGAAGTAATGGCGATTCCTTACTCAAGGTGTGTAAAAGAGGGGTTAGTTTATGTTGCGCTAGTAAGTTCTTTATCTTAACAACCCTCCTTTTGCTCTAAGTGCACTAAAGCAAACGTTTAATTATCCTGTAACGTTCGCTCTGTTTTTAACGCTAAGTATACGCGTCCTATTACTCTTAACAGTCTTTAAGTTCCCTAAGTAACTTATTATAGGGTCTTATATTTAATCTACCACTATAAAGCTTAACGGTAAGCTGGCCTCCGCGCTACTTAAGGTTTAATGTGCCTTAAAAGAGTCCGCACACATTCTTAAAGCTTAATATTTAACTTATACTTATCTTTAACGCCTTAAACGTGTTTGTAAGAAGGTCTATTCTAAGGAATAGAAACTGGTTTAACAGGGTTTGTTTAAGCTAGGTAATAAAAAAATTAGCTTTCCTCCTATAAGGGAAACAACTCTGAGTAGCTTAGCAATTGCTCCTCTTAGGTCCCCCTTAGGTAACTTATTCTTTGGCAATCCTTCTTTATTAATATTACCTAACCTACTTTCTTCTAATACTCCTATACCTTTCCTATAGCGTTTCTTAGGTTGCTTAGTGGTTCCTAGGTAGTCTTACTATAGCCTATCCACTTTACTTTATACTATATTTCATTATCTACATCCTTATAACTAATAATTTTTAAAACTTACCATTTATCTTCCTCCTATTCTCTATACGTGTCTACCTTATAGACTAGTGGCTTAACATTCCCGTATACTAGCTCTAGCATTGCAACGTATTATATAGGGTAGATTTTTATTTTAGCTAGTAGGTTTAACTTATACATAACTAATAAAATTCTTTACTTAACTTTAAAAGGTCCTAGTCTAACATAGTCTAACTTCTTACTTAGTTATTAACTCTTAAAATTTTTATATAGTAGCTATACTTTATCCCCCTCCTTAAGATCTGGTCCCTTAGATCTCTTAGCATTATAGTACCTTTTTATTTATTCTTATACTAGTTTAGCTATTTCTTTAAGGTCTATATAAAGATTTATTAATATCTCTATTCTTTA
>Ga0307507_10009676_pt1 | contig 12739 bp, 9 predicted proteins | sample 7_EM_MG_FD_207223 | JGI IMG/M metagenome (GOLD analysis project Ga0307507, IMG submission 207223) | Populus trichocarpa ectomycorrhiza microbial communities from riparian zone in the Pacific Northwest, United States - 7_EM | ecosystem: Host-associated > Plants > Roots > Unclassified | place... | reverse complement strand
CAATCGGGCGATTTGAATGGAACTCGCGATCCTTGGCATGGTGGTGAGGCTTAAGTTGAGGCTTGGCAGATCTAGAGCCCAAATCTCAATCGTGATCCTTGGCATGGTGTTGCAATAGATCTTGATTTTAAAACCAACGATAGCAGAAAACAAGAAGCCAAATATTACCATATTACTAAGTAGAATAAGCAATAAAATGTAGTAAATCTGACACCCAATTAAGTACTAGGAACACCCATTCTTAACTACTTCCTTAGGCACTCTTCCTCTTCCAACGATGCAGCCGAAAAGCGATTACGATTGGGTGTTACTATCCTACCAGTGTCGCTGAAGATCCGTTCGCATTCGGAGCTTATTCCGGGGCAAGAATAAAGCTCTAGAGCCAGTACATAAAGGTTAGGATACTCCTCGCGATGATTAAGCCACCACTTAATGGGGTTGTGAACTTCTATATTAGGCTTTAAGGCACAATATCTTTCCAATTTATCCTTAAGCTTCTGCTCTTTGGCACCTGTGAGCTGTAAAAAGCGCCCAAATGGTGAAAGCTTCTCTTCTTTAGGATCTTCAGGTGTAGTCGGTTAAGGTGTTGATTTAGATGCAGCAGCTTGCTCCTCAGCTACAGCCGCAATTCGACGTTGCTGCATATAGTCAACCTAGTAGGCCTTTACTGTAGTTTTACAGTCCTTAATCCAGGCCTTATTCTCTGCCCACTTCTCCTCAAAGTATTCAAACTTGAGGGCAGGATGTAGGACAACAGCTGCTCGATAAGCAGGTGTAAGATTGGTGCGTGAGTAGTAGCTTCGCATCTTAAGGTGGCCAAAATCCACAGCTATTTTACATAGAGGGGTTAGCAATTGAGCTTTAATAAACTAGTAAAATTCGTACCAGTTTTGAAATAGCTATCTGGCTTATATTAGAGCTCCTTCGTAGTAGATTCCAGGTGCTCCAAAATATAATCCATTATAGGGAGCACCTCCCATAAAGCTCCATAAGAGCCGTCGCTGGCGTTACCCTTAATTCGCTTTGTCATTTCCCATAGAGGTAAAAGCAGTAAATGAAACTGTTCTAATTCAGCCCAGTCGTCGCCTGTAAGGCGGTCTCGCAATAGAGCTGCGTGGCGCGAACAGGTAATGTCAATTGCATTATAAAGTGGTAGTACTGTAGGAAAAAATTAGAAGCCATTTAACAAATAGATATGCGGTACTTGCATATATATGATTTGGCTGTAGTTTACACCAAAACCATATAAGATGCGGTGCTCAGTAATATTTTTAAGATGGCTGCGCATTTATCAAGGAAAGAAAATAGACGATTTGATAAGGAGAGTTTTGTAAGGAAATCCGCAATATAAAAGCCAAATCGCCAGTCTTTATCTAAGTATCAACACCACCATATAAGAAGGTTCTAAATAGCGGAGCTGCATAATATAAGGCCTCTTTCAATGCTCTAAAACAGGAGAATAAAAAAAATAAGAATTAGGAAGGTTATTAAGGCAGGCAGGAGGCTGATATTACTAACGATTTTTTCTAGAGTTATAATATAAAAGCTTTACTTACTAGTATCTACCTGTAAGAACGTTGAGTTCCACCTAACTCCCCTATCACTTAGCAGTAAATACGCCTTAAATAACTTATCTAGCTTTAACTTAAGAGAGGGGTAGAACTTCTGGGGCTCCTTAAAGGCCTGCATACGTTTAGGCGAGCCTCGCAGCCACTAAATAATATTATGCACCTTACCAATTGAGCTCTTCTTCCTCCACTTGGTGTACTGATCTTCCTCACTTATGCTTGCAAGCCTCCTCTTAAAAAGGCTTATACCGTCGCCAAATACAATTGCCTTTGCTATAAGGTTAAGGATATAGCTAGAATACCTAATGCGACATTACTTAGCATCCCATCCACACCAGGTAGATAGAAGATTGATAACTCTATTATTTATAGTCGCATTGTCGGCAATGAGGAAGCTAAGCTTATAGGTAATATTATAGCGTTTAAATACACTAGAGAGAAGAGCTGCCATATTCTTACTAGTCTTAGAGCCATAGATTTCAGGCAAGCCAATTAAAAGAGCCTATAGATGGCCAAGCTAGTTAGCAAAGTGGGCCACCACTAATAGAACATAGAGGTTACTACGTAAACTCCAAGCGTTAAAGCTTATATGTATCCTACCAATTGCATTCCGTATAAGCTTAGCAACGGCTTTATAGGCTTTAACATATCATGCCTTAATCCACTCATGGCTAGTACCATAAGAGTTAGGGCAGATACTATCTATAGTAGGATTTAAGAGCTTAATAAGGCGCTGCAGCTAAGGGCTTATACTTTGGCGCCTGGTGATTCCTTCTATAATAATAAACTTAGTAAATAGCTTCCATGCCTTATCCAAATTAACTGGGGTAACTAGGTTATAGGACATTATAGGCGCGGTACTAGAGGCAATAGAGGCAGGAGAGGCAGAAGGATTCTCAGTAGTAAGATTAGCACCATTGCAACTAATATGGTGGTGCCTCCGAAGGTGTTTAATAATATAAGAAGTTCCACTTGCAGCAAATATAAAGTTATACTAAGCTTTTTAGAAGAGGCCTATTACTCGCTGTTAGATTATTAGTATTATAGATAAAGTATCTAGAGCTTAACGTACACTGCTTGCAGGCCCAGCAATCACACCCAGATCGGTTCTTAACTGGATAGCCATAAGCCTATACATATAACTTCCAGGCGCGCCGGCGGCGTAGAAAGGAAGGCTTATAACTAAATAGAAGGTCCTTCCGGGTTATTGCTTAACGGCTATTCTTTATAAATTGCTTCTTATTGCTTCCTTGATAAATATCGGAGTCTTCTACTTCAGAATTATTGGGAGGAGAGTCTATAATAATATAATTAGCGGTCTCTTGAACAGTAGAGCCTGTAGGAGAGTAAGTGCTCTTAAAAGGGCTGCTGTGAAGGCAGCTTGGTGAGCTGCTAGAGCTATTAGAAGACAACGCGTGGCTATAAGAAGAGCCTATAGAGCAGTAGGAGGTGGTCGGAACTCAAGTAATAAAGCGGTCTATAATAACTGACAAATAGAGGAAGTAAAAGAGGCAGTTTGATGATATAGAAACGACTTAGTAGAGAGTTCTCTTTAAGGGTTGTTAACCTTTTATATTATAATTTTAATTGCATCGCGTTTGCGTTCTTGTTACAACACGCATATAATAGCGCGTGCTCTAAACGCGTAGCAAATTTTCTAGCAGCTATTATAACTGTATTAAAGTAGTTTCTACGCCTCAGAATAGTAAAATTAGATATAGTGATAGTGTAGTATTAGTAAGAGAAAGGAGTTAACGATATAGGTAGGTTAAAGTTATTTTCTACGCACGGTTTAAACCTTAATCTAGCCAATCAGATTAACAGGATTAAGGTTATATACACGGGCCTCCCCCACAACTTAAATCTTATAACACCCCGCAATATACCTCCTTAATCACCACTACCTAATCCCCTACCCCTTAATCACCACCTAATGCAGTAATATTGATCCTATCACGCTCAGGCTTTTAAGTAGCGTGTATAAGACGTGAATTGGGCAACTTTTAGCTGGTCCTAGGCCCAATTTTGCACCTCCCCTAAGCCCAACACCAAACTGAATTCAGGGTGAATGACCACATAAGGCCATCTTACTATAATAGCTCTACCGGAAGGCCTCCCGTCCGCGCCTCTAATACAGTGGCTTCTAACAGCGTGTATCACCATTAAATTAAGTTAATTTAGGGCTTGCGAACTAACTCTTAGATCTATCCTAAAGCTCATTTCCTCCTAGGCCTATACCGTTATCAGCTACTTCCAATACTGCCACTAATACCCACTTCTACACCTAATATCCGGCCTCAATCAGATGTAATCCGGATTGAGATGAATAACCTCATGGACTAACTGGATTGGGTAGCTAAAAATAGGGCGATTAATTGGGCGTCAGTTAGACTACGGATTGGCCGCTTAATCGACCACGCTGGTTGTAAGGAGAATATTTTGTTTTCCTTTAGTCCTAGCTATAGACGCTAGTACTGGCTTTTCTACTTGTAGTTTTGATACAAATAGTTGGTTGACTTTATTTCGTATAGAGAAGGTATCTAGATGTTAGTCCTTTTCGTCTATAATTAGGACTAGCTTCTTTTCTTGTAGCTGCTTTTTCTTACTTCTAGTAGAAGTAGAACTCCTACTAGAAGGAGAAGGGGCAGAAGGTGGTGGTAGTAATAATAAGGAGGGTAGGGAGGACGGAGAAGGGAGGTCCTTCTTTAGTCTCTCTGCGTAAGTTTCCTTAGTAGGAGCTACCTCCTTACGGAGAGCTCTTACTTCTTCTACTAGTCCTTTTAGGACATCGTTTGCCTTCTTTTTTTCTTTTTCTTTTTCTTCTTCTTGTGTAAAGGGATTTTCTCCTAATAGGATACTTCGTGTATAGTACACTAGCTGTTTAACTTGTTCTTTTATTTCTTCTCTTTCTTCTTCTTCTTCTTCTAGCCCTGTATAGGCCTGGGCTAGGCTTTCTAGAGCGAAGCTTAGATGTTGTTCTGGAGAAAAGGGATAGGAGGGTATATCATCCGTACTATCCGCAGTAGTCGTGTAACGGAATCCCCCAGGAGGTACATATCAGATAAGACGGTAGGAGGTTTCATCAATGTCCTACCTACGTCCCATATATGTTCCAGAAGAGATATAGTCAGATAGATAGGGGCGAAAGGTTTTACTAGTGTCTCAGAAGGTTTATATAGGAAGCTGGTTCTCCTCTAGAGAAGAACCAGCGATTAGTCTCTAAATGGAAGTGGTTAGAAGCATTTGTCCTTTAATACATAAAACTCATTCTACCTTCGATTTACCTTTAACTCACCTTCTACTTACCTGTGACACTGTCGATTAGATAATCATACGTTCCGGTTAGGCTAGCCTCTTACAATTCTAATCGCTCACAATCCGTTAGGAACGTACGGCTATTAATTAACGATAACAGGCCATACTTCTTTACCCCACGAAGCAACGCCCTCACCTTAAGAGGCTCAGAGAGTCTCTCTAGAGGAGCGCATTCCCTCTACTTACGAAGGAGTAGACTAGGAAGCCACGGCTAGTCTATCTAACCTTCCAAGACCCTCAGGAACGATTACCGCTGGAAAGTCATCGGAGTGGTCGCTACGCGAGACCCTATAAAAGACAAAGAAGTTGGAGATACAATTAAGATAAGCATATTAAGACTACCAAGGACAATTGTAAGAACAATTGGGAGAAGCACAGACACCCCAGACACAAAGCGGACTCAAAGGGGCAACGCTATACTACGCTGTAACGTCAGATAAACCTAAATTCCGCACAAAGGAACCTGATAAGTACAATGGTGATAGTCTTAGGAACTACAATCGTTTTATCCGTTAATACAAAACCAAGTTTTGGCTGGATCTAAAACGTTACTCTAATAAGTATAATTAGACACTGATTACTTCTACCTTCCTACATGGCACCGTTAAGAGTTTATAGACACGCTATAAGAAGAAACTTACCACACCCCTTAAATTCAGCGAACTTAAGTTCTGGTTGGTTGATCAGGTCCAAGACCCTACTAATTAAGGGATGGATTATAACCAGCGATACTATAATGCAAAACAGCAAGAAGGCCAGAGTGTAGTCCAGTTCGTAAACTACTTAGAAGAGCTAGAAGACAATATACCCTACTTAGACTTATAGGACGACGCTATATAACTCCATCAGCTACTTGCCAAGTTACAACCTAAAATTCGACAGGCTATATAGAAGAAGGGGGAAATTCCTACCTCTTAAGAAAAGCTTATCTCTGAAGCTACTTAGATTAAGAACGCTAAAAGAGACCATTTAGGGAAGCGAAAGGAACGAGACGCTAATAATAAAGAGCGTAGAACTAGACCTAGCTTTAATAAAAGGGGCAGATCCCAACCTAACCACTCTATAGAAGGACAACGTGAGCAGGCTTTATAACCCTAGAGCAACGCTAGTCAACCCTAGAATGATAATAGGTAGAAACCGTGGAACCAAGAGTCACGCAGCTATTATAACTGCGGCAAGAAAGGCCATATACAGCGCTTCTGCCAACAGAAGAAGCAAGAGGATGCTTAATTAGGAAAAGAGAGAGCCTAGTAGATCTTCACTCCCTTACACTAGGCCAGCAAGAGAAGGAGGGAGTAAGCTACCGCATAGTTATTCCCGTCTCCATTTAAGTTAATAACAAATGGGTAACGCGAAACTGCCTTATAGACAGCGGCGCAACTATAGGGTTTATTTCTTAATTACTAGTAAAGGAATTGGATTTGGACCTTAATAGCTTACAGGTGCGCACTATTTAAAGCATTAGAGGCCACCGGATTCCGTGCTACAGGGAATAAACTTTTTCCGTGGCCAGCCAGGACCGCGATGGTCTATGGGATACGCAGGAGATGCGCTTCTGCGCCGTAGAAATTAAGGGGTATGACCTTGTTTTAGGATACCCATGGCTTTAACAGGTTAATCCAGATATTAATTGGCCTTTAGCCTTATATCAACACCAGAAGTCTTAACCGCGCATTATAGTTGAAGATTAAAAGACTTTCTTAAACCATATACAAGAGGAAGGGTGGGCGTATGCCATATATGCCACTCTTAACACCAAGAATGGGAACGCGGAGTATTCATTTTTGGATATCCGGCTATGCGCAGTTAAGGAACCAGAGATTCTACAGGAATATGCGGACCTAAAGGATATTGCCAATAAGAAAGCTGCGCACACCTTACCTAACCCTATATTGGTGGAGTACAAGATAGACATAGGAGATAAAAAACCTCCTTTTGGACCACTATACAACCTATCAGAAAACGAGCTGGCAGTATTACGTTAGTATATAGTGGACAATCTTTAGAGAGGATAGATTCGGCCTTCTATAAGCCAGGCAGGGGCACCGATTATATTTATACCTAAGAAGGACAAGACCCTTTACCTCTGTGTCGACTATCAGGCGCTAAATAAGATTACTGTAAAGAATCGCTACCTGCTACCCTTAATAGGGGAGCTTATCGACAGGCTGTTAGGCGTAAAGATATTCACGAAATTAGATCTAAAAGATATATACTATCAAATCCGGATTAAAGCCGGCGATAAATAAAAAACGGCGTTCTAAACATAGTACGGCCACTTTAAGTACCTAGTAATGCCATTTAGGCTCACCAACACACCGGCGACATTTTAGGCCTATATTAATAAGGCATTATTGGGCCTGTTAGATACAATATATGTGGTCTACCTTAATGATATTATAGTCTACTCTAATAACTACGAAGCACATACGCACCATATATAAATGGTACTAGAAAGACTACGGGAATATAAGCTCTATATAAACCTGAAAAAATGCTTATTCTATATCACTAGCATTGATTTTCTGGGCTTTATTGTTAACGTCAACGGAGTGTTAATGGAGAAAAGCCGGGTAGACGCTATTAGGGAATGGCCATACCCCATAACGTTTAGGGAAGTACAGGTTTTTGTAGGCACGGCGAACTTCTACTAAAGGTTTATTGTTTATTACTCGCGAGTGATACTCCTAATTACCAATCTACTAAAGGGATCCAAGGATGGCAAGAAGTTAGGACCCTTTGTATTTAGGGAAGCTGCTAAGCAGGCTATAGACCGGTTAAAGGATTTGTTTACGTCGGCGCCTATCCTAATACACTTCTGCTAGGAGCTACATATACACCTTAAAACGGATACATCCAGCTTCGCCCTAGGGGCAATTATATCTTAATTAAAAGACGGAGAATGGCATCCTGTGGCGTTTTGGTTAAGGAAAATAACCCCTATAGAGCAGCGTTATATAACGCACAACCAGGAGCTACTCGCAATAGTCGCAGTAATAAAGCACTGGCGACATTATTGTATAGGAAGCAATTATCCTATTAAAGTCCTTACAGACTATAACAACCTAGAATACTTTATAACTATAAAGGTGTTAAGCGGTCAACAAGCCAGATAGGCGAAGGCACTATTATAGTACAACTTTAAAATTACGTACCGCCCAGGAAAGACAAATCCCGCTAATAGGTTGTTAAGACGTCCGGATTATAAGACTAGGAGAATCCAGGATAGTATAGGGGAAATAATTCCCACATTACAAAATTTGCTTAGGAAGAAAGAAGAGTCTTTCCCTAAAACTATAGAATTCCGCGGCAGGGCAGAGGTCCCAGTAATACAGCTGCGAAGCACTATAATAATGGAGCCGTAGGATATAGTCACGGACCAGGTTATAGACCAAGCAAATATTATAAAGTTAGCGTACCCCAGAATTAGCGAGAATTCTACGGGATATGCTAGGGGTGTCGCAGCACCTTCAACTCAACGGCGCACCAGCTGCGAGTTTCCGGATCCAGAGGGGATAGGCGAGATGCCTATCCGCAGTATAGCACACTGCACAACGGCAGGAAAATCTGCTGGCACTAATGGTTTAAAACGTCTCGTGCCACGCCTAAAGTCCGCAATAGCGGCAGGCGAAACGGAAACAAGTAATCTACATAAAACCTTTCCAGATCTTCTTCTTTAAGCACAATAAAGGGACGCCTTTATTTCTAGGGAGAGGTAGAAAGACGTAGTGGAGACTAACTTGGCCGGAGTTACTAAGAAGCTGTGGTAACAAGACCAAAAGGGTCTGTTGCGCTTTAAGGGTGCTGCATATGTCCCAAAGGACCAAACGGTTTAAGATAAAATTCTAAAGGTCTTCCATAACAACCCTTTTGGGGGTCACTATGGTGCTAATAGGACCCTTAAGGCCGTTCAAAGGAAATACTTTTAGGATGGAATGTCTAAAGAAGTTAAGGACTATGTATTAAGATATAATACGTGCCAAAGGGTACAGATACCTAGGCATCGCCTATATAGCGAGTTATCAGTGCTTCCTATTCTGCAGGGACCCATGTCAGAATTAACAATAGATTTTATAATAGGCTTACCCCCTACCAAAACAAGAACTGGAGAGGTTGCTGACGCTATCCTAGTAATCGTTAATAGATATACAAAGTTTTTAGGGTACTTTGCTGTTTCAATAACGATCACAGCAGCAGAACTGGCAGACCTGTTTTTAGAGCAGTGGCTCCTGTTCGGCACGCCAAGGGGAATCGTGTCCGATAGAGGTACCGTATTTAACAGCGTATTTTAGTCTTCATTCTGTCTCTTATTAAAGATATAGCGAAGGATAAGCACTGCCTTCTACCTATAAACAGATAGGCAAACAGAGCGTCTAAATGCGTTATTAGAACACTACCTCCGCTGCTATATTAATTATCAACAGGATAATTAGCCATTATAGTTAGCTCTAGCGCAACACGTGTATAACACAAGCATCTACAGCAGCACAAAAATAACCCCTTATAAAGCACTGTTTAGGGTAAAAGCAAATGACCCCTAGAACGTTAAGGACATTATTCCTAAAAGAAAGGCACCAGCGGCGTCTAAGAGAATTAAGCAAATGAGAATTCGTAAAGAAGAACTTGAAAAGCACTTACTAGACGCCCAGGCTACACAAAAAAGGTACTATAACAAGGGACATATACCTAAAGAATTTAAAATAGGAGATGAAGTCTTACTATCTATAAAAAATATCCGGATGAAACGTATTAAGAAGAAGCTGGACTATAGGTGGCTCGGACCCTTTAAGGTAGTTAGGAAAACTAAAGGAAATCAAGCCTATAAATTAGAATTGCCAAAATTATATCTAATACATCCCACATTTTATGTTTCCTTATTGGAGTTATACCGGAGAAGAGATAGTGTGGAACCACCCCCACCTAGCGAAATTAATAGGGAACTAGAATAGAATATAGAAGACATTCTTAATTAAAGATAGCGTTAGAAGAAACACGAATTTTTAGTTTATTAGGAAGGATACTCCTAGGCGCATAACAGTTGGGAACCTAAGGAGCACCTTCGGCTAGGATACAATACGGCAATTAAAACTTTCCTAAAGACCACAAATCAGGATTCAGCAATAGGTCCAGATATGCCATAGGTAAGACGACGGGGAAGACCCTATAAATTAAAACCATAAGGTTGAGCACAGGTATTAGAAACGGGAACGTTTCGCTATTATAACAGGGATCCTAGAATCCTATAAAAGAAAGCTATAGGGATCCATATAAGAACCACTAGGGATACTATCCAAAGAAGACGCTGTTTAAGAATAAGTAGTAGCACCAGAAGAAGGGGCCCTAGGGACTCAAAAAGATTCCCTAGGGATAAAAGGAGAGTATCCAGTCTGACACTAGAGATACGCAGTAGAGTTAATAATACAAAGAGGACCAAAAAGACACAGAGTAAAGATTTAGAAATTTTAAGAAATTATAAAGCACCTATAAGAACACCACCCGTTCATCATATACGGAAATTATAGCGGTATACTACTTTTACACAGACTGTCACTAAAAATAAGAATAGAGGCATCCCTAAAGTATAAAGTCAATTCCCAGTACTAGGGCATCCTAGAGGCACCAGAGAGGCACCCTACAAAGCTATCCTATAAGAAGAAAGAAAGAACAAGATAATAACTTAAATACCAAAAGTAGCAACGGGAGCCTCCTCCTCCATTTTAACGTTATTGTTGGCAGTATTATTAACACTCCCATCCCCAGAAGCATTAGCATTCTTGCTAATATTCTTCTTAGAGCGGCAAGAACTAGACGGACCACCACAACCGGGGGACTGGCGGGGAGAACATTTATCTTTATTACTATCCTTAGTGTCATCCCTAGGCTCCAAATTGGCATCTAGGCTGGGATTAGAAAGTTAACAACTAAAGAGTTAGCACAGTTCCCGAACATATTACTAAAGAGACTCACCTAGCTAGAAAGGCCCACGTAAGAGTGCAAATGTTGTTATTTATAAAAACAAGCTGCTTACATATACGCTCCTAGACACTATATGTCCGAGATCACTGTATCTCCACAGCAATAGAAACCCTTATTAAATTAAAAAGGCTGTGAGTAATAGAAGACACCTTCTGTCCCTATCTATTACTATTCTAATATAGACGGAAATCCCTAATGGCGCGTTGGAGCCAGTAAGCCTTATATACATAAACAGCGGGGATCTAATATAGTTAGTAAAGTCCAGAATAGGATAGAATGGGAAATACCAGAACATAGGTCTTTTTCCGGCTGCAATAGTAGGAATACTTAGATCTGTTCTTGCCAGAGCGCGGCATCTTATAGGCATAGGACGGGTCCAACGTGAGCGCGTAAACACAACAACGGCAGCACTTCAGAGAAACCACCGTAGGAGTAATAGAAGTGGTCTATAATGCCAATAGAGCAGGGACAACGCCGCCGCCAGTTTAGGGACGCGCAGTATAATTACAAGCCATTGCAAGAGAACACTATGGGAAGTTAGTATTATTAAGGAGATAAAATGGGGATCCTATTACCCATAGATATATTGTAAGAAGAGAACAGAGTAGTGGAAGAAAGAACAGCTAGAGATGCGAAAGCTAAAAGCTAAGATATAATGAAAAACAGTCTGCTAAAAGGCGAGACGAATGGTGTTATTAATAGAAAGACGCATAAGAGACGACAGCTTATAAACTAAAAGAAATTAATATTAAGACGTTATTATTAAGACCCATTTTAGGTGAATAGGGATGGTGGCTAGTTAATGCGTTGTATAGGACAACCCCTGGATCAGCTTATAACAAATTCTTATAATAAGAAAGGTGAATCCTATTTAATTTTTATTATCATCATCAAAGTTCTATTATGAAGGCACTATAAGAGCTATAGTGGAAGAAGAGCGGAGGAACAGAAAGACAAAGTAAGGTTCTACGCTAGTAAAGAACCGGCAATAAGCCGCATTATAGAGTACCTTTCCACTAAAGAATTTCCCCAGTGGTTTTAGCCGGAACTCCATAAGAGATTATTAAGAGGCAAAGTCTTAGAGGACCAAGACCCTTAAAGGGGAGGTAATTGTAACGGAATCCCCCAGGAGGTACATGTTAGATAAGATAGTAGGAGGTTTCATTAATGTCCTGCCTATGTCCCATGTATGTTCCAGAAGAGACATAGTCAGATAGATAGGGGCGAAAGGTTTTACTAGTATCTTAGAAGGTTTATATAGGAAGCTAGTTCTCCTCTAGAGAAGAACCAGCGATTAGTCTCTAAATGGAAGTGGTTAGAAGCATTTATCCTTTAATACGTGAAACTTATTCTACCTTCAATTTACCTTTAACTCACCTTCTACTTACCTGTGACACTGTCGATTAGATAATCATACATTCCGGTTAGGCTAGCCTCTTACAAGTCGTTGGTTTTATTGCCTTTTTTACAGGTTTTTGGTTTTCTTTTTTAGGAGAAGACTAAGGATGTCCTCTTTTTTCTCCTGTCCTAAACAGGCTAGGAGAAGGAGAAGGGGGAGAAAAAGTAGATATAGAATCTTCATCACTTATTTCTATAGGAGGTTTTTTTAGACCTATTAGGCCTTGGCATTTTGTATCTTATAGGTGGGTTTCCTAGCTTTTACTTTCCTTATACCCTTTCTCCTTACTAATCCTACTAGAAGATTTCTGGGGAGATTAGGCTAGAAGGTAGTAGAAAAACTAGCCCCTATTTTGTAGTTTTGGTGTGGTAGTAGTAGTAGTTTTAGTGTTCTTGTCCGTGCCTCGCTTACAAGCTAGGGCCACCCTTAGAGAAATTTTTCTCTTGGGAAAAGGGGGTAAAATGACAAATAAATCCACCTC
>Ga0307507_10009675_pt1 | contig 12740 bp, 8 predicted proteins | sample 7_EM_MG_FD_207223 | JGI IMG/M metagenome (GOLD analysis project Ga0307507, IMG submission 207223) | Populus trichocarpa ectomycorrhiza microbial communities from riparian zone in the Pacific Northwest, United States - 7_EM | ecosystem: Host-associated > Plants > Roots > Unclassified | place... | reverse complement strand
TGAGGCAGCTGAAGGAAATTGTGTATGAGGATGAGACGACTAAAGAGAAGGAAGGGGAAATTGTTTGGAAAACAGTTTGAAGGAGTTAATTGAGAGAAACGAAAGGGTGTGAGGAAAATGAGATAGAGAGTTGGACGATAGGAAGACAGGTTTTTTCTGTAAGGCAGGGATTGTGTATATATAGGACACCGCAGGCAGTAGAGAAACAATAAGAATCCCAAGGTACTCTCGACTGATCATAGCGGATATTATTTGAGGGATGACATAATGTCGTCCCTCCTCGTCTTGCTCCAGGACTAGTGATGGACACGGTCAGATCATGATCGATCAATGATCTATCATACAGTGCTCGATCATCTCGATCACAAGGCCCTCTCGATCAGATCATGGTCGCTCATTGTAACTATGATCTGATCAATTTCGTCGATCATGGTACTGCTCGACTAAATTCGATCATAATCAATCACTCCCCAGCAGATAGCTTCCTTTGTGCAACTTTAAAGCCAACCCTTCATGTATTCCAAATTCCTCTCTTCAATAATAATAATAACATCTAACTAGAATATATATACAAGTTTCCAAGTCAAGAACAGCTATCAATTTTAAGACTCTTTAATCTCAGGTAACCAAATACTCGTCAAGGAATAAAGGTGAAAAGCCACTAAATTTAAGCCAGATTTTGGACCAGGGATAAAAATGACAAGCCACTCTGTATTCACAGGTAACCCACTCCTCGATCACTGGATCATGCTCGAGCAGTCCTAACACTCAATCATGGTTGATCATTCGATTGCTTGATCATGCTCGATCACGACCCCCATAATCTGATCGATCATGATCGTGCCCATCACTATCAAGGAAGGACGGCCTGCCCCATTGAGAACACTGAATGAACTCCTCATACACCCTCGTAGTGGCCCTTCGTAGGAGGGTTCTGCTCTCCCTGCCCACTTAGTTGGGATCGACTTTGCTCAGCTCTAATAGTACCTCTGAGACCCCTGTATAGTGATAGACTTGATTAGATAATGATTGAGTTCCGCCCGACTGCAGCATCTTCAATTATCTCAATCACCGGGGTCCCTGGATTACGACTAGATCAAGCATAGGATCGATGCTCCACTCATGTTAGTCGATCTTGACCGCTTGAATGTAGCCGAGCATACTCAACCATGCTCTAGCAAGCGCAATCATCATGGATCACGCACCCTTCAGCTCCTTATGCTCACCAAAGTCTAGCTTGGGTTAGTGTAGTATGAGAGGTAGAATTTGGAGAAGAATTTCTAGGCCAGGAAGGTGATTATGTGGCAGATGGTGAAAGTGCTGCTAAAAGTGATGAGAAAGAACTCACTTGTTAGAGATTCATATTGGTGACATGGCATTTCTTAGGCTAGCATGTAGATAGCCCAAGACAGGTTATGGGATATGGGATATGGAAGACAAGAAGCACAATTCCTGCAGAACCAAAACTGAGGGGCTACCGTTATATGATGTTCTTACATGTAAAAGTCCTACTAGGGATATTTGGGTCACGTAAATGATAACCGGCTATCTCAAATTATACTTGAGGCGTAGCCATGATCAATTACACGATTAGGATCTGTCCTTTTATTAGGTTACTCGAAAACACGCCCTCTGCGATCAGATGAGAGTTCTGAATGGTCATACCAGTGCAAGACACGCGGGTTGTGCCTCTTTGCCGGTCTAGGTTGCTGTCAGTAGCTGAACCTGCTCGGGTCAGTCAGTGCCAGTCCCAGACCTCCTAATAAAATGAATTGCATAATATGACACGCTATATTTTGCTAAAAAAAACTGGAAAATAATAAATGTATCATACGCCCTCTGGTTGCATGAGATAAATATAGTCATTTTTGCAATCAATGTAAGAAAATTTTAACAATATTCTTAAGGTCCTAAGAGTATGGAGCAAGATGGGTACATTGAATAATCCATGGAAATATTTAGTTCCAATCAAGAATATCTTTTTATTTGAATGAAGGATATAGTGTTAAAGTTAGTGAAATAAAAACCAGATTCTAATGATTAATTCCGGATATTATCGTAGCACTCATGTATAATACATGTTTTGCAATAAAAAAGCTCTATCCCAATTTCTTATTGGAATTCAATCACCTTTACTTGAGTACTTCCAGATGGTTACCTTCTTATATTTCATTTGTTTTTTTTCTCACTAAGATTGCTTCTGCTCATCTTGTATTATGTGAGTTTATTTTATGGAGGTCTAAAACAAACATTTAGTTTTGGTTAAGGGCTACAAAGTTGAAGGAATTGTTTATCACCAAAGTCCGTCAGTCAAAAGGCCATACAAATCCCACCCCTCGGCTAGTCCGGTCTAGCCAATCCCGCTCTGGTCGGTTCCAACAATCATGGCTTTCTAATCGGTCTAATTTCCACCATTAGACTAGACTTGATTTTGACCGTGCTAGCTAATCCACTCCAGTCCCTCGTAGACCATTCATAACCCCGGGCATATTGCACTACAGGTCATCTCATACAAACCGGGAGGGGGGGGGGAACCGCTCCCACGAGTGTCCCTCCGTGCCCACGCTAACTCATAAACCCGGAACCACACAGAAGCTCTGAGGATGGCCTGTGGATAGCTACTACCACCACAAAAACAAAGCCAAGTCTGTCACATCCCGACCCCAAAGTCATGTGCGTGCCGCCCGCCCGCCCCTTTCTTTAGCAGGGGAAACTCGCAGGTATCTGATACAAATGATCCCAGAGCAATTGACTCAGCCACCCATGCACCTCCGGGGTCCCACGAGTCCCAAGAATGATTTTTTCTATCTTGCCGCGACGGTCCGAACGGAGACAGAGGTCTTGCACGTAGAATTCCCAGAGGAGATCAGGAGGGATATCTGGCCTAAACGGATCACAGAAGTCGACTGGTTCGAAGTGATAGGGTGTGTCAACCAAGGACCCTAGGGGGGAAGGGGAGAGAGAGAGGGTTAGCATTAAAATATAGAGCGGGTGAAAGTGTGAGAGGGGTATATAAGAGAGCTCATAAGAGCCGCCGAATCCACCTGTAATGTTTTGGAGTCGTTAGCTTGTGGGCTAGGTGGCCGGTGGGTCTTAACATTACCAAATTGGCTCATCAGGTCCATCTCCTGGTATATCATTCCGGATTCCAGCTCCTTTTCAGACACTCGTCTAGCAATCAGTTTCTCCCTACAGCTCAGTCTGAGCATCCCCTTCAATGTAGTTTCAAGCATGAGCCGAGAGAGTAGGCGGAAAGGCAAAAAGTCCACCACTAGATCATCAATTAGCTAGTAATCACCATGCAGAGAGAGGGGCGAACAATTTGCGATCAAATCTTCAGGTCCAAACTCGCCCAAAACATCAAAATCCCCATCAGTTAGTGGATTGGACTTAAGACCCCTTCGAATCCTGTTCGCTAGGACTTTCCAGCTTTTGACGTGGTTCCAAACGATCCTCGGCGGGAAGGTAGACATGAATTTGATTGTTGCTCTATTCACTTTGTTCCCCCAAGGAATCGCAGGTCCACAGTGATCCGCGATAAAAGTGCGGAATTGGGTTAGGAGCCCAGCTTGATCGAAATCATAGAGGAAGAGTTCAGGTGTTCCGCCTAATAAGGTAAGAAAATGATCTAGTGCGGTGGATTCATAGAAAGGGTTAACATACCGAGTTTGTAATATGGCTGGAAACGTCTATTTTTCCTCAAGTCTTCGTTCGCCTTGTTGAGTTCCTCAAGAGGCCTCATCCCCTCGGTTGGATAGGGTTTGTCCCATAGGCTTAGCAAACGTTGCTTTTGTGACCGTAAAGCTATTAACGGCCTGAACTGCGGGAGTATGTTGAGGGGAACCCCAAGCATGAATTTCGAATTCCCAAGAAATGCGCGGAGTGACTTCACAAGGGATTCATCTGAAACCCAAGTGATCGAACGAGTCGCTTCCTCCAACATAATTGCATTTATCATGTGGACTTGCTCTGTCTTCACTTTGTATATCTCGAAGAAGAATTCGTCTTCTAGCGTATAGACTAGTTTGGACTTTCCCGAGAGGAGCCAGTAATGGGTTTTGGGGGGCTTAATTGGAAGGCCTTGCAATAAGGAATCGCTGTTTCGCCGGGGGTCCCATTCGTTGGAAACCTTTCTTCTCCTCACCCATATCGGTTCGTCACGGAGATAATTGGATCGTAGAACCAAGATCAATCGTGGCGATAAAGGAGCCAACTTGTGGAACTCAGTATATACTGGGTCTCCCAACCGAGGAGGCGAGCCGTCGGCGCCTAGGCTTTGAAGGTTTGCGGCATCGTAGACGACAGGGCCCTCGAATATTCCGAACCCATTATTGGTAATGATGAATTCGTCCTCAGAGGATTGTGGCTCGCAGAACGCCATGTACGATTCCTCCATGTGGAACACGTACATATCTGCGTCATATCCGAACATATCGCGGCCGATAGTCTGAAGCCACTCTCCATCGGCATCAATCTCCGTCCTGATAACTACCTCCAAATTTATAAGCCAAACTTGGCGTAGGTCGGTGATGGATCTTTCATTTAGGAATTGCATGAGTGAGTTACGATCGCCGTGTTCGTAGGTGTCAATTTTTCCGGTATATTTAGACCAGAATCCGTGACTTCGATACCTCATCACAAAAAGAAATTTACGTAGGAGATTCCGATCCTTACGGGTGATCGAAAAATTGTGCTTTCCGCTTTCGTGGTCCTTTTTGATCCGATGGTAAATTCTCGCCGCGTCACTTTCTAGCTTCGAAAGTAACTCCTCGACATGATAGGCTCTCTCATGATCCACGTCTTTATACATGTCGGGGATGCCATAAGACCTCCCGACTTTGGCAAAATCGAGGACTCCGGATTCTAAGTTGTAAAGTTTGATATATGGGTCCATAGATGGATCAAACCTCGACTTACGAGGTTTCGGCTTTCCCGTGTCTTTAATAACCTCGATTTCGACCGTAGGTTCGGGCTCTTTGGGAGCATTGGAAGGTCCTGCTTCATCAGGCGAATCATCTTCAACACTACAAGGATTAGTAGCTTCATTGATTGTATGGAGACCGAGTGATATCTACCCTTTGGGATCCTCGGCATCCCCAGCGGTTGCCTTTGCCGGTTTCTTTTTTCTCTTTTTTCTCTTTTTCCGGACCGGTCGTGTTGGCTCGTCGTATTTAGGCTGGGGCTGTGCTGAAAAAGCCCTGAGAACAAACCTCGGGATATAGTGATGGTATTGCTCTTTTTCTTCGAGCGTGGGATTGGGCGCGGTCCGCATCATTTCGTGTTGTATTCTACCAGGGGCAGCGGTGTGTCGCTATGTGAACGTCTTTTTTATATGAATGGCTGATGGTATGAATCGGTATGTTGATTAGGGATCGCCTTGGCCTCTTGGACGGGTTGGGAGTTGGAGAATTTTAGAGCGATTAGAGGGCTGGTATTGATGGATAAACCAAAAGGGTGATGGTTGCAACCCCGCCCACGAAGTACTCGAGTATGATACAAGTATGTAAGATGCGCCTGGGCTACTATCCCTTGAACTGCTGAGACATTCAGCCCTGTTTAGAATGTCGAACACTAGCCTATTTGAGTAACCGTGATGGGAAACACCTTGCAGTTCGCTAGAGGCGTAGTACTCAGAACTCCGGGAAATCTGCATTTCTCAGCATGTCCATGATGGAAACGATGAGGAGCGCGTATATTTTCTCCCGATTACTAAAATAGGCTAGTGTTCAACATTCTAAACAGGGCTCAGCAGTTCAAGGGATTAGTGATTGGTTCAATTAGTGAACCCTAAACCTTCGGCATTCGAGCACTTGAGCACAGTGCAAATCGCCTTAAAACCTTCACCTCAAAATTACCCGTACGTGGAGCCGGATGGATATCCACAAAGTGAGATTTTTAGAAAAATAAAACTGCGGCATGATAGCTAAAATATAGCACTAGGGACTAGCAGTTTTTTTCTTTTCTAAAAGTGAGAACTTGGGGAGCCTACCGTATTCAATGTACACTTGAAGATTTTGGGAGAGTGTGAAACAAGTTCCCAGATATTCCCAGTATTAGGTAAAAATTGCTGAATACTTGGTCACCTGGTAGGGTTGCCATTAGAGTGACGGCGCCCTGCTGAAAAAATGAAAGTTGGAAGTTGGAAGTTGGAACTTCTTGCTGAATATTTGAGAGGGAGGAAAACTGCTTTACGACAGGAAGTTTGTGTCATTGCGTATTCCATGCTTTTCTCTAGCGTTGCCTTGGGCACGGCTGCCAAGGTTTAGGACTTCTAACTTCTAACTTTGATTATGCACCGGGGCGCCTTCACTATTGTATGGACTCTCATAATGTCAAGCGCGGTAAGCAGCAGCAATTTGGTGTGGTTGTCACTCATTCCGTTTCAATCCTGGTTTAGCTTGTAAGAGCCTGTTGGGCACAAATGGGACCGTTTTCTACTGTGAAAAGTGCGCTCTTTCCGTCTTGAAACGGAAGAAAAAGAGCCGTTTGTATGGGGAACGGAACGGAGCCGTTGTGTCCAAACAGGCTCTTAAGCGATTTGTGCCGTGCCCTTCTCATGTTGGTGAGGGCTAAGTAAATCACGTGAGCTTCTATTCAAATTTGCGAACGATTTTGATGGGTAGCTTAGGATATCTCCCTTTCTTTTGTTTGGCTCAGGAGGACCAGGAGATAGGAGGAGGGTCCAAGCTTTCCTTTGAACACCCCCCTCACTTCCAGCGCAGAGGAACCTTCGGAACCGAAGATCACGTGAGTACTTAGCACTTGGCACCATGAATAAAGTTAGTGTTCACGGTAGTAATTTGTGTAAACCTAACCTTGACGATTGCCTTTTTTGTCCACCAAACACCTCTGTTCGTCACCCGCCTAGCTTTCGTCTCGAGGGTAGGGTTTTTGGTTGTAAGTTTACGGGTTTGTATTTTACGGTATTTTACTATAAGATATGGTATTTTATTCCACCATACCGTATTTTATAGCCAAACATGAGAAAGAAACAATGAAATTCTTAGCATTACAAGTTGCTCGATCATCAGCCTCTCCCAATTGATTGCCCTTTCCCTTTCCCTTTCCTTTTCTGTTCCTACCACCTGACAACCGACCTCAATCAGATCTGGCATACTGGTTTCTGTTCCTGCTGCTGGTGGCAATAAGACGGATTCTTGTAAGTCCAACTCAAAATGCCTGAGTCGTTGTCGCTTTAGTGAGGGTTCAGAGAAAAGGGGTAATAGAATCTGGGAGAATAGCAGAAGGACTGTTATAGGCTATTGTAATGTGAGTAATTAATTTAGTAGTTGTAAGAAATATAGAATAAGAAGTAGAATAAGAAATGTGAACTGAGATACCATACCTGGGGTAGGTGAAGGAAATTCGAAGAGGAGTTCTGGTGAATGGCTAGGAGGGCTTGAGCTTTGACAGTCAGGTATCGCAAGTGGTCGATTTTTTGCAAGTTGGGGGGTGTTTGGCCCGCCATGATTCTGCTTTGAAAACGTGATTTGACTTCAAATCATGATTTGAAATTATGGGGTGTTTGACATGCCACTACTCGATCATGATCTGATTTAGGGCTTGATCTAATTACATATTTTGTAGATGAAAAAGGTTTGGGTACATAGATTTAACAGTTGAAATAATATATTATAGTTTAGCATAACATAAGATTAATTCTAATAATATCTGCCAAGACAATTTCTTAGTAAGTATTAGTAATTCAGATAAGGTCAATAATATAGGGTGATTGACATGTCCTAATCTTTAAATCGTGATATCAAACCAGCTTGATTTAGGTTACCAAAATCTGATTTCAAAATGGCAAGACCCGATCTCAAATCAGAATAAGTGGCAGGCAAAACACCCCCTTAGTTATATAACAACACAGTAGAAGTAAGGGAAAAAGGCACGTGGTATACGTTCAACTTCGCTAAATTCTGCTGGATGATCTGGACACAAATCTAGCACTTGAGCCTCAAGCTCTAGTTCATCCTCTCTGCTTGGTTGTGTTACAATGCTGCCTTCCCCGGGTGATACGGCAGCAGGTAACCGATAGTTAGCTAACTATCACTTCGTTTATCCCGACAGATGGTGCGATAGCTAAGTTCTCTGACTCCTATCTAGTAACGTCGATCGTGAGGCTCTGGTACGAGTGGCGTGTCAATAGTCCCGGATGTGTAATAGAGAAAAGATCTTGTATTGAAAGAAAAGTGTATGAAAGAACTTAGATGGTTGCGTGAAGAACGCAAATCCAAAGCTTTTTTTTTTCACTTTATTTTTGTTTGGTTTTTATTTTCATGTGCTTTGTTTTATTAATGTTCCTCGTATACTAGGTACAAAGACTACGTGCAGCCCTAGCTATGATAAAGAAACACATCTGTGACAAACAAACTAGCGCCAGGGAAAAAGCCATCAACGCAAGTCCCAATAATATGAGACCAACCCCATACCGGCCACGCAAAATACGGAATCAAACTCCAACTAAGGAGGCGGAACAAGAAAGATCAAATAAATATATGGTGTTACAATCCTCTCCTTCCCGGGTGATACTGGCAGCTGGTAACCAATAGTCTGCTAACGATCACTTCATCTTTGCCCATTAGTTGTTGAGATAGGCAAGTCGGTTCACTCCTATGTAGCAAGGTCGATCGCTAGGCTCATATAAGACCGTCGGTGTCACAAACGGTGACTAAGCAAGGCAGACTCTCACATGACTAATGGTTATTAGTCATCGGGTTGTTATATTTCACACTATGAGATCAGTTGACTCATAGGTTTTCACATGACAACGCAATAGCGTGTCATTGGTTTATTGTTATTGGTTGATGTTTGACATGAGGCACGATTGTGGTCATGTGGTTTATGTATTTCGCACATGACTCATAGTTATGAGTCATGGGTTTCACGCAGGTGACCCCGTTAGGGCACATGACTTGTTTTATGAGTTTGGATTGGTTGCGAGAGAGGACGCAGCTGATGGATTTCACACTATGACTCACTATGAGTCATGAGTCGCATGACGCGAGGGTATGAGTCACGCAGGGTTAGGGGTGAGGGAAGAACCCCTATGGAAGGGCACCCTCGGGGCATGAGATTTGGGTTCTTCACGCAACCATCTAAGTACTTTCATATACTATACTTTCAATCAAAAAGATCTTTATCATACTTCCACGAACCAAGGCCTGACGGTCTTATATGAGCCTAGCGATCGACGTTGCTAAATAGGAGTCAAAGGACTTAGCTATCATAATAGTTATTGAGGAGCGAGGGAAGCGATCGTTAGGAAACTATCGGTTACCTGCTGCAAGTATCACCTAGGGAAGAGAGGATTGTAACATTTGGTTGCGTCAACCAGCAGCACCTAACTAACAGACAAAACGGAGACCAACAACGAAAACGACATTGACCCCCTAGCAGAAAATCTCGACATTTCATCACTAGGAGAAGGACTTGAAAGAGCCTTAACGGCAGAGAGGGCACCAAGCCCTACAACACCAGAGCCACCGTCACCAATCGGATCAGAAGAAACAGAAGAACAGGGAAGGACACGACGAAACACGATGGCGGCTACAGCAGAACAAGGGGGAGGGTGCTCCTCGGAGGCAATTCCGATCCTGAATCCTGAGCAGATGAGGCAAATCATTGCCTCCTTAAGTGGAGGAACCAGGAAGCCCAAAGCAAAGGAACCTGAGGTTTATCGAGTGGAACGACACAAGCTACGAGGATGGCTAGCCCAACTCATAGTATACTACAGTACGGTAGGATGGCAAACTGGACATGATGAGGAAAAAATACTCTATGCAACAAGCCTCCTAAGGGACGACGCGGGAACCTGGATCACACCTTACACGGAAGAAAGGATCACCCCAACATGGGACAATTGGGCGGGATTCAAGGCAGAATTACAAAGACAATTTAGCCTAATCGACGCCAAGGGAGAAGCAAGGATCAGACTGAAGAACATGAGACAAGGCAAACGATCGGTCACGGAATACTGGAACGAATTCCGCCTCGTGGCAAGTGAAGCCGAATTGGACGACTCAACCGGAGGAGAACTACTCCTAGGAGGGATGATCGCGGAATTACACAACGCCTGCGGAGCTAGCAGCGAGGAATACGCAGACGTCGAAGCACTAGCCCAATAGGCAAACAGGAAAGAAACCAAGCTGGCCACGGTCAGGCATATCCAAGGATCGCCATCGACGAAAAACATCCAAAGGGAAACCACCACACCGCGAAACCCAGATAGGACATACAGGCCCACCAACAATGGCAATCAAAATTACGGCAACCCCATGGAACTAGACGCGACGCGAAAAAGACCAAGATTCAATATCTCAAGGGAAGAATTCCAAAGAAGGATACGAGAACAACTATGCCCCAAGTGTGCACAACAGGGACAGTTGGCCAGGAGCTGCACGAAAAAAGAGGGACCCAAACCATTGAACGCACAAGCCAGGAGCAGGCAACCCGTTAAGAGAAGTGCCCCTTGGCAAACCAGACCAAAGATCAGAGAAATCGAGGTCGAACAGGAACCCGAACGGTGGGGAAACGACGACTGTCCCCAGTAAAAGATGGTCTGAGGAACAGACCCGAACGAAAACCCATCATCATGGAAAACTACTACGCGGCACTCAACTACACGCAAACACTCGATAACGACAAGGACCATATTATGGTCAAAATACAATTACACGGCGAAAAAGAGTCAGTCACTATCAACGCTATGATCGACTCAGGAGCAACAGAAGACTTTATAGACAGAGAGGTCTGCAACAAACACGGGATCAAGATGATCAAAGCAAAAAACCCAAGGGACATTTACCTTGCGGACGGAAAACCAAGTGCTATGGGTCCCGTTACCCATATGACGAAAGTACCTATGGACATTAGTAGCCATAGGGAATTGGCAACGTTCCAAGTGGCAAATCTCCAAAACCATGAGGTCATTCTCGGAATGCCATGGTTAAAAGAACACAATCCAACGATCGATTGGAACGACAAAAGGATCACATTCAACAGGGAACGATGTACGACTTGGTGTCTCAAAAGTTCGCCCGTTGCATATACGGTACCCGAAGATAAAGCCCTGGAAGAAAATCTCATCACCAGATTCTCCAAGGTCCGGGCCAAGAAAGTTCCGACGACCAAGAGTGGCCTGACGGCCAATGACCAGAGTGTCAGAGTTAAGAAGCTATCCGCTGAGGCCAGAGTGCCTATGAAGGGAACAGCAAGAGCGGCAGGACACGACCTGTACGCTAACGAAGGGACCGACGTTCCTGCCAGAGGGCAAGCAATTGTTGGGACAGGGATAGCGATTGGATTACCTCACGACACCTATGGACGAATTGCACCACGAAGCAGTCTAGCAGTCAAACACCGACTCATGACACATGCAGGTGTAATAGACTCCGACTACAGAGGAGAAGTGAAGGTCGTCCTAGCTAACATAGGGGACCAACCATATCGAGTGAAGAAAGGAGACCGAATAGCACAACTCATCATCGAAATATTCGACAACAATGAGCTACAAGAAGTAACTCAGTTGGACGATACCGAGAGGGGAGATCAGGGATTCGGGAGCTCAGACACCACCGTGGACCAGAGGGTCACTGGCCAGAAGGCCAAAGCACATATGGAAATCACCGAGATAACGGCCCGAGCCTTCGGACAATTCTACCGAAGAGGAGAAACAACAGGCATCCTAAGATGGGATAAAGTCGACAACGAAATTCAGCTGGAAGCTATCAACATTAGCACCGAGCTGGCGATAAAGAACAAGAAAAACAACGAAGACCAGGAGGTAAGGGACACGGTCCGTCAAGAATATCACCAGCTGCTGGATGTGTTCGAAAAAGGAGAGAAAACGACAGTACCGCTACAGTGACCTGGTATCGATCTGGGAATTGCCCTAGAAGAGGGGAAAACCGTACCCATCAAGAAAATATATGCCCTCAGTTACGACCAACTGGAGGAGCTCCATCGATACATCACACAGAACGAAAGCCGAGGATGGATTAGAAGGGTCAAATCAGGAAGAGCATTACCGATCATGTTCGTCAAGAAAAAGGACGGCAAACTCAGGCTATGCGCCGATTATCGGGCGCTCAACGAAGTCACCAAGAAGGATCGACACCCCTTACCACTCATTAGCGAAGCACTGGAGAGACTAGGAGGAGCCAAGTACTTCACCAAGCTGGATATCAAGGACGCTTACCACAATATTCGAATCAGAGAAGGAGACGAATGGAAGACCACCTTTTCAACAAAACTGGGAACCTACGAATATCTAGTCATGCCATTTGGACTATGCAATGCACAAGCAGCGTTCCAACTCTGGATCAACGAGGTCCTTATGGAACACATCGACATGTGTTGCATCGTCAATCTGGGTGACGTACTAATATATTCAAACACCCTACAACAACACTGAAAAGACGTCTGCAATATCCTCGAAGCAATACGAAAATCGGGGATGAAGGTCAAACCATCCAAGTGCGAATTCCATCAAAGCGAGACGGAATATCTATGATTTATCATCGGACAAGAAGGGGTCAGGACAGACCCAGTCAAGACACAAGCCATCTGGGACTGGACGACCCCCAAGAAAATGAAGGAAATGCAATGCTTCCTAGGCTTCTGCAACTTCTACCGACGATTCATAGAAGGGTTCAGCAGGACGGCCAAACCACTATATGCAAGAACAAAAAAGGAATGCATTGGCAACTGGGACTGGGGAGACAAAGAACAGCAAG
>Ga0307507_10009674_pt1 | contig 12741 bp, 11 predicted proteins | sample 7_EM_MG_FD_207223 | JGI IMG/M metagenome (GOLD analysis project Ga0307507, IMG submission 207223) | Populus trichocarpa ectomycorrhiza microbial communities from riparian zone in the Pacific Northwest, United States - 7_EM | ecosystem: Host-associated > Plants > Roots > Unclassified | place... | reverse complement strand
CGCCCGGCGCCGCCGAAGAGGATGCCGAGGGCGGCGGCTGGTCTTACCGGGGCTACGTCTGGGCCGTCGGATCCTGCGTCCTGACTTCGCTGATCGCCACGCCGCTGCTGCCGTATTTCGATCTCGCCAATATCGTCATGCTGTTCCTGCTGGCGGTGGTGCTGGTGGCTCTGCGTTTCGGCCGCGGCCCCGCGGTGCTGGCGGCCTTCGCCAGCGTCGCCGCCTTCGACTTTTCCTTTGTGCCGCCGCGCTTTTCCTTCGCCATCAGCGACGTGCAGTACCTGCTCACTTTCGCGGTGATGCTCGCCGTCGGCCTGATCACCGGCCAGCTCACCGCCGGCCTGCGCTTCCAGGCGCGGGTCGCCTCGCATCGCGAGCAGCGCTCGCGCGCGCTGTTCGAACTGGCGCGCGATCTCTCCTCGGCGCTGGAGGCCGGCCAGGTGGTGGAACTCGGGCGCGCCGCCATCGGCCGCGAGTTCCGCGCCGACGTCGCGCTCTACGTGCTGGGCATGGACGAGCAACTGCATTTGCCGCAGCAGGAGGCGGGTGCCGGCCCGGACGCCGCCACCGCGCAATGGGCCTTCGACCGTGCCCAGCCCGCCGGCCTCACCACCGGCACCCTGCCGGGCAGCGCCTACCTTTACCTGCCGCTGAAAGCCGCGATGCGCACCCGCGGCGTGCTCGCGTTGAAGCCGGCCAGCCGGCGCATCCTGATGATCCCGGAGCAGCGCCGCCAGCTCGAAACCTTTGCCGCCCTGGTGGCCATCGCCCTTGAGCGCGTGCACTACGTCGAAGTCGCGCAAGGCGCGACGGTGAAAATCGAATCCGAACGCCTGCGCAACTCGCTGTTGTCGGCGATGTCGCACGACTTGCGCACCCCGCTGGCCGCGCTCTACGGCTTGGCCGACACCCTGGCCCTGACCCAGCCGCCGCTCACGCCTACGCAACTGGAGATCGCCGAAGCGATGCGCGCCGAAGCCCGGCGGATGAACGCGCTGGTGGCCAACCTGCTCGACATGGCGCGCATCCAGAGCGGCGAAATCCGCCTCAACCTGCAATGGCAGCCGCTCGAAGAAGTGGTCGGCAGCGCCCTGCAGGCGACCCGCGCCGCGCTGGTAAAACACCTGGTGCGCACCGACCTGCCGCGCGAGCTGCCGCTGGTGCGCTTCGACGCCGTGCTGATCGAGCGCGTGCTCGGCAACCTGCTGGAGAATGCCGCCAAGTACGCACCAAACGCGCCCGAGATCGTTATTGCCGCCCGTGTTGCCGGCGCGGAGATGGTGGTCAGCGTCAGCGATTCGGGCCCCGGCGTGCCGGCCGGCCAGGAAGAAGCGATTTTCGAAAAATTCACCCGCGGCGAGCGCGAGTCCGCCACCCCCGGCATCGGCCTGGGCCTGGCGATCTGCCGCGCCATCGTCCAGGCCCATCATGGGCGCATCTGGGTCGATACCGCGTACACCGCCGGCGCGCGCTTTTGTTTCACTTTGCCGCTGGGCACGCCGCCGGTGCTGCCGGAAATCGACGAGAATGCCTGAACTCCTCCAGGCATCCCATCCATGACCGACCCGACCCAGATCGCCGTCGTCGTCGAAGACGAACAGCAGATCCGCCGTTTCGTCCGCACCTCGCTGGAGGCGGAAGGCTGGCGCGTGCATGAAACCGGCAGCCTCAAGCAGGGCCTGGTCGAAGCCGGCACCCGCCATCCCGACCTGGTGGTGCTCGATCTCGGCCTGCCCGACGGCGACGGCATCGACTTCATCCGCGATCTGCGCAACTGGTCGCAGGTGCCGGTGATCGTGCTTTCCGCCCGCGCCGAGGAAACCGACAAAATCGCCGCGCTGGATGCCGGTGCCGACGATTATCTGACCAAGCCCTTCGGCGTCGGCGAGCTGATGGCGCGGGTGCGCGTGGCCCTGCGCCGGCGCCGCAGCGCGGGCGAAATGCGCGAGCCGCAATTCCATTTCGGCAACGTCACTGTCGACCTGGCCTTGCGCACCGTCACCCGCAACGGCGAGACCGTGCACCTCACGCCCACCGAATACCGCCTGCTCGGCCACCTGATCGCCAATGCCGGCCGGGTGCTGACGCACCGCCAGCTATTGCGCGAAGTGTGGGGCCCTTCACATGCCGAAGACAGCCACTACCTGCGCATTTTCATGGGCCACCTGCGGCAAAAACTGGAAGACGACCCGGCCCAGCCCAAGCACCTGCTGACCGAAACAGCGGTGGGCTATCGCTTGCTCGCGTAAGGTATTTGCGGGGGCGTCGCGCCCCCCGCGCATCAATGACTCTTGCCCGACAACCTCAACAGGACGCCTCACCCGTGAATCAAGCCCTCAGGATCCGCGCCGTAGCCAAAGACGACTTCGCCCAATGGAAGCCCCTGTGGGACGGCTACAACGCTTTCTACGGCCGCGCCGGTGCCACTGCCTTGTCTCCGGACATCACGCAAATGACCTGGTCGCGCTTTTTCGACGCCTATGAACCCGTGCATGCGGTGGTCGCGGAAGCCGCGGGCAAGCTGCTTGGCCTGGCGCACTTTTTGTATCACCGCAGCACCACCCAGATCGCGCCCTCCTGTTATATGCAGGACTTGTTCACTACCGAAGAAGCGCGCGGCAAGGGCGTCGGCCGCGCGCTGATCGAGGCGGTGTACCGGCATGCCGCCGCCGCCGGCGCGCCGCGCGTCTACTGGCAGACCCACGAGACCAACAGCACGGCGATGCAGCTCTACGACAAGCTGGCCGAGAAATCCGGCTTTGTGGTCTACCGCAAGATGCTGGGGTGATGCACGGCGCCAGCCCGCGCCGCCTTGATGGCGCCTGGCGCGGCGCACACGCGCGGCCAAATTCGCGTATGTTTGTAACCATCCATGCGCGCGATGCATCTTCATTCCCGGCGCGCTTTTCCGCAAAGCGGAACGGCGAATCCGCGGTCGCCGGCAGCTACAACAATCGTGGTACCTGCATCGCGGCGCAGCGCTGCGCGGCCATCGCCGAAGCAGACCGGTGGCTGCCCCCACGGGCCGGAAAAAGCCGGCTGTCGGCCGCAGGCGTGCGCCGGTCAACACAAGTGGGGTGGCCTGCCGATGCAATTTCCGGGAAAACCTCAGGTTTTCTCAGGTTGCAGCCGGCAAGGGCCGGCAACAACTACGAAAAACCTCGGGTTTTATGGGGTGTACAACAGTTGTGGTCGCGCCGCCCTCCCGCGCGGCGCGGCGGGCCTACATCAGGTTGCCGGCGTTGACCTTGAGCACTTCACCGGTAATCATCCGCGCTTCCTTGGAGGCGAGAAACAACACCGCATCGGCGCAGTCCTGCGGCTCGATGATGGCGCGCAGCGGATTCTGGCTGGCGATTTTTTCGATGCTCGCCGCATCCCGCACCTTGCGCACCCGGGGCGTCAACGCCGTGCCCGGCGCGACCGCATTGACCGTCACCTGGTGCGGCCCCAGTTCGGCGGCCAGCGCCTTGGTGAAGCCGATCATCCCGGCTTTGCCGGCGGCGTAGGGTACGTAAGTGGGGGCGAAGGGGTTGGGCATGATGCCGGCGCCGGAAGTGATGTTGATGATGCGCCCGCTTTTTTTCGCCATCATGCCCTTGGCCACCGCGCGGCTGCAAAGAAACGCGCTTTTCAGGTTCAGGTTGATCACGTGGTCCCAGTCTTCCTCGGTGGTCTCGGCGATCGGGGTGAACTTGGTAAAGCCGCCGGCAGCGTTGACCAGGATGTCGATCGGGCCGAACCTGGCCACCGCCGCATCGACCATTTTTTGCACCGAGGCGGCGTTGGTCGCGTCCACCTCGACCATCAGCGCGGTGTGGCCGGCGGCGCTGATCTCGGCGACCACGCGTTTTGCTTCGGTGGCGTTGAAGTCCGCCACCGCGACTTTCGCGCCTTCGGCGGCCAGGGTCTTGGCGATCGCTTCGCCCAGTCCCGCGCCGCCGGCGGTGACGATGGCCACCAGGCCATCCACTCGTTTGCTCATTTATCCATTCCTCGTTGCGTGTCGCCTGGCCGCGAATTACTTCGCGTAGCTTTCCACTTTCATCGCCGGGTTGCCGATTTCCGCCAGGCGGCCTTCGGCGGCCATGACCTGGACGAATACTTCCAGCGCATGCAGCATCGGCGGCATGCCGAAGTTGGCGGCGGTCTGCAAAATCACTTCCATCACCTCGGTGGCCTTGGCGCCGTTGCGCATGGCCCCGCGCATGTGGCCGCGCGCCTGCGTCGCTTCGCCCACTGCCAGGCAGTCGCCCACCATGCACAAGAGGCGGGTCTTGTCGTCGACGATAAAGCGCGAGTACATGCCGCCGTAGCAAAACTTCACCCACAGGCCGGCGAAGTGCGGGTCGATCTTGGTCAGCCACTCGAGGATGTTCAGGTGGTGCTGCGGGCGCAGCGACAGGCCGCGGCCCACCGCGTGCCAGCCGTGCAGGTCCATCAGCGGCTTGAAGCGCGGGTCGGCGACGTCGTCCTGATGCCAGGTCTTGAACTCGTCGTCATATTTGCGCGTGCTGTCGTTGCCGTCCAGCGGCAGTTGCGAAGCCTTCAGTTCATCGAGCAGCTTCAATTCCTCGGCGATGGCGTAAAAGGTGCGGATCGCCGGGTCCACCGTGGTGTGGCCGCCATACACCACGCATTGCAAAATGATTTCCAGAATCTCGCGCGGCGCCACCTCGGCGGCGAGCGCGGCGCGCACGGTGTCGTCGACCAGTTGCTGGCTTTTCGCCATCACGTACTGGCCGATCAGCACCAACATGCGGGTGCGGATGTCCAGGCCCAAGCGCGCGGCCAGGCCGCTAATGGCGAAGTCCAGCCATTGCTTGGTGAAGTGCTGGTCCAGGGCATCGCGCTCGGCCAGGCGGGCGGCGAAAAAACCGCCCTGCATCTTGGTGCCCAGGTTGCAGGCGGCGTCGCCGTACTTGGCGCGCAGATCGTTGGAAATCATCTGGAAATATCTTTCAATAGGGACAGGCGGGCGGCAGTCCCGCCGCCGGTGTCTTATGGCAACGCTGTTTTGAGAAATCGGCTCGCGCCATTGTAGCCGCGCAAGTCCTTTAGAGGAGTATGATTTTAGCAATTCGCTGCATGCACGAACCAAAGATTGCCGGGCGCCGCGCAAATCCGGATACTTGCCCGGCCGATCAACACCGGCCGCGCCCGCCGCGGCACGGGATCGCGGATTCCAAATTCAATCAGATGAGACAAGCCATGACCATCAAACCCCTGCTGTCCGCACTCGGCGCCTTGGTGCTGGGCGCCGTGCTCAATGCACCGGCCTGGGCGCAGCGCACCGTGGCCGCCGACAAGAACTATCCCGTCAAGCCGATCCGCGTGGTGGTGCCCTACGGCGCCGGCGCCGGGCCGGACGTGGTCGGCCGCACCCTGGGCGAGCGCATCGGTCAGAGCCTGGGCCAGGGCATGGTGTTCGACAACCGCGGCGGCGCCGGCGGCATGCTCGGTACCGACATCGTCGCCAAGTCGGCGCCCGACGGCTACACCCTGCTGCTGCAGACCGGCGCCATCGCCAGCTACCACTACTTTTTCAAGAACGTGCCTTACGAGCTGAATCGCGACCTGGTGCCGGTGACCATGATTGCGCGCAACGTCGGCTATGTGTTCGCGATCAATCCCAACGTGCCGGCGAAGACGGTGAAGGAGCTGATCGCTTACGCCCGAGCCAATCCGGGCAAGCTCAACTTCGGCACCGCCGGTCTGGGCAGCGTGATGCACGTCGCCGCCGAGCTGTTCGACCAGATGGCCGGAGTGAAAATGTCGCCGGTGCACTACACCGGCGTGCCGGCCGCGCTGACCGACCTGGTGTCGGGGCAGATCGAGGTCGGCTTTCCCGCCGCGCCTTCCGCCTTGCCCTTCATCAGCTCCGGGCGCATGCGCGTGCTGGGCATCAGCTCCGACAAGCGCTGGCATAAGCTGCCCGATGTGCCCACCGTTGCCGAAGCCGGGGTGCCTGGCTATAAATTCCTGGGCTGGTACGGCCTGTGGGCGCCGGCCGGCACCCCGCCGGAATACATCACCCGCCTGCAGGGCGAGGTGGTCAAAGCCTTGAAGGATCCCGCGCTGCGCAAGCTGTTCGACGAGCAGGGCCTGGAGCCGGTGGGCAGCACGCCGGCCGAGCTGAACAAGGCGACCGAGGAAGAGGCCGCGCTGAACCAGAATGTGACCAAGGCGATGGGCCTGAAGCTGCAATAAGCAATCCACGAAAGACGACAGGGCAACATGACGCAGGCGCTGGCAGGCATCCGGGTCCTCGAACTCGGCAATTTCATCGCGGGGCCCTTGAGCGGCATGCTGCTGGCCGACATGGGCGCGGAGGTGATCAAGATCGAGCCGCCGAAGGGCGGCGACATGATGCGCGCTTCGCCGCCCCTGATCAACGGCGAGAGCCTGGTGTTCGCTACCATCAACCGCAACAAGCGCAGCATTGCCCTGGACCTGAAAAAGCCCGGTTCGCGCGAGGTGCTGCTCAAGCTCGCCGCCACCGCCGATGTCTGGCTGGAGAACTACCGCCCCGGCGTATTGCAAAAACTGAACCTCGGACCCGAAGACGTGAAGGCGGTGAATCCGAAGATCTGCTACATCTCGGTCTCCGGCTACGGTCAGACCGGGCCCTACCAGCGCCGCGCCGCGGTGAACCTGATCATCGAGGCTGCCTCCGGCGTGCTGTCAGTGAACGGCGAGCCGGGCGAAATTCCGATGCGCCCGGGCCTGCAGACCGCCGATGTGTTCGGCGCCATGTTCGCCACCTACGCGGTGCTCACCTCGCTGCTCGGCGCCGCGCGCCACGGCGAGGGCAGGGTCGCCGACGTCTCGCTGGTGGAGGCCTCGATCGCCGCCGCCATGTTCGAGACCGCCGAGGTGCTCAACATGGGCACGGTGCCGCAGCCGATCGGCCGCATGCATCGCCTGACGGCGCCGTACACCATCTTTCGTACCCGCGACGCCAAGTACGTCGCCACCGGCGCGCCGAACAACGAGCTGCTGAAAAAGCTGCTCACTGCTTTGAAGATTGCGCAACATCTGGACGACCCGCGCTTCGCCACCTATTCGTCGCGCAAGATCCACGAGACCGAGATCACCGGCCTGGTGGCGGCGGAAATCGAAAAAATGGATATCGATCCGCTGGAGGAATTGCTGGTCGGCGCCGGCGTGCCCTGCTCACGGGTGAACGATTACGCCGAGGTGTTCAACAACCCACAAGCCGAGGCGCGCGGTCTGGTGCAGGAAATCGACCATCCGAAAATCGGCAAGCAGCGCGTGGCGCGCAACCCGGTACTGTTCGACCACGGCGGCCCCAGCATCGTGCGCCCGGCACCGCTGCTGGGTGAGCATACCGAGGCGGTGCTGGCGCAAGCCGGCTACGGCCAGGCGGAGATCGCCGCGCTGATCGACAGCGGCGCGGCGGCTACCTGACTTATTGCGGCAGCGGCCAGTTGAGCCAGTCGCACAAGGCGCGACCCATGATCTGCACCTGGTCTTCTTCGCCAAGCCAGGGCAGGGCTTCGGTGAACAGCTGCACCGCTTCGCCGTAAGGGCAGGGCAGGCGCGCGAGATCGGTACCCCAGAACACGCGCCTCGGGCCGAAGGCCTCGAGCACCCGCTTGATGTAGGGATGCAGATAGGTGAAGGGGTAGGGCTGGCTGGTGTAGGCGGGCAGGCAACTGGCCATCACGCTGATGTTGGGCCGCCGCGCCAGTGGCAGCAGCTTGTCGAATTCGGCGAAGGCCGCATCGTCGCGCACGTCGGTCGGCAGCGCCAGGTGGCACAGCGAGAGTTTCAGGCGCGGGTGGCGCGCGGCGATGTCGTCGATCAGCGGCACCATGGCGTGGCTGATCAGCGCCATCACCGGCACTTGCGCGGCTTGCGCCTGCTGCCACAGCCAGTCGATCCGGCCTTCGAGCAGCGCGGCCTTTTGCGCCAGGGTGAAGGTGGTGCGCATGCCGAGCATGCCGGGTTCATCCAGCCAGTGTTCCACCTGGCCGCGCGCGCCCGGCGCTTCCGGGTTGAAGCGGCCGACGGCGGCGAAGCGGTCGGGGTGGCGGCGTGCGGCTGCCAGCACGTAGTCGTTGCGGTCCGCGTCCCACGAGGGCGGCACCAGGATCGCGCGGGCGACGCCGGCACGGTCCATCTCGCGCAGCAACTCGTCGGCCGTAAGCGGCGTGGCGCGATGCGGGTGGCGCCCCGGCGTCCACGGGCGCTCAGGCGTTTCGGGGCCCCAGACGTGTACCTGGGCGTCGACAATCTGCATGATGTTCCTGCGTTGAAAAGGCAGCCGCAAGTTTAGCAACGCCGGTTCATCGCGGACGGCTTTCATCCGGCCTTCGCGGTAATGCCGTGCATGCACAACCTCTATGCAGGATTGGCCCAGCGGCAGGCACGCAGTAAAATTGGATGATTCATCGCCAAACCGCCAATGCCTCTCTCTGTGCCCGATTCCGCCAAATCCACCCGCGCCGCCGATTACATGCGCGTGCCGCGCCCGGTCGGCGCGATGGCCAAGGACTTCCCTGCCGGCTACCTCATCCCGGAAGACACCCATACGCGCGGCCAGCTGCTCTACGCCGTCGCGGGCGTGATGAGCGTGCATACCGAGCACGGCACCTGGGTGGTGCCGCCGCAGCGCGCGGTGTGGGTGCCGCCGGCGACGCTGCATACCACGCGCATGTCCGGCAACGTGGCGATGCGCACGCTCTACGTGCGCAAGCGCGAGTGCGAGCGCCTGCCGCCGCGCTGCTGCGTGATCAACGTCACGCCGCTGCTGCGCGAATTGATCCTGCGCGCGGTCGAGCTGCCGTTGTACTACGAAGAGTCCGGCCCCGGCGGGCGCGTGATGGCGCTGATCCTGGATGAAATGGCGGCGGCCGATACGCTGCCCCTGCACCTGCCGCGCGCTGGCGACGCCCGCGTGCTCAAGGTGTGCGACATTCTGTTGGCCAACCCCGCGGACACCCGCGGCCTGGCCGTGTTCGGCAACGTGGTGGGCGCCAGCGAGCGCAACCTGGCGCGATTGTTTTTGCGCGAAACCGGCATGAGCTTCGCCGCCTGGCGACAGCAGGCCCGCCTGGTCGCCGCGCTGGAACAACTGGCGCAACGCGCGCCGATCGGCCACATCGCCGAGTCCCTGGGCTATGAAAGCGCCAGCGCATTTACCGCGATGTTCAAGAAGAGCCTGGGCGTGGCGCCGAAGGACTATTTCGCCTGAGGGCGTCACCAAACGGCGAAAAATCGAAACCGTTGACCCGCGCAAGGCGGGAACAAGGCCAGGAACATCCCGCATTTCGCCCGATCCGCCATTGACCCCGGCAAATAATATTTCGTCGCGGGCCTAAAGTTTTTTCCAAGCCCGCCGTAGCAACACTCAACGGAAGGCCGCGCCCCGGGAAAATTCCGCGGTGCGCGCTTTCAGGGAACGATCAGCCGGCGCGATTGCCGAACAATTGCCGGCTATCGGTTTGCAACCGGGTCATAAAGTGATGGGCTAATACGATGATTATTCTGGTGATTGTTGGTTTCGTGGTGGCGCTGGACAGCGGCTACCGTTCCTGGCGCGACTACAAGACCGTCAAGTCGAAAAAATTCTGAGTGCGGTTGCCGGCCGAGGCTGGCTGCTGCAAAATAAACGGGCATCGGGGCGAACTGCGCGATGCCCGTTTATTTTGCGTGTCATCCTGAGCTAAATCTGTCCACGCACCCATTGCACCAGGGAATTCGCGTCCATCGCGCCGGACTGCCGCGCCACCTCGCGGCCGTTGCGGAACATGATCAGGGTCGGAATCGAGCGTATGCCCAGGCGCGCCGCGGTGGCCTGCGCTTCCTCGGTATTGAGCTTGGCCAGGCGCACTTGCGGCTCCAGCAAGGAGGCGGCGTGCTCGAAATGCGGCGCCATCGAGCGGCACGGCCCGCACCACGGTGCCCAGAAATCCACCACCACCGGAATGTCGTTTGCCGCCAGTTGGGCGGCAAAGCTCGCTTCGCTCAACGCCACCGGCTTGCCCTTGAACAGCGCCTGTTTGCACTTGCCGCACACCGGATGCTCGGCCATGCGCCCGGCCGGCACGCGATTGGTCGCACCGCAAGCGGGGCAGGCGATATGCAGAGGCGAAGCGGCACTTTCCATGATGTCTGAATGATATGGGCGGGTGCCGAAAAATCAAGGCGCGCCGCTCTTGCTATCATCGCGCCCTGCAAAACAAGGCGGCCGTGCCGATCACTCAAGCCGGGCGGCGCCACCACCAGGAGACCCTGTGAGCCAGGAACTGAATTTTTCGTCCGCCACCGACTTGGCCGCGCGCATTCGCCGCAAGGAACTGTCGGCCACTGAAGTGATGCAAGCGCATCTGGCGCAGATCGAGCGCGTCAACCCCAAGGTCAACGCCATCGTCACCCTGCACGCCGAGCAAGCGCTGGCGCAGGCGCGCGCTGCCGATGCGAAGCAGGCCAAGGGCGAGGCGCTCGGGCCCCTGCATGGCCTGCCGATCGCCCACAAAGACCTGTTCATGACCAAGGGGATGCGCACCACCTGGGGCTCGCCGATTTTCAAGGACAATATTCCCGAGCGCAGCCACCTGCTGGTTGAGCGCGCCTGGAACGCCGGGGCGATTGCGGTGGGCAAATCCAACACGCCGGAATTCGGTGCCGGTTCGCAGACCTTCAACACCGTCTTCGGCGCCACCCGCAATCCCTACGACCTGACCAAGACCTGCGGCGGCTCCTCCGGCGGCGCCGGCGTGGCGCTGGCCACCGGCATGGTGCCGCTGGCCGACGGCAGCGACTTGGGCGCCTCGCTGCGCAATCCCGCCAACTTTTGCAACGTGGTCGGCCTGCGTCCCTCGCCCGGCCGCGTGCCCAGCTATCCCTCCAAGCATCTGTGGGGCACGCTCTCGGTCCATGGGCCGATGGGCCGCACCGTCGAAGACGCCGCGCTGCTGCTCTCCGTGCAGGCTGGGTTCGACCCGCGCGTGCCGATCGCGGTGCAAGGCAGCGGCGAGCCCTTCCGCGCCCCGCTCAAGCGCGACTTCAAGGGCACGCGCATCGCTTTTTCCCCCGGCTTCGGCGGCCAGGTGCCGGTGGACAAGCGGGTGGAAAACATCATCGCCGCGCAAGCCCGCGTGTTTACCGACCTCGGCTGCGTGCTGGAAGACGCGGTGCCCGATTTCTCCGGCGCCCACGAAGTCTTTCTCACCCTGCGCGCCCACCTGTTCGAAATCAACAACGGCCAGTATCTCGACCAGCATCGCGACAAGCTCAAGGCCACGGTGATCTGGAACATCGAGGCCGCGCGCAAGCTCTCGGCGGTGGATATCGCCCGCGCGGATGCCGAGCGCACCAAAATCCTCGACCGCGTGTCGAAATTCTTCGAAACCTACGACTACCTGGTGATCCCGGTCAACCAGGTGCTGCCGTTTGCCATCGACAAGGAATACGTTGACGAAATCAACGGCGAAAAGCTCGGCGACTATTTGTCGTGGATGAAGTCCTGCTACTACATCACCATCACCGGCCACCCGGCGATCTCGGTGCCCGCCGGTTTCACCGACGATGGTTTACCGGTGGGCATCCAGATCGTCGGCCGCTCCTTTGCCGATCTGGCGGTGCTGCAACTGGGCTACGCCTTCGAGCAGGCGACACTGGTGGGCCAGCGCCGGCCGCCGGTGGTGGCTTAGGCGCGTCCTCGGTATCTCCGCCGCCTCGGCTTATCGGTAATTGGCGAGTGCCGCGGCGCAGTCGTGCAGGACATGATCCCAGTCGAGGCGCCCCGGATGCCGGAAGATGCGCACCGACCGGTACAACGTGCTTTGGCTGCCGGTCAGGCCCCAGCGGAAATCCGCATCCGGCCGTGCCAGCACCCAGCAAGGCACACCCAGAGCCCCCGCAAGATGCGCGGTCGAGGTATCAACCGAAATCACCAAGTCGAGCGCGCAGATCAGCGCGGCGGTATCCGCGATGTCTCGCAGATGGCTGGACAGGTCGGCCAGGGGCAGCGAACCATCGTGCAAGGCCGGAATTTCCGGATGGGCGTTCTCCAGCAGGGCTACCCAGGTGATGCCCGGCTGGGTAAACAGCGGCGCCAGGCGCGCCCGCGGAATGCTGCGGCGCGCGTCGTAGCTGGCTGGTGCGCCTGACCAGCGCAAGCCTACCCGCAGCGGGCGTCCGCCTGCGTGGCCGCCATTCAGATCGTCCAATCGGCTGCGCATGGCCTCGATGGCCACCTGTTCGCAACTCAGGTAAGGTTCCTCGCCCAAATTCAAAGCCGAGATGAAATGATGCCTCAGGCTCAGGCGAAGAAGAGAAATCTCCCAGTCGAAAGCGGCATTTTCGAGCGCCGGCGCAACGATGATTTCGTCGAAGAGTCCCATCAGGCGGGCCGCCGGAGCGACCTCGGGCCGGCACCACAGCGCCAGGCGCGCCTGGGGCTCATTGCGCCGCAAAGGCAGCGCATACCGAAGGTTCTGCAGGATATCGCCGATGCCGGCGTTCGTCGTCACGACTAGCGTGCTGTTTCCGAGCGGCCGCCCGTCCCAGGAAGGAATGGCGCTGTTGGTGCCGCCGGATAAAATCTCGGCGGTGACCATCTCGGCCAGGCCGTCCGTGGTGCGTCCCTGATGTTGCAGCACCAGACCGAGGCCTGCACGCGCCGAAAAATCTTCCGGATAGTAGGCCAGCATGTGGCGAAACTGGGCCTCGGCCTGGTCCAGCCGCGATTCGGCTTCCAGCAGGCTGCCA
>Ga0307507_10009673_pt1 | contig 12741 bp, 2 predicted proteins | sample 7_EM_MG_FD_207223 | JGI IMG/M metagenome (GOLD analysis project Ga0307507, IMG submission 207223) | Populus trichocarpa ectomycorrhiza microbial communities from riparian zone in the Pacific Northwest, United States - 7_EM | ecosystem: Host-associated > Plants > Roots > Unclassified | place... | reverse complement strand
TTTTAGGCCTATGTCTTAGCTTTCTAGCCATATAAACCAAATTGAAATCCAAGATCTACAACTCCAGATATGACCCAATGACTGAACAGTGTTCCAGTTTGGACTGAACCAGCATCTCTTTTCTAAGCTTAACCCTCTCTTTGTCTTCTCAATTCAGTAGTTAAACTCATCAATCAATCCTTTGATTTATGTGATAGGCCTGCATTTAAGATGAACATTTACCATAAATTTAAGGTATCTTATAGGATCAGACTTGTTATTATAAAACATGCTTTAGTTAAGGAGTTATTGATACTTCAAGTGCAAAAAAATGATATAAAACCTTGATAAAAATACACTTTTAAGTACTAATCACAATACAATAATCTATCCACCTCAAATAGATCATTTCAGAACATTAATATTTTCATCATTGTTTCAATATTCAACAAGAACCTGATCGAAATTTCATAGTTGTTTCGACAATCATCAAGAATTCAATCAAACACTTCATCGTCTTTTCTTCATTCAACAAGGATTTAATAAAATATCATCATAAGTAAATCATTTTAAAACATGAACATCAAATGAGAAAAAGATGGAAACCACCTACCTGCTCCACTTGCGGGTTGTCCTTGTCCTGATGATGGTCCGATCCCGACCGCACCACCTAAGACATCAATGGTCACAAATCAGTACATTTGTATCTTTGAATCACAATCATCACCATACTTCTTTCAAGAGTTCATATGTTCACGTTCAAGTGTTCCATATTTTACACCATCATACAATGAAATTTTTACAAGCATTTGAGTCATTTCTGCCTGGGAGGCCTATTATAGAAATTGGCAGCGAAAACTAGTTCGCAGTAGGCTGCACAATTTGGCAACGAAAACTGTTTCGCTGCTGGCACACAATTTCAGTAGCGAATGTTAATTCACTGCACATAACTCAATTTCGACAACAAGTCACATATTCATTGCAGACGATACAACCTCAACAGCGAGTCACCATTTCGCTGAAGAACACAAAATTCGGCAGTGAATTTCAAATTCGCTGCATATAATTTAACTTCAGCAGCGAATTCCAAATTTTCTGTAGGACACACAATTCTGCAGCGAACATTAATTTGCTACAAACAACCCAATCTCAGCAGCGAATTACAAATTCGCTGCAGACAATCCAGCTTCGACAGCGAATCCCAAATTCACTACAGGACACACAATTCGGCAGCAAATGTTAATTCGCTGCAAACAACTCAATTTTGGCAGCGAATTACAAATTTGTTGCAGACAATACAACTTCGGCAGCGAATCCCAACTTCGCTGCGGGACACAGCATTCGGTAGCGAATGTTAATTTGCTGCCACCAACTCAATTTTGCCAGCTAATTACAAATTTGCTATAGACAATACAATTTCGGCAGCGAATCCTAACTTTGCTGCGGGACACACCATTCGGCAGCGAATGTTAATTTGCTGCAAAATAACTCAATTTTGGCAACGAATTACAAATTCGTTGCAGACAATACAATTTTGGCAGCGAATCCCAACTTCGCTGTTGAACACACAATTCGGCAGCGAATTATTCGCTGCCACCAACTCAATTTCGGCAGCTAATTACAAATTCGCTGCAAACAATACAACTTCGGCAGCGAATCCCAGCTTCGCTGCAAGACACAAAATTCGACAGCGAATGTTAATTCGCTGCAAGCAACTCAATTTCGACAGCGAATTTCAAATTCGCTGCAGAACACACGTATGCATTTTCAATTCCAGCACATAATATATCATCAAATCCCAGCGGGGTTACATGGTTTTAACATGAACACACATGCATTCTCAATTCCAGCAAATAGTATATCATCAAATCCCAGTAGAGTTACATGGTTTTAACATGAACACAGACATGCATTCTCAATTCCAGCATATAGTATATCATCAAATCCCAGCAGAGTTACATGGTTTTAACATGAAAACATACTTGCACTCTCAATTCTAGCACAATATATATCATCAGATCCCAGCAAGTTTCATGATTTTAACATGAACACACACATGCATTTTCAATTCCAGCACACATTTGTCATCAAATCCCAGCAGAGTCACATGATTTTAACATGAACACACACATGCATCTTCTTACACAATGCATTCTGGCCAGTCCCATTGTTGTGGCCAGCCCTCTATCAAGTTTTATTCTTTCCATTTTATTCATTATCCTTAGTTAGATGCTTTGGAAATTGGTCTCATGTCATCCTTGTTGCTTATCCTCTTAGTTGTTTTCAGTTTCCTTTACAATTAGCCTAGGGGGTTTAGGTCAATTTTTCTTAGGGATCCTTCATCATTTTCATTTCTGGGTTCGAAGAACAAAGGGTCTAAAGGAGACTACATGACCCATACCTTTCAACTCTAAGTAGGTCTGGACAGTTTGGTAGTATTTCCCCCTCCCTCTTTCTCCCGTTTTCCCCCTTCTTCTTCCTCTCTCAGTTCTTTTTTTTTCTGTCAGTTTCTTCCCACTCGTTCCAGCCCCCTTTCCTTGCCTCTAAGCGGCTGCTCAGCCTTCATTCATGATCTCAACTCTCTCTCACATGTTCAAGAGGTATTTTTTGTTGGTTTTGGTTTGAATTTTTGTTGGGAAGAAGGAGGAAAAGAGAGACATGTAGCTGAACATGCAGCTGCTACTACAGGCAGACTTTGGGAAGAGGAAGGGTCACCTTCTCTCTCTTTCTTTGCATTTATACTTCACATAAACTAAGGTGGGGTGTTTGGGGTTGGGTTAGAGGTGTTCTTGTCCCTGTTTGGGTCTGTCTAAAACTAGTTTTACCCCTCCCTTTTAGCTCTTTAAGGCAGTCTGGTTTATTTCCTAAACTTTTCATTATACTCAGTTGCTGCCGATTCATAAATCAACAGCGAAAATTGTGTCGCTGCCGAATCAGAAATCGGCAGTGAAAACTGAGTTAGAAATCGGCAATGAAAACCACATCGCTGTCGATTTAGAAATCGATAGCAAAAACTGCGTCGCTGCCGATTCAAAAATTGCATGCTTGCATCGCTGCCGATTCAGAAAGCGGCAGTGAAAACTGCGGCGCTGCTGATTCAAAAATCAGCGGCAAATATTGCATGCCTGTCGATTCAGAAATCAGAAGCCAAAGATTATGTCGCTGCCGATTGAGAAATCAACAGCCAAAACTGTGTCACTGCCGATTGAGAAATCGGCAGCCAAAAACTTTATCGATGCCGATTCAAAAATCGGCAACCAAAAACTTTGTCATTGCCGATTCAGAAATCGACAACGATGGTGGAGTCGTTCCGACTTTACTTCTTTTTTTTTTAGTGTTTACACAATAACAGTTCAAGACAGTAATAGTTCAATGTCTAGACAGTAACAGTTCAATGTCTAGATAGTAATGGTTTAAGATAGTAACAGTTTATGAGATAAGCTTATGATTACAAGAGGGACCACAGACGTGGTGCAACAACAGCAGGGGAGCACGAGTTGGGCTTCTACTGCAGGTAGGTGATCTCACCTAAGCTATCTAGTTAAATTTAATGATTTAACATGTTAATAATGTGAGATGTGAATTAGCAAATGTTAGATATTATGTCAAAGGATGGAAGTTGGTGTAATGATGTTGTTAATTTGGATAATATTCTGGATGTATGTGCGTTCAAGGTGAATGACCTTTGTGTAGATTGTTAAGTGATGGAAGTACCGCTGACAAATAAAATATATGAGTAGTGTATGTTAGGATCCCGAGTACAGGGATCACCGTGTATTGACTAGCATACATTTAATGTATGTTAGGATCTTGGGTAAGGGGATCACCGTGTATTGACTAGCATATATTTATTGTATTTTAGGATCCCAGGTACGGGGATCATCGAGTATTGACTATCATACATTCAGTGTATGTTAGGATCCCGGGTAAGGGGATCATCATGTATTTTTTGTTAGCACACATTTAGTGTATGTTAGGGTCCCAAGTTAGGAGGGTCTCCATACGTTGATGCCAATAGGGTGATGATGATACCGATGAAAATGATATTAGTAATGTACTATATTATTGGATAGATGAATGGGAAAGAATTCTAACGAAAATAAAAAGCAAAAAAAAGAAAGAGAATAGAACAAGAATACATATCTACCTTTTCAAATTATTGGATATAGGTATTACTGTACTTATTGCGATATTCATGTTTCAATAATATGTATTTTGTTTCAGGTCCATCATATGCGAGGCAGGAGTAGATTTTAGCTTTTACCCACCTTTTGTTATGTAGTCTATGGAGGATGACCTTATATTTTGTAAACATGGAAATATTTGTATAACTTAAATTGTATGATTAAAGTTTAAACTTGATTAGATGAATTTAATTTCGTAGTTCATATAACCATGTTCCATATATGCATGTTTATATCTTTTATCCATCCATAGTGATAATTGTTGTTCAATGTATATCATAAATATTATGGTTGATATGAATAATGGTGTTTTGTGGGATTAAGACCCAGGATGATTGGGTTGAATTGAGTGAGGAGATGCGGAAAATTAGAAGTGTAAATAGGTTGTAAGTCGATAACTTAGGACCTCCCGATATAGGGGAGACTCTGCCGAAATTTTAGTGAAAATTTCAGTAAATTTTAATATGAACATCATGTGTGTACACACACACACACACACACACACACACATTAGTTACCTTGTTTATCAGTGAACATGAGATTGTTGTTTTAACCCGGATATAGGGGGATGTTACAAGTCGTCACCTAGTATTAAGGTTACCAGGAAACCTATGGTCTATGAGAGTCTGGGTAAGGAACTGGTTGTGTAAGGGAAAGACGCATCACCCCTAGAGCACCCTACTTAAGATAACCTGCATTGTTGTTTGATTGTTTTTCCAAGTTGCATTTCTATCAATTGGTCTTTTTCTAAGGTTCAAGGCAAATTTTTCTTCATGAAAGAGTCTCCACTTTATTGGGTGAAATCCTAATTATTCTAAAGTCCAAATATAGCATTGCATTTATTTCCTAAATATAACTAATTCCTAACATTCCAAACAAAATAATTGTTATGAGTTTTTTGTATTTTAGTTAAACCCTAATGGATAATCATAAACTGGTTATTTTAAGAAAACCATGATAAAAAATATTGTGATTTTTATCTTTTAGAAAATATGCTTGGAAAACTTTTAGGATTTGGCCGTATGCAAAAACAAATCATTTGTTTTTTTTAAAAAGGAAATTATTTTTAAAAAAAATTGATATTTTTTTTAAAATTTTCAATTTCTTTTTAGAAATGTTTCAGAGAAAACCGAGTATTTTTAATATCAGATCTGTATCTTACAGTGTAAGTCTACAACCTAATATTATGCAAAATTATTGGAAAAAGATGTGAGGGGCCCACAAATATTTTTAAAATGACCCTTGGAATTTTTGGAATGTTTTTTGTTTTTTTAATTATTATTATTATTATTATTATTATTATTAAATATAGTGGGTTGGGTTGGGCCGGACGCATCTGAGTTGGGTTGGGCTGACTGGCAGCCCAACAAACCTGGCTTTTTTTTGGGGGGGGGATGGGTTGGACCCGACCCAACCATCTAGGCTAGGCCAAAACAGGTTCAGCCCATAGGCCACGTGATTGTTGGCCCAGCCCAGAGACCACGTTAATTAATTTTCGTCGCTCCATGCAAAATGAATTCTGCATGCAGCGACAGGGGGAGAAGCTAGGTTGAAGAAGAAGAAGGGAAGGTTACCTAGCGTGGAGGCTTTAGTTGTGATGAGGAGGTCCGACTGGTGGCTCAAGAGGCGTTGGTGGAAGAAATGGTGGCTGGTGTTAACTTCTGGAGGAGGAAAGAGAAGAAGCTGTAGAGGAGAGAGAAGCTAGGAGATATATTGGTGGAGGAGGTTGTGTTGTAGTTGTTCACGACGATTTTGAGGTTGTGGGGGCTGAAGAGGCGGCGGAGATAGAGAGATAAGAAATTTGCAGAGAAAAAAAAGGAAGGAGATGATTTTTTCTTAACTTGGCGCCCGATTTTCTTCATCCTCTGGCTATGGAATCCACCCTTATTTATGAGGGGTGGAAGATGGACATTTTCTCTCAACTGTTGGCTCAAAGTTTCCATCATGGCCTGAAAAAGTTGTTGCAAAAAGGCTGGTTGGGTTAACCACTTTAGGGCGGCGTCGAAGCTGTTGTGGTGTCAATTGGGCAGAAAGAACCATACTAGGGTTTAGTCGGATGTCAAGTCATCGTTTGCATGCAAGTTTTGTCAAATTTGGTGGAGAGATGAAGTATTAAATGCCCTAAAAAGGAAGTCACCCGAGCAACTTTTGAGCGAAACCAATGATGAAGAAGATGAATAGTTCCAAACAACGCGATGTCTAGTTTGTCTTCTTTATTTTACTATTCAGTCAAAACAACATTGTTTTGGTCAAAACACGTCATTTCTTTTAAATAAAACAACGTCCTTTTGGTTTTTAGGGTTTTAATTTAGGGATTTGGCAAAAGCTAATTTGGTCCTCCATCTTCTAATTTTTTTCAATTGCACCCTTAATTGACCCTATACTTCTAGTTTTATGCAATTTTGCCCCTACCAAACTTTGATGTTAGCCCTAAATTTTAGCGTCCTTTTCACATTAGTCCTTGGCCTTGGATTTATGCAATTTAACCCCTAATTGACCATTAAATTTTCACATCTCTTCAATTTCACCCCTAATTTCATTCAATTTTATCCCTAGAGTTCAATGTCATTTTCAAAATGGTCATTGGCTGTGAATTTCTTCAATTTAGCCCTTAATTTACAATAGCACTTTAGTTTTCTTGCGATTTTACCCCTGATTTGAAGTAATTGACTTTGTAAAAATTAAGTTTGGTCTCCTAAAATTCCAATCTTCTCAATTAAGCTCAAATTGGGCTTCAAAACTTAATTTTTCACAATTAAGCCGCTAATAAAATTAATTTAACCCATTTAAAGTATAATTAAGTCTTTTCACATAATTAAATCTTTTAATTGGACCCAAATTAATTCTTAAACATAATTAAACTTTAATTTGGCCCATGATTAAGTCAAATTAGCCTATTAAAAATCTAATTATGTCTTTAGACTTAATTTTTATGCAGATTTGTCCAATAATAACTTAATTTAACCTTGAATCTGCATTGTCTCTTCAATTTTGGGTATAATAGGGGTATAATTATGCTTATGATTCCATCCGAAATTGTAGTTTGATCTTCCTTTATATTTGAAATCCTCTTAGCTTGTTTTTTTTTAAATGTTAGTCTTCTTGTTATTATTATTTATTTTTTGATTTTTTGATTTTGGAAAGAAAGAAGATGAATTTGGGGAATAACCCAGAAATGGGTTATGACAGTTGCCCCCCTCTTTACAATGCTTATGACAAAAAGTCTCGTAAGAGACTTTAGATAGTAAGCTTTGTAAAGAAGAAAAAAGAATAAGAGATAACGGATTCACCATATCAAGAAATGGCCAATCATTCTAAAAATGTTTGAAGTGAGGGCTCAAAAGCACACTAAGAGGAAAAAGAGATACGATTAGAAAGTGCACTATCCGAAAAGCGAGGGTTAGAAAGCACACTTGAAAAAAAAAGAGCTAGGGTTTGTAAAGAAAAAGATGATCTTTGTGAAAGACTTTTTAAAGTGGCATGGTTGTACTAGGCAACCTACCTATTGGTAGAATCAAAGATTTTGAAATGATCAAATTGTCATAGATTACCTGCCCAAATGAAAAATACAAAGGCTTTTTCAAAGTGGTCTTATTATAATAGGTGACCTATCCAGGTGGAAAATGCAAAGATTTTTTTCGAATGGTTTCATTGTAATGGGCGACCTGTCCAAGTGAAAAATGCAAAATTTTCAAAGTAGTCTTATTGTAATAGGTGACCTACCTAGGTGAAAAATACAAAGATTTTTCAAAGTAGTCTTATTGTAATGGGCGACCTGCCTAAGTGAAAAATACAAAATACCTAATGAAGGGATTTGGCTAGAAATGCCTTGAAGGGATAACAAAATAAGGCTTGAAGGTGCATTATCTAGGAGATGAGAGTTTAAAAGAGCACTCACAACGAAGATAGAGCTCAAAGACATACTATTTGAGAGATAAGGGCTCAAAGGTGCGCTCAAAAGAAGAAGATAGGGCCTGAAGGCATACTATCTAAAAGATGAGGGCTCAAATGTACACTCACGAAGAGATGAGATATAGAGATAGAGATATGGCTAGAAAGTGCACTATCTAAGGAAAAAGGGCTAGAAAGCACCCTCGGAAGGGAAAGATGAGATAGGGCTAGAAAGCGTATTATCTAGAAACAAGGGTTCAAAAGTGTACTCGAAAAGAGGTAGGGTTAAAAAACATACTACCTCGGAGATGAGAGCTCAAAGGTGCATTCGAAAGGAGGTAGGGTTAGAAAATGCCCTACCTGAGAGATGAGGGCTCGAAGGTGCACTCGAAAGGAAGAAAATAGGGCTAGAAAGCACGCTATCCAAGTGACGAGGGCTCAAATGCACGCTAAAGAAGTTATTTTAACGTCAATTTCAAGCAAACTTGTTCTGAAGAAATTTATGTGATTTCTATAAACAGGTTTGAAAGTCATTGTTTTGTCGTTTTGGTAAAAGTGTGAAGTGATAATTTGTTGGCCAGAGAACCAGTTTTCGAAGCATTCATTTTATTTGTATGAATAATATAGCTTGCTTCTTATGGGAAAGCAATGCCTACCGATCCAGATTGTCTGCCTTTGATAAAAAAAAAAAAGGGGCTTGATTGGACACATAACATAGGCTTTGGCTCTTGGTTATGAAGAAAAATGATATTTATGGACTCAAAAGGTGTTTAAGAGATTTCAAGACTAAGGATCACTGGTGCTTGTTTCCTAACCTCTTTTGGTCCATATATTTCTAGACCTTGCAAAATGGTCCATCGTGCCCCCAAATGTCAGGGTTGGGCCTTTTGTCTTTGTTATTTTTGTGGTATGCTTAAACATTTTGATCCCTTTGGATTCTTTCATGCCCCCCCAGCTTTGTTTAAGCACTTTTAATCATTGATGATTTTTTTTCCATATTTCATGCACTTTCCCCCTAGTGTAGGGTATAATCTTAGCCAAGGTTAATTTTCTCAAGAAAAATGTATTAGGCTAAAAAAAAGGACTGCTAAAGGTATATTCTAGCCTTGTGAAAGGAGCATCAAAGATGACTTTTCCTCATTGCAAACGTTTGCACTTAGGATCAGTAAGCTTTGCTTTCTTTTATGTGAATATGAAAAATAGTTTCTCATGATTCATTCAACTCAAACTCAGCTTTGAAATCATCTCATGGTGTTTGGGTTACTCTTCAAGTTTTGTAAGTTTCTTTTCCAGGAGATCACTTGAATTCCCAGAACTTATTTGTTAAAACAAATGCCAATTTGATTTCTATTTTTGTACTAAAACCTTGATTTTCCAAAAATTCTTGTGAAAATATAAGATCATGCATAGTTTTTGGAGAAAAGGGAAACATACCAAAGAATTCATGGTGCAGTGGTTTCATGAGTAAATGGTGTGCTCATGTAGGTGTGTCATTTGCATGGAACAACAACAAAAATAAAGGCTCATTTGATAAAGAAAGTCTTGTGGCATTATAAGCCAAATTGCCATAAGACTAAAATAGGTTGAAACATGATAAAATCAAAATAATTCTGCAGGCATGATTAGACAAAGGCAATTATTTTTTAAACACAATAGGAGCAGGCTCCATTTTCCAACTTCGATACACTTCCCCTTCGACCAGCCTCCTAATAAAAGCTCTTGTAGGGATCTTATCGATGGTGTGGATGAAAAACCTATGGTACAACTTCATCCTCTATGGATACCCCTTTAAATTCGACTCCCTCAAGAATTCATGCTACCTTCTTCGCACCATACTATTACCATTAGTGCTTTTAAATTTCCCGAACATTTCACCTCTAGTGCATTTACCAATCCACTACCTGAAGCATGATTACGTTAAGGGTTTGTACTTACATTCAAAGTTTATTCGAACGTTATCCATTTAGCTTTAATCAACTGCCTGAGTTTCTTCTTGAAGGCACTACAAGTATGAATCTACATTGCCTCTTTAGTTTTGGGTATAATGGGGGTACAATTATGCTCTCGATTCCATCTGAAAATTGCAGCTTGATCTTCCTCTATATTTGAAATCCTCCCAGCTTGTTTTTGTTAAAATACCAATCTTCTTGGTATTATTATTTATTTTTTTATTTTGGAAAGAAAGAAGAATTTGGAGAATAACCCAAAAATGAATTATGACAATTGTAATAGAAAAGCACAAGTGGTGAAAGATTTGCATGAAAAGGTACGGAATCACATAGTGAAGAAGAATGAGAAATATGCATACAAAGCCAATAAAGGAACTATGAGATTGAGTTTGGGTGCATATGTAAAAAGAGAGGTTTCCTAAGCAAAAGAGATCTAAGTTAATGCCAAGAGGAGATGGTCCTTTTCAAATCATTGAGAAGATCAGTGATAATGCTCATAAAGTGGATCTTCCATGTTAGTATGAAGTTAATGCTACTTTTAATGTATCTGATCTCTTTTTGTTTGATGTATATGATGATTCGAGGTCGAATTTTTTTAAAAAGAGAGGAGATGATGTGATCCTGGCTATGAAATCAAAGGATCCATTAGGAGTGTCCATTGGGTCTATTCTAAGGCCTAAAATGCAGTGGATCCAATATGTAAACACCCAAAAGGTATATATATACATATATGGAATTGATGACTCCACCATCGCTGCTGATTTCTGAATCGGCAGCGACGCGGTTTTCGCTGCTGATTTCTGAATCGATCAACAACAACGCAGTTTTGGCTGCCGATTTCCAGAATCGACAGCGACGCAGTTTTCGCTGTCGATTTCTGAATCCGCAGTTGCGCTGCCGATTTCCTGAATCGACGGCGACGTAGTTTTCGCTGCTGATTTCTAAATTGGCAGCGACATAGTTTTTTAAATTGTCTTAAGGAGTTGGGAGGGAGGGGTAAAACCGGTTTTTGGAGAGACCAAAACAAGGATAAGAACACATTTAAACCAACCCCAAACACCCCACCTCATTTAATGGGGAGTATAAATACAAGGAGGAGAGAGAAGGTGACCCTTCCTCTTCCCAAAAGTTATCTGCAGCAGCTGCATGTCCAGGTGTATGGTGCTATTCCCTTCCTCCTCCCCAACAGAAACCTAAATCAAACCAGTAGAGAATGCCTTGTGAACGTATGAGGGAGAGTTGAGACCTTGAGAGAAGAGTGGACAGCTGCCTAGAGGAAAAGAAAAAGGGGGCCAGAAAACATGAGAGGAAGAAGAAGGAGGAGAACCAGCAGGAGAGGAGAAAGAATATTGTCAAATCTTCCCCAAACTTAGTTAGATTTGAAAGGTATGGGTCATGAAACTCCCTTCCTCTTCTCCTTAAGACCCAGATCCGGAAATGAAGAAGAAAACCCTAAGAAAATTGACCTAAGACCTAAGCTAGCTGAGAAGGAAACTGAAATTAACTAAGAGGACAAAGAAACAGAAATGAAATGAGGCTAATTCCCAGAACATCTAACAAAGAAAAATGAATAAAATGGAAAGAACAAATCATGGTAGAGGGCTGGCCTTAACTATGGGGTTGGCCAGCATGCATGTGTGTGTTCTGCTGGAAATTGTTGAAAGATTATATGCTGCAATTGATGGTTTCAATGTGTGTGTTCTGCTAGAAATTGTTGAAAGATTATATGCTGAAATTGATGGTTTCAATGTGTGTGTTCTGCTGGAATTTGTTGAAAGATTATATGCTGAAATTGATGGTTTCAATGTGTGTCTTCTGCTGGAATTTCTTGAAAGATTATATGCTGGAATTAATGGTTTCAATGTGTGTGTTCTACTAGAACATAGTGACAGTTTATGTGCTGGGGTTGTTACAGCATGTGTGATGTGTGTTCATGCCAAAATATGTGTTGGGCAGCAAATTTGCAATTCGCTGCTGAAACTGAGTCGCCTGCAGCGAATTAGCATTCGCTGCTGAAGTTGAGTTGTCTGCAGCGAAATTGTGATTCGCTGTCGAAACTGTGTCGCCTATAGCGAATTAGCATTCGCTGCCAAATTGTGTGTTCCGCAGCGAAATTGTGATTCGTTGCCGAAACTGTGTCGCCTGCAGCGAATTAGCATTCACTGCCAAATTGTGTGTTTCGCAGTGAAATTATGATTCCCTGCCGCAACTGTGTCGCCTGCAGCGAATTAGCATTCGCTGCCGAAGTTGAGTTATCTGCAGCAAATTTGTGATTCGCTGCCGCAACTGAGTTCCTGCAGCGAATTAGCATTCGCTACCGAATTGTGTGTCCTGCAACGAAATTGTGATTCGCTGCCGCAATTCAGTGTTCTGCAACGGATTAGTAGTCGCTGCCGAAGTTGTATTGTTTGCAGCGAATTTGTGACTCGCTGCCGAAATTGAGTTGTCTGTAGCGAAGTAGCATTCGCTGCCGCAAAACATGTTGGCTGCAGCGAACCAGTCTTTGCTGCTGAAATTGTGGCGCCAGGAGCGAAACAGTTTTCGCTGCTGAATTGGCAGCCTGCAGCGAACCAGTTTTCGCTGTCGAATTGGGCAGCCGACAGCGAACCAGTTTTCGCTGCCGATTTCTACAATAGGCCTCCTAGGCAGAAATGACTTAATTCCTAGTAACAATTTCATGGTATGATGGTGTAAAATGTGGAACACTTGAATGTGAACATATGAACTCTTGGAATAAG
>Ga0307507_10009672_pt1 | contig 12741 bp, 2 predicted proteins | sample 7_EM_MG_FD_207223 | JGI IMG/M metagenome (GOLD analysis project Ga0307507, IMG submission 207223) | Populus trichocarpa ectomycorrhiza microbial communities from riparian zone in the Pacific Northwest, United States - 7_EM | ecosystem: Host-associated > Plants > Roots > Unclassified | place... | reverse complement strand
CTCAGCACCCTTTAGAGGAGACTCAATCCAACCATTGCTGCGGAATCCAAAGCCCTCCACGCCTTTTGTTATCTTCTCTAGAACCTACACATTAGAAGCAAATTCATTCCATATTTTTGCTTAGCACTATCATGTAATTTCTACTCTTGTTTATTTTGTGAATTATCTCAATTGTCCAGTGAGTCTAGAAGCAAATTTATTACATTTTTGGCCTTATAATTCATAAATAATATCATATAAGATATTACATTCTGCCAGCTATTGCCATATATATACACTAGGTAACCCGTGCTCCGCCGCAGATTAGATAAAAAAAATAAATTGAAGACAAAAGTGATGTTCAGTTGACAAAAACACATTTTAAAAAAGTTAAAAAAAAAACAATGTCAAATGATGAAAACAAAAAAGAAAATAAGAAAAAAAATGTCAACCCATGTACACCCATTAAGCTCGTGACCTGTCATTTGACAAGTAATAAACTTGGAAAAACCTTAAAGCTTAATTTTTGACTACCCAAATGTTGAATTACTAAATTAAAAAAATAAATCAAATATTTGATAACCCAAAAAAATAGCAATTATAAGTTAAAAAACAACCTGAGGCTACTTAGGCCAACCCGCCTAATCTACAAGTCAGGTTATGAGACCAGGATAACCCAATAAAAAGTTAAATAAAAAAAAATAACGATACCTAATTTTTTTAAAAAACCAATGTTAAATGTTGAATCATGAGATGAAAAGGATTAAAAATATAACAATTATACGCTAAAAAAAAGCTTGAGCTCACCTAGGTTATGGGACCTAGGATAACCCAATAAAAAGTTAAATATAAAAAATAACGATACCTATTTTTTTTAAAAAACCAATGTTAAATGTTGAATCATGAGATGAAAAGGATTAGAAATATAACAATTATACGCTAAAAAAAAGCTTGAGCTCACCTAGGTCAACTTGCCAAACTCACGGGTCAGGTCATAAAATCAAGATAACTTCATAGAGAAAGGAAAACGAAGAAAATCACGAAACCCAATTAAAAAAAAAAAACCAATGTCGAATCATGATATGGAACAACAATAAATAAATAAAAAATGATGCCAACTCTTGTTAGCTTATAAAACCCAGGTTATATTATCAGAAGCATCAAATATGAAAAAACCAGGAAGATCAATTCCCAATAAATTAAATATTAAAAGATAAAATAAAATAAAAACAATAACACAAAAGGGTCCAAAAGAAAAAATTAGTTATTAAAAGGAAAAAAAAAAGACACTAACTACCTAGGTTAACTTGTCAAACCCACAAATTAGATCATGAGATCGGGATAACTCTATAAAAAAAAAAAATGAAGAAAACCATGAAGCCTGTTTTTTTATACCATTGTTGAGTAATGAGACCGAAAAGAAAAAAAGTAAAAAAAATAAAAATACAGAACCCATGCCAGCTTATAAAACCTGTGACTCGAGCTATTTGATTGAAGGCACTAAATTTGAAAAAACCACAATTCTCAAACTTAAAAAAATCAATTGTTAAAGAGTGAAATTAAAAAAAAAATCACCAAAAAAATTCAAAAGAAATAATATAAATTATAAGAACGAGGGAAAACTTTGAAAGAAAAATAAATTCCACAAAATAATTAAAAGATAAAACCACTAAAAAAATAAGGATCAAATCTAAAAAAAAAATAACAAATTAAAAATCTTGATTGAAGGATAAAATTGAAAACAATTGAAAGTTTACGAAAAAAAGAAAGGAAAAAAAAGAACTTGAGCTAAATTTAACAAATTAAAAAAATAAAAATACTAGATTGAAGGATGCAATTTTTAAAAAAAAACTCACAAAAGGATCAAGGATAAAAATTAACAAATTAAAAGAATGAGTACTGATACACAAATATACCCAACCAGAGGGACTATCCTGAAATTTTAAATGCCAAGCATGAATCTCAAGGGAGGAGAGAGAGAAAGAAGGCATTTCCAGCGACAATCCATCCATAAAAAAAGCAACACGCGCTGCCTAGGATGGAAGAGGACATCGTGAGGAATCAAATGACATGATTGGAGAATTTTTTGGTCGTTGTATGAAGGTGCCGCGCCGCCGAAGCATGGTGACCTCTCCCATGCGCCTGACAACTTCTGTTTTATTTTTTTATTTTTTAATCACTTTAAAAGACCAATCTACCCCTCAACTAATCTGCTTATAACTAAAAACACTCACGTAAAAACACAAAATTACCCCTAAACCAAGCCTTAATAAATTCTAAGATAAATGTTAATTTCGTGATTTCACTATGCTAAGAATAATGAAAATACACAAATTCCCCGAAAGAAAAGCATAATTAATTCTTACATAAAGGGTAAAGTAGTAATTAAACTGTGAAAAAAAAACATGAAATCTCAAAAAAGCCTCTGGCAACCAAATATGCAAGTGTTTTCTTTCAAGGATAGTGAAGGTTTTTCATTGCTAAAAAAAAAAAAAGATGAAAACATGTTTATATCCCTACCAAAAATAAGAATGACAAATGGATGACATGGAAAGGAAAGGCAAAAACATCATTTGACTATTCCAATCCATGGTAAATTCTCTCTTGTGCTACAGTGGATATCTCACACCCTATATATTTTTGGTAATATATATATATATAATGTGAATTGAAAATCTTGAGAATCATGTTGCGAAAAAAGATTCAGAGATGGCCTGGGGGATGCATACCTCTTGGTGGACTTGGGAATCTCTTACTATCCCGCCACTTCCTACCTGAGAAGGGACTATGAATTATTTATTCTGGAGATGATAATTAAACTGTGTTCCCCGAGGAAGAACAAAGGCTAACTTGCAAAATACAATGAAAAGACCATTTGTATCAACTCAAGCCTAAGAAAAAGGCACACTACGAGTCCACATATAGCCAGCCATTCGAAAAGAAACTAAAGTTATTGGAAAGTGTTTTTCAAACATAAAACGGCCAGCTCATTTTATATCATGTACACTACTAGTACTACTAACCCATGTAGACCGGTGGTCATGACATACAAAAAACTGAAAAAGAAAAAAAAATAGGATAAGCTACCACTCCACCACCAAGGCATGTTTAATACTTTCTTCCACTTAAGTCTGCTGTAATGTTTATTACATTATGTGGCAAATTCTAGTAAAAAAAAAAAAGAAAAAAAAAGTGCATAAATTGGGCTATGCAAAAGGCTGCTATGCTAATGCTCTTGCTTGATTGGAATTTGAAATCTTAAGCCAAAGCCTAAACTTTTCACCTTTATTGTAAATGGTTCTGCATGAAAAGTAATCAGATTTAACTAATTTGAAACATCTTTCTTTAGCCATAATTGAATGGTGAAGACAATCATAAACAAAGGTAAACCTAAAGAAGTCTTTAAAAGTATTTTTTAGAGAAAAAAGGTAAACCTAAAGCATTATTACCAAAAAATTAGAAAGGTTTTCTTTCAAGTTTTGTGTAGACACACTTCATAGATTCAATTTTCGACAATAATCTGGATTACAATTGGATAGCAGTTAAAATTTAAAGACAGGAATATTAAAATTCTACTTTCTTACTTGAGATCTGCGAGCTTCAAATTGAGGTTTAACCAGGGTCACTAACGTTGCCTCTTCCTTCATGACATTCACTACAGCAGGCATGACCTACAAAAATAACTAAAGTCTTTGAAGCACCACAAAAAGGTATAACACAACCTTGGACTAAAGAGGCCTCTCCCATGAAAGGAGAAAAAGGAGTGGCCGAATGAAACAGTAAAAAATCTGTAAATATAGCAAGAAACTATTTTACCAATGTTTGAAGGCTTACCAGGAGAATAGAGATGAATGAGAGGTCCAGAGTCACCAAATCAACTTTTTGGGGGAGTTCAGAGAGGTATCTTAAGTTTGTTCTTTCTATCACACAAACACGTTCATCTCGACGTATCTTGTCTGCCACCTGATGTGGAAGTCACTGTAAATATTTATCAACAGCCACTAAGAAACCACCACCAAGACTTTGATGTCTAAAGGTTGCATACACCATCATTTATAGAGAAACAAAAGTCATGATCTTACCAGTAAGAGTTTCCTGTTTAAAGGTCAGCTACGCCATCATTTCTAGAACAAAAGTCTATATAAATTTGCTATAATAAAAAATAAAGATTTACATACCTGTCCATAACCTACATCAACTCCATAAACAAATGATGCACCATACTGAAGCAAGCAATCAGTAAATCCTCCAGTGGACAATCCTGAATCCAGAGCTACTTTGCCAGCTACATCAACATCCAGTTGTTCAATGGCAGCTTCTAGTTTATATCCTGCCCTGGATTAGAAAACCAAAAAGTAAAGTTCAACACTTCAAGCCTCACAACCCTGACCAAATTTACTGCAGACTGGAATTTCATGTATTCAAATTGCATTACGAGTTGTTTCAGGGGGGGTAATCACCTACATACATATTTTGGAACTACAGCAATTATCTCAACAACAGATTTCTCAGACACAGGTGTGCCAGCTTTGTTCGCCACCTTTCCATCCACAAATACTTTACCTACACCAAAACATATCAAACTATTAAACTCAAACTCCCAACATCAACTATGCTTAATATTACGACGATGAATGAAAATTGAGGAGTTTACAAAGCAGGCTATCTCTCAGACATGACACTGTTACATAGTAGTATATGAACAAACTCAGCTATTAAGCAACACAAATTGCCATGCTCATACAGAGGAAACTAGTAATGTGCAACAATAACAACACTTTGCGGCAGACTTACATTAGCTAAAATCCATACCAGGTATTTGTTTCCCATAATATTCATGGGAGAAAAACTGGATTTATAACCTCTTCCTTGTCAAAGTAACTAAATCATAGGGCTAGAGAATGTTGATAATACAATTAAGTTATTTCATCAGTTATTGAAAAAGGTTGTTTGATTGCTTAGCTTGCAGCGGACTAAAAACTTGAGGTGATCACCAATTCAAGAATATGGCTAACCTTGTAAAATCCATGATTGTATAAATGTTCGGCTGTATTGCTGGAACCTTTCAAGACATATTTCATCCAGCCTCCGTTTCCTGAAATTGTCAAAAGTAAAAAAGTGAAACAATGAAAAGAACATATAAAAGAGCTTTTGAGACAAGTTCCGACACTAATTGCACAACTTACCGTCCTTTCTTGATTCCTGAATACATGGTGTTTAAATTAGAAAAAAATCGTAGTTTAATGCTATTTCCTGTTTCTTATAAGCACTTAATATGGTGGATAAAAGCATGACTAAAATTAACAAGCTGAGCAAGCAAGCGAAAGCAATGGGAAGTAAGCATGGAAATGTATGTATGGTATAACATGGGAAACACAATGAGAAGAGGAAGGATAGCTTAGCTTACTTTTTAGGTAGTTGAAACTTTCCAGCCTTAGCAGGAGCAGCAGCAAAGCTTCTAATTGGACTGCAGTGCATTTCTGGTTTGACCCATCTAACTGAAAGTTCAAGAAAGGAAATAACAACAATAATAATGATAATGCAAGTTAAGAAGCTGCTGCTCAGAAATGAACAAGTCTGTTATTTCATCAATTAGCAAAATCAATTTGAAGAAAATCAAACACCCACCCCATATATAATAATAATAATAATAATAATAATAATAATCAACAGCAACAACATTAAGGAAAAGAAATCCCCTTAAAGACTAATGGGTCATCATGATAAAAGAAAAACTCCCTTTCTTATGATGTTAATTTATGAAGCCTCCAAGTGTTTGTGAAAATTACTGACTGCATGGAAAGATGCATGGGGAAGGAGGGAAAGAGAAGAAAACCTGGAGGAAGATTAGAAGCGTAGTAGTGGTGGCAGTGGTAGGATCTGGATAAGAGAAGCAAGCTTGAATTTTCAGAACTACAGGCGGAGCGTGAGAAAATAATGGGAAGCTTGAGATACTGCGCCATTTTTTTGCCTTCGCTGCTCCTGTCTAGCTCCAGGCTTCCAGCCGCACTCCAATATCAACGTCCTATTTTATAGTCAGAGATGACTTGTCGTAAATATTTATAAACGACGTGTAGCCTTGTAGGTAGTTTTTAAAAACCCAATAAAATCGCAAAATCCGCTTTCAATTCTCTAGGGATTCGTCTGCTTAAAATATGTCAAGCAAATCCAAATTATCCGACTTTAACTATGGATGAAATTAGATAATATAAATATTATAAATAAATTGATTTTTTTAAATATCTTTACAATTAATTATCAAATATATTAAAAAAATACTTTAAAAAATAAATAGTTCCATTAAGCATTATCTCTCCCGACCAACTTCAACTATTCATTGAATAACACATCTTTTTATTATTTTGTTCATCAAACTTTTTTTATTTATATTTTTATTATCCTGAGTTATATTAACATGGTTTTATACATTTTTATTTCTTTCAATTTGCATTTGCTTCATATGAAAAACATGGAGGAATATTTCAATGATGAATTAAAAATTAAATTTTTCAAAACACAATTTTATTGATAGTTAAAAATAAATAAATAAATAATGATAAAATTTAAGAAAAAAAACTCCAAATGGATATTATCACCAAAAACTTCAATTTACTCCCTAAAGTTTCAGTTTACCTATTTATTTGGTCCTTACTGTTTTAGAATTTCACTTTTCAATCCAAAACTTTAATTTTTTTTAATTAAGTCCTTGGATGCTAAGAGAGAACAATGTCAAAAAATATTGTGAAGAAAGAGTGCATGGATGGTGACATTCTATCCATTATAAAAACTTATCTTAATGTCATCTTAATGTTAATGGATTTGTCTTTTTAAGAAGAGTTCAACGAGGGTGATGTTGTCTTTTAACCATACTTGAAAAAAGTAGATTGAGATCCTTAAAGTTTTTTTTTTATTGTTTTTTTTTATATAAAGATTAGAGGCTGTTTTGGGATTCAAAATGAATTTGTTAAGGTTTCTAGATTTTTTCTATATTTTCAAGTAAAAACAAATTGAAAATGTGTTTTTAAAATCCAAAAACTTGATGTGATTTTTTGGTTATTGGAAGTGACCTAGAATTAATGCAACAGATAATAAGTCAATTTATTATAAAAGACGACTTGTCGTCCATTATAAATACAAGTGTAGATGATGAGTTATCCACTCCTTTAAAAAACCAAAAGAAAAAATAAAATATTTAAGTGCGCAGTCTTGGCCTGCGAGTCACAACAACTTCCCACTTTTTTTAGCTTTTTATTAATTTTTTATTTAAATTTTCATTAATACATTCTCCCTTATTTTTTAGCTTATTTATTTTATATTATTTTTATTTAAATCTTAATTAATACATTTTATCTTCTTCTTTAAATAGTTTTGTTCACTTTTTATTAAAATAGTAATTAATATTTTTTTTTGTTTCATAATGCTTCAAAGAGAATATTGTGATTTATCTTTAAATTTTCCCTTCTATATTTTATATAAATAAATTGTGTTTACATGATATATTTATAACAATAAAAACTGTTTGACTTTAATGACTAGAATTAACCTTTAATGTAAAATAAATAACAACACATAAAATAAGAAGGACAACTAAAGTTAAATATTAGCATGTACATTTTTCTTTACTTTCTTGAGAATTTCAGCAACAACCCAATTCTTCTATTTGCTTAACAGCATTTAATGATCCAATCTAACATGATAACCCACCCAATATCATTGATTCAAAAAACTTAAAGGTTTCTCCTTTTCTTTTTCCTTTTCATCTAATTTAATTTCTTTATTTGTTTGATTAATCAATCAATTATTGCTAATAATAATAATAATAATAAAAATAATAATAAGAAAAAGACGAAGAAGAAGAAGAAGAAGAAAAAAAAAGAGTAAAAATGAGAGTTGGAGAGGACTAACTCGATCACTGATATTATAGAGCTTGTTTTTGTCGTAAGCCATAAACTTAGAGGTCCGATTGATGTATAGATTATAGAGTTTATGGTGGAACAGCTTGTCAATCGCCATCATCATTGACTTCTACATCTTATTTGACACCAGCATCCACGCCATCGACTTCATCTTCTCCCTCTCGTTTTAAAATAGGATTTCGATTAAAATGGGTATTTTTGAAATATTATTTTAAAATAAAAAGGCTATTGTAGCAAATCAGAGAGTCTCTCTTATGATTTACTTTTACTTATTTTTTATGAATCCATTTAGAATTTAAATCAATACCCTTAAAAGAGTTTTAAACATAAAAAATTATTTAACCTTCTAAAGTTGTAAGTTTCAATTTAGAGGGTTCCAAACAAGTTGTAAGTAAATGTTTTCATTGTGTAGACTTAATGTTATATGATAACATAAAATATCCTTATTTATCTAAGGATCGTTGTCTCTTTATTTTGGTAAGTGTCCAACACAACTCTTTTTCTTTCTTTTTCTTTAGTATTTCTTTAATTTTTATTTTATAGATCTAGATTTGTTTTTAATAAAGATATATTTTTTATATATATATATATATATATTACATCATTAGTATGTTTTATAGGTGAATCTAGATTTTTGTCTAGATCTAAATGTTTATGGGATTTTCTTTTCTTTTTCTTTTGCCTCATTTTTTTTTGGAGTCTACTTCCATGCGTATTAGATTTTTCCCTTTTTTAATAAAGGTTTGGTGTTTATATCTGATTAGTTAAAATATTTTGATATTGACTGATGGATAAGTGACGCCTGAACTAACTAGATTAGGATTTAGAGGACATACAAAGATAAAATTCACAAAATAGGCTAAATAAGAACCCTAGCCACACTACTATTTTTTGAATAAAATTCTTCTGCAAATATCTACCTTAACCAGAAAGAAAAAAAATGAACCATAGAAAAATAGGAAAATTAAAAGCCAAAATCTAAAATAAAAAAATAAAAAAATAAAACTAAAAAAAATAGCATATTCTAGGCTTAATTTGATGACCTTCCTGACATCGAATAATTATAACCAATCGATCCATTATAAAACAAGGTCTGTAGAATATCCTGGAAATATTTAAGCTCAATCCAATGGCCGGATAAAAAAACACACCATGTTTCATTAAACAGGTCATTTGACATGACTAAACCTCTTATTGGGCTTGGAGTTGCCCATTTGATTCATATATAAGTCTGGTAGATTTCTATGTGATCTAATTGTAATAAATTCATATTTGAATATTCAAATCCTCTAGAACCTTTTACATCAGTCTCCTAGTATTGGAGGGAACTTGTCATCGAGTTCTAACCATTCATTAAATATGAGAATAAATGCTACATATTAAAGATGTTAAAGGTCTTTAGTTATATAAGAAGACAAAGTTTGTAGGCATTGCCATTGATCTTCTGCAACACCTTACAAAGACTAATCTTCATCTCTTGAATCCTTTTACACTATGTCACATGAAACCAAACATGAGTAAAAATTACCCATGCCAAGTCATCAACCTCAAAAGTGACCTTCTTACATTGGTTGTCTACTCGGGCTTTGTATTTAGTATGACTGTAAAAAATCATATGCTTGACCTGACCATGCACTTCATGAAGATAATATGTCATGTTTTTAACTTGGACACTCAAAATCCCAACATGAATAATAGGCTCTAACTCAAATATACTTGATGGATTTTGGCCAAAAAAAAAAAAAAAACCTCAGCTAAGTGGTTTGTTTTTTGGATATGTTATTAGCAAACTCATCTTTTAACAAGGTAAGATCTCATTTATGTGGTTTGTTTCCTGCTAAACTCTATAGTAGATTCCCTGATCTTTAATTCACCACTTTTTCATGTCTATTTGTTTGAAGATGGTAGGCATTGATAAAATCCAATTAATTTCTCAACTTATTCCATAAACTCTTCTAAAAGTTCTTATAAACTTGGTATCCTGGTTATAAGTAATGGACCTCAAACCCCCATAGAAATGAATCGTCTTTTTAAAGTAAAAATATACAATCTAGGTAGCATTCACGATCTTTCTAAAAGCAAGAAAATATACTATCTTAGAGAACTTGTTCAGTATCACCAAAATAGATTCCTAAGCATGTTGGATACAAGACAAACCAAACATGAATCTATGCTAACATCTAACTAATGAGCATCCAGTATGGACAAAGAAGTGAGCAAACCAACATTAATGAAAGAACCCTCAAACCACTTATATGTGATACACCTATTCATAAATTTTAACATTTGACCCGACATCTCAGGTTAATAATAATTAGATGATAATAAGGCCAACATCTTAATATGCTCGAAGTGACTATTCTAATATAACTCACAAATAATATACTCCATAAAGACATAACTAAGAATACTCAATTATATAACGCAAAACAAGTAACTATTAACAAGCATATAATCACCTCGCTTAGCACTAGTTGATAACTCAAAATAAATATATCTAAATGATAGATCTTCTAGGTACAAGTCATGAAAAGTATTAAACCCTATAATCTAGGTGTACATGGTGTTTGGAAGAATATGAGCCTTTTTAGTGCATCATCTACCTTGCTAAGGTTGTTAGATTGGTTCTTAAAGGAAAAAGTCCTTTTAGCATATCGATGACTCAACTTATTATGCCCATTGATGTACTTCAAAGCCTCATGATTAACAATTAGTATGAACTCTTTATGTAACAAGAAGTGTCGCTAATATTTTAATGACTCAATAATGACATAAAACTCAAGGTTTTACATAAAGTTGTTCTTTTTGGAACTTGTTAGATTCTCATTGAAAAATACCTTGAGATGATCCTCCTGGCTAAGAAAACCTTCAATCTTCAAACCTGAAGCATTATAATTCACTTCAAATAACCTATCAAAGTTAGGAAGAGCTAGGACAACAGATTCAATAATCTTTTATTTCACTAATTAAAAGTTGGCTTTCAGTTCTTTTATTCATTAGAAAGTGTGCCCTTTAAAGCAATCTATAATGTATAATTAAAAAAACTGAAATTATGAATGAACTGCCTATAGATATAGGCTAACTCGTGAAAACTCTTAACATCATGAATGTTTTTAAAAGTGGGACACTCCAAAATAGCTTCCACCTTGGCTTGATTAACATGCACACCATCAACAAAAACAACAAAACCCAAAAACATAACGGTATTAGTAAAGAACACCCATTTCTTGTCATTTATAAATAGTTGCTCGTGCCTTTATATATCAAAAATAGCTCATTGATGCTTTAAATATAATCTAATGATGGACTATAAATCAAAATATTGTCAAAGTAAACCATCATAAACCTGCCCATGAATGGCCCTCAACAGACGATGTATGAATTAAATGAAGATACATAGTGTATTGGATAGTCTAAATGACATCACCATCTAGTCATTAACCAATGCTGCATCTTAAACGCCATCTTCTACTCATCCCTTAGCTTGATCTGAATATAGTGGTAACCGTTTCTAAGGTCAGTTTTAGAGAAGAACTTAGAACTAACTAGCTAATCTAACATCTCATCTAATTATGGTATAAGGTACATATACTTCATAGTGATTTAGTAGATGGGTCTACTATCTATACGTATAAACTATATGACATCTTCTTTCGATACCAGAAGAACTAGGATTATATAGGGACTTATACTTTCCTTAACATACCCTTTCTCTAACAACTCTATCACCTAACATTGCAACTCTTTAGAATCGAGTCTTTATGCTAAACTATTTGGCAAGGTTGAACCCAAAATTAGATTGATTTGGTGCTAAAAGATTTGACATTAGAGGTAAGCCTTGATTCAACTCTTCAGGTATCAAGCCTGTAAATTCAACCAATACTTTTTAAACCTTTGTAGTACTATTAATAGTTTCATTAACAGGGTTACTCGAAGGCATCAATTCAAAAACCACTATTTCATTATCTATCTCCTTTAAAAATCAAGATATAGTCAACTAACTCTTTTTTTTATTTGGCTCAGCCATAAAAACTACCCTATCTTTTCTAGGCATTAATACTATACATTTTCTTTTGATGTTGAGGGTGTATGTGTTGCATTACCTTACATTACCTATCATGCACTACACTCTTACCATACTATCATAGCTGGTCTAACAATATATGACATATATCTATAGACATTACATCACACTAAGTATTACCAATATACTTATGGCCTAAGAAAAAAAAGCTAAACATCATTATCTACAATTACCTCGCCTTCTCTCTTGAACCAAGTTAGTTTATTGGGTTTAAGGTGGATGTTTGTTTTGAGCAATAATTGTTTAACCACCTCTTTCAATAACACATTTTAATAGTTGCCATTGTCAATGATTATGCTGTATATGTGTGTGCGTGTGAATTTTAAATCATGCACATCATATGAAAGATGTTAATGCATAACAAATCTTCACTTAAATCATCTTTAAGAGTTAACAAACATTTTTAGATGACTTAGGTTGAACTGCCATCACATATAAAACATTTTCAATACATTATCATCATAAAAATCTCTCTAGTGGCTTAACTCTCTTTCTCGGGGATTATCTTCTATTAATAGATTCATGTTTGTGTGACTTACTAACTTATAAAACTCATTGGTATGAAGCTCCTGCTCACTACACTTGTAATATCTAATTATAGACCCAAAACCTTGAACTATAGTTCACTAAAGAGTGGGTTTAGAATGACTAGTGTCGCGCGTGAGCGACGTCGCGGCGATCGTCCACCCTCGAATGATGTAATATGGGGGATATATATCTGGTCAATGTAGGGAGACAAGGAATTCGTTGTCTCTTAGCAGT
>Ga0307507_10009670_pt1 | contig 12742 bp, 8 predicted proteins | sample 7_EM_MG_FD_207223 | JGI IMG/M metagenome (GOLD analysis project Ga0307507, IMG submission 207223) | Populus trichocarpa ectomycorrhiza microbial communities from riparian zone in the Pacific Northwest, United States - 7_EM | ecosystem: Host-associated > Plants > Roots > Unclassified | place... | reverse complement strand
ACGTGGTCGACGGGCCTTGGTAGGAGCGATCGCGTGGTGCCTCTCTTCGTAATAACACCTGGCTGATCTGTGATATCACTGATCAGTGTCGGTATCACCGGGGGGGTACTGCAATTGCAATATAAGGTAACAGGTTCTTTGATTCATTCGTGTCTTTCGCAGAGGATCGTAAGGATCGCGGTGCCTAAATAGGGGGCTGATGAGTCACCGTAAGGATGACTAATCAGAGACATGACCACGTAACCTCTACTCGTACAGACACATACAGATAAAGTCATTATCATAAAAATTAAGGCTACCAAAGGCCTATCCTGTGTGAGATCAGCATTTAGTAGACAAATTTTCCCTGTTCCTATTATTGCTGTCTCGATTTCGTTTCGTTTCATATTCAACTATACTGTCTTATCTGATAAGAGAGCCTCGGATCAATGGCTTGGAGGACAGGGAACATTCAGCCCGGCACTCAATCCGTTATTGCTAGACGTAAAGACCACCAAAACGGCAGCATATCTACATTAACGCCATATAAAATTAGCTCACCAGGGATAAGAAGCACAAAAACATTTTTCTACTCACGCAGTCCCTGCCATAAACACTTCCAATGTCCTAGCCCTCGTTAATAATGACATAGCAAATACCACCACTCCCGCGGCAATGATGATCGTGATGAATCGCCCAACCAATTGGCCCAAACTGTTCAGTATTGCAATTGGAACAAGTAGCGTCAATATTGTAACCCACGCAATCAACCCACGGCTCACCCGCTGAAGACAAGGCCCGAAAATGAATATATGCGGGTCGGCCGTGTACTTGTGGTTGCGGCGAGAGCGACTGCAAAAGCGCTGTGATGGCTTGTCAATTATCTACGGAGAAGACAATGGGGATATATACAAACAGGGCGCATCCTAGTGTTCCACCAGACCAAGAAATCTTCTAGAATAGATTCCGTTTGAAAAATTGTATAATCGTGGACGGCCGTGAGGCTAGCGAGGTCGTCTCTTTGGTTGAGGTAAGTGGTTTCCGACCTCGCAATACAGGAGTTCCCATGAACCCAGTTCTCTAAACTTGTGACATCTCTTTCGCTAGTGCCGGGGAGACTGAAAGCTTGGTAGGCTTGAGCGAGGAGCTTATCTTCAGATTCCAAAGCTGTTCGTCAACGATCATATCTCTTAAAAGTTCTTGGTTCCAATGCAGCATACCGTATTCTTCAAGGCTCTTTGTCAATCTCTCAAGGATCTGCTGTCGTTCACGATTTGAGTCTCTTCGAAAGCAGCTTAGAGATAGCCTGTTCGTCTCTTCCTCGTCCAATTTGTCCAAGGCTTCTTGAAGCGCGAGAACTCCATTCTGCTTTAGCAAGAGCAGCCTCATGCGCACTCGTCCAAATCGACGAAAGACAAAGAATGCGGGATGGGTACTGAGGAGCGCTGAGTAGCGAGGGTAACCTAGCTGGAAGCTATCCACTGATTATACTCCACAGTTAATGTGGCTTAGCTGGTTAGGAGGCCGGTGATACACGTACATTCAAATTCATCTACTGGAGAGGATTTCTCAGCTGGCATTTTAGCGGCACAGCGATGGTAAGGTGAATGGATGGGAGTCGGAGGTTTTTAGTGCTGCACATGGAGCTGTGGGGCACAGAAAGACTAATACGCCTTCCTCAAGACCTCTCATAGTAGCGGATGGGCAGGTTGAAGGCCCACCGGAATGTTCTGGTGGACAAGCACCGGTGAGTTGGGACACTGAAAGAAATTTCAGCCTTCTCACTTCACCATTGCGAGGCATACCTGGAGGCGTATCCAAGAGCTCGTTACCCCGGATTGGTCTAATACTCCAATTGCGAAGTGGAAGTGGAGGCGTTGGACGTATAGAAAGCTAGCGCTGCTGCAGTGCTTCTGTGCTTGTTACCTGACAAGGCAACTCGAACCGTTTCGATGGCCTAGTACCACTTTCATAGGCTAGAACGTAGTAGCTATCGCAACAGGATTGGAATCATTATTGTTATCAGCCTTGTGACGGAGACCACTCTAGACATAAAACAGATTAGCACACGCTATAAAGCACAGCCACGGAGGGGATACGTGGACGAATATAAATGTCGGCGAAGTCGGGAAAGCAGGAGGCACAGGCAATTTTTTCCAGAATGGTTCCAAATCCAGAACAGGTCCGTGGAGACTTTGCAATGGGGTTCAGGTTGAGGAGCTGATATGAAGAGCAACAGGATGCCGCCGAGAATGAAGAAAATCTCACCTTTCGTCCTCGAATCACCGAATATCAGAATGTAAACTGCCCCACACTTTCCGAAACTTCAAATCTCATGCTCACGGTACCATAGTCTAACCAATTCTATCCAAACGACCTGGTATACTGGCATGAGCCAGGCGGTCGCAGTCAGCCTCAAGGCCCTTTCGTGATTGAAGAAGTGCCAAAACCACGAACCTACAATCTATGCAAGGAGGATGGGGCGCCGTGGAGGAAAGAAGTACCTGAAGACGAACTCCGCCTCGCACCTTGAAAAAGCTTCAGCGGTGCTCTCAACTTGGAAAGGAATTAGCTAGAGAAAAATTGATCTTATAAAAACATTGTCGTCTGTAAGACTTTGCTGAACCTTGAGTGACAGCTTTGGGGCCCCAGCGGACCATTGCAATGTGAAAATACTCCTGCCTCCTCCTCCTCCACATCAACTAAGAATACCAATAGAAAACTACCAGAGATGAAAGTACAAAGTGTGTTGAAATCAGGAACAGATCAGTCTAATTTACATAGGCATAGGCCAGTTGTGTTGATAGAAAGGTGGATGTTCCACTCGGTAAAGTTCTCTTGGCACGCTAACCCCAGCAACGCAGAAACAGCACGGGACCACCCATGGAGGCACAGGGACATGTAGTGGTCTATCCTACGATGCTTAAGCCGGTTGCAATAATAAATTGATACAATACGTACGGTAAAGTTCCCTCCCACCTCACTAGCGCCAGCAGAGTGGGCATGTACTACGCTTTGAAGCCCACGTAGTTGAATTTCGTTTGTGCCCTTTGGTTGGTCCAGGATCTCGAGAAAGCATCCATGGCCTCGCCAGTGAAGGGGAGAGATTAAAAAGTTATATCCCTCGTAGGGTATCAGGGAAGAATAAGTGACTCTACATCCGCAGCTGGATCATGGAGGGCCTTGAGTGATCGTAGTTGAATACTTTCACCTCTGGTGTTTGAAACAAGAGATACCAATATCGGGACAGAGTATAGCCGAGCCTCACTACTACATAGCCTCCGGTGGATTTCGCTAATGGGTACACAGGGATGTCGCTTGAGTTCCGCGAGGAGGTAGCTCATGAATGCTGTAGTAAAGGATCTTGGTCCCGGGCCAAGCGTCTTTTCTGCACAAGCAGCCAACAGCTGAATCCTGGACTCGGAATAAGGAGGCCGGGGCGTAAGTGAACTACGCGCGGCGTGAGCTGCGTAGCAACAATCGATTACGAGGAGGATGTCTGCCTCTGAAGCATTCAACGTTTCCTGGATCTTCCCCCACCACAAAGTTGGTCCGCCGCGTTCCTTCCTGTCATTGATGCTGTAGTTAGTGAGTTACTTCACTACTTGTATGTAACAATTCAAACTAGATAGCTTAGCAGAAGAACTCACTGTGCCCATACAGCTTCGCCTCGTTTCTGAATATCTCGGTCTTGATCATTCGGATCTCCATGTCCCCCATAGTGAAATATGATCAGCGCAGGACATCTCTTTTCTCTCTTTGCCTGGTTTGTCTCCGACACTGTCTTTTCGATATAGTTAAGTAGCTTAAACTGTGGATTTTCAGAGGGGATAATGAAGTTATCAACCTCAAATCCTAACTTATTTTGGCAGGTTTTTCGTAATTCATTAGCTTCTTCGCTGAAGTTCTTGCCTCCTCCGTCGTTGTTGGCAGGATCTTCTTCCCAATGGAGAGTGATAAGGCGTATTATTTCGCTAGGTGCATTGGAGAGCTGACTATCACAGGTCCTAAGGTTAGGGCTTATCAATTTCTGACGCTTTGGCATTGTATGAGTCGGTCTGGAAACGCAGATGTGGGCTCGGCAGTGCGCTATGTGTAGAATGTAATTATCAAGGATCATTATTTTATATAAACCACTGGGAATAATTCAGGCGGTGGAAATCTGTCTGTGGACAATGATTGGTAATGTAATAGAGCGGTCAAGAGAATCGTAAGAAGAGAAGAGTACAAATGAGGGGATGAAAGAGCGGCCCAGCTTTTTCCACTGGGGCTCATTATCTCAGGTAAGAGGAAAAGAAGAGAGAGAGGGGGCTGAAACCGATCCACAGGTAACAGGGAGGCCTAATTCAGTCTGGTCGCTGGATTAATGAGCATCTGAGTAGTTAGAAATATTTGGAAGCATTATTTTCGGAGATAGCCACACGAAGAACCACGATTCGATGTGTGGCATCATCGCGGAATGCGCTGGGTCCGTAAGAGGCGTTCGTTTGTCCTAGTAACGATCTCAATGAACTCAAAGAGGGGACCTTGAATATTATAGACGACTCTCGTTCCATCAAATTTGCGCCTTGTTACCAGAAACTCGGCTCGCGGGTCATTGAATTTGCTGAAATACCTTGAGGTCAGGAAGGGACGCGTAAGTGGAGGAAGCTGAATTGTAGCCTAGTGCACAGAGCACGTCGACTGCGTGTTTCCAATTATTTAGAACGGCGCTCCCGACAGGTTACATCCGTAGCAATGTGCCTCGAGGGGAACGGACCTTTGCCCTGCAAATCTTGGCGAAGAACACAGTCCTGCAAACGAGAAACCGCGAGGCGTCAATATTTGTTCGTCTTCCTCCACCCTTTTCTTCATAGACAACAAGTTAGAAGAGATCGCAAGAGATAGCAGCACCTGGTGAAAGGCGTGCTTTCGCCGCAGTAAGGCTGCCTTTTTTCTTTCTCAAGCACCATTCTAGACGATAGAGTCATTGAATCCGATTGGTGTCTAATATCAGGCCTGCTGGGCTGTGATCAGAGTAATGTTGTGAAGAGACACCTACACACCTCCGTACACCAAGATCTCGGTGTGACCGATTTTATCCTAATGCTGGCCGTTTGAAGTGAGGCAATAAAATGTCCTCCAATTGGCGTCGGGTAGCCGATAATACAAGAGAAAGCTCAGCAAACCTGATAGTTGAAAGAGGGTAGGGTGATTATAAGGCATTTTTGAACCAAATTTGGAGATGAGTGCCCATCGTATCAGCCTTTCCACAATGTTTTTAGCACATTCCGGCCGCCTTACCGCACTACACGTATGTCTGATGTGATGCTGGCACTATTGAACGATACTTTGATATGCTGGAGGGCTCTGACCCTTGTTCTCGGCACCGTGGCACCTCTCGTGCGACCTGTGCAGGTGGTCCAATGAGAACGTATGTCTATAAAAGCCGGAGTTTTGCCTGATCAGAGCATCGAAGGTCGGCACAGAGAGTTATTTCTTGCAAATAATATGGGAAAAATATCTTGACTTCTTGACCATAGAGCTCCATGCAGTACTGTGGTTCCGCTGGGAAGGGTAACGTGTCTCCCTCCAAGCGAGACACCCCCCAAGTGACACAATTTTTAACACGTTTTCTCAAATTTAGTAGCAATAAAATGGCTTTTTTAAAAATTAAAACATTAATACAAAGCAAGTATACTCTAAAAAGGCCTCCTAAAATTATATTAAAAAAGTTTAAAGGGATAAATTTTTATTAATAATTTTTAGTTTCTTTAATTTAGCGTGAAGATCGTAGTACGCTAAAGTGGATCCTTATTACTAATAAACCGTGTTTTCCCAACTATTTTTTTAATTATCCCTTAACACGTTTGGGCACCTAGGAGAAGGCCCGTGCGCGAACATCAGAACCAGAACAGCGCGTACATCTAGGCGTAAGCGTCCTGCAAGGACTCATTTTAGGTGTAGTGTCTGCAAAATACCTTTCTGCAGGAAGGACGACTACTGGAGACCTCATATCGAACGACTCAACACCAAGAATAGGTCTATATATCAATTTGCTATGAAACCAAAATCTTTGTTTTCCTGAGCACAGGCACTGAATTTTATTGATCTGATTGGTAGGCTCTTATCGATAACACGGGTGCCCAAGTTGACGTGTTAAGGGATAGTATATTTTTATCTTCCTTCCTACTTAATAAAGTAAATTTCTAAATACATAGTTCGTTTTTAAGATATACTCTACTCTAGAAATAGATTTAATATTTTATTATTTTAATAAGCGTGGCTTAGAATTAGGTAATTGAGGGGGGTGTCTCGTTTGGGTAGTACGTTAGTGTGGCACGTTATTGTGGCACGGGTTCCAAGGGCATTGTTACTTAAACGTGACCACTTTCCTTTTAGAAGTATACAAACCCCATTTCCAATTTATTGTTGTTATTAAACGCGAAAATGAGTTTGCAATCCGGGTTTCGAGTCGATAGCCCTACCTATATCAATCAGCTGTGTATCACAGATGAATTTCTTGTCGCTTCTACGTCAGGCGGTCTTGTTACAATTCTTAATACCAAGTGTCGACACGCTACACCCGTGCTGTCTGAAGGAGAATGTCCGCACAAACAGGTTATACAAGCTGGAAAGCTGTGAGATATTTCGTGTCATGGTAAAGTTATGGTTACGGCCAATGATGACAGTATGGTGCGGCTTTGGAGCCTTGAATCCGGGTAATTCCTTAACCTTTCCTTCCCTATTCTTTAACCCTAGCAGTTAGTTTTACATGCTAAAGAGCGGGCTAGTTTACAGGTATATAGTTTTACCGGACACACCGAAGCTATACGGTGTGTACTATTCACCAGCGATTCAACGGTAGTGTCTGGCTCTTCGGACACAGCATTGCGGGTTTGGGATACTAGCTCCGGCGCGTGTGTGCATACACTTGACGGGCATACTGGTACCGTCTTATGCCTTGCTCTACGCGACAGCTTACTTATAAGCGGTTCTAATGATACCACCGTAAGGATATGGGATCTCTCTTCCGGCCAATGTTTACACGTTTTACAAAATCACCCTAGCTATGTAACCGCGCTTGGGTTTAATGAAGACTACACCCTACTTGCAACAGGTAGCGGTGGAGGGGTTATAAAAATCTGGAGGATCGGTGATGGGTTAGTAGGCCCTGGTTACTAGTTCTAATTTGGTAGTATACTGCTAACTTGGGAAACAACAAAGGACATGCCTTACCACCTGCGAAGGTCATACAAAAGTCGCTACAAAACTTACAAATTTCCACGGAAACTTGGTTTCTTCCGGAGCGGATGGGACTATTCGAACCTGGGACTGGCAAAATGGAAGACTTATTCACACTCTACAGGCTCACGATCGGGCCGTACGGGGGTTGGTTTGGGCTGAAGACTACCTTATATCGGGAGGAATGGATGGTAGGCTGCAAGTTTGGGATTATAAAAACGACCAGCTACTCTTTAAGCTAAGGGATCAGGTAGATGCGGTCTGGCAGCTTGTGAGCGGATGGGATAAATTTGCGGTGGCCTTACGGGTCGGCGACGGGAAGCACCTAGTTGAGCTTTGGACTTTACCGGATATACAAGATGGGCGTACTAAGGAAGCAGTTAGAGGAGAAGAGGTTATATAAACTGGTGACGTAACCTCCTGCTAGGGCGTTCAGACGGAAATACTGCGTTAATTATTGGACAGCTGTTGTCAGGCGCAAGGCTGCACTGGGTCTAGAAGTTGATGAACTGAATGATATTGGAATGAAATGAATGTGAATATGGAATCTAACTACGAAGAATATAGACCTTAATATAGGCCTATATCTACGGACACCGAAGTGATTGCACAAAAGGGAATCTTGCCTATGTAAGCAGGAAACGCGTGTATACGCATGTGGAGGACTCTTCCAGAACCATCATCAGACGTCTGTTGGCTGTTTAGGCTATAACAGTGTTCGCAGTAATAAATGAATGAATAAATTAACCACTTATCGCATTGTATTCATAAGAGCCGATTTATCGCGATATAAATGAATAATTGCGATATTGCAGATCACCAGTCTTGGCAGTCTCCATCGTGCCAGACTCACAGCAAGGCAACGTCAGGTGATCGCAACACGTGACCGTATGTCGCGACAGCTGGTCCCTACTATTAAAAACATATTTTCCTTTTAGACCTAGCTTGCTATATCCTCTTAGATTAAGTTTTATTGTATATCTTTACTTTCCAGCCTCATTTTAACTGTCAGGTGACAGAGTCATTCGCTTGCCTTTTGTAGGTTTGTTGGGTGTCGTTTTGGTATGTTTCCTTTTTTACGAGCCCCGTCCCAGCCACGAGGGTTATTATATATTTTGTTAATATATTAGATTCTTTAGGTAATTATATCTTTATAAATATATACTATGCCCCATATTTAGAATACTAAGGGGCGAGATACATCGTCGGAGAACGTAAGTTAGATTTTGAAACGCATCTTTATCCCTTAACCCGTTAGCGTCCAACGAGAAGTGGTCCATGCGCGAACACCAGTTTCAAAACAACGCGTGCACCTAATCAAAAGCTTCGTATTTCTCAGTACGGGCGTTAAATTCAGCTCGATTGATTGGCTAGTTCTTATCGATAACCGTTGGACGCGAATTAACGGGCTAAGGGATACCAAAATCGATCGACTGCTTTCTGGACATTTTGTAGCGACAGAGTTTCTGCCGATAATTCAAGCGGTCAATACAGCCTCAGACGAACTTTCTCCTGAAACCTTTTATCATCAGGGTTTGGAGGTCCTGCATAGCGTGGTGCTGTATTGGACGGCATGCACGGTTCTGTACAGCACAATGCGGATCATGTTTCAGTGGTTCCCGGGGCTCCACTTTGGTGGCTCTTTCAACGTACAACCGGCCAGGACTGATTCCCAGAAGTACGCCTTATACATCATGCGGAGCGTAAAGTATTTCCTCCAGCCAGAAGCAGGTCTTCATGGTGCACAAAACATTTCATTTCCGTTGGGTGTGGCATTGAATTACCTTGCGGCAGCTAACGAGACTCCGACAGAAGAATAGTAGCCTTGTGCAGTCAATTCATGAAGCCACTAAGACACCTGCAGGCCCTTGGATTGGCGGCTTCTTAACAGACCTACAGAGGAACAGCGTGCCCAAAACCGTGCAAACGGTTGTGGATGGGTATTTCGGCACACGCGCAAGAGCACGGACATGGTACGGATCAAACTCGACACAGCAATCATCCTAGATCCAGGAGCGAGTTCCAAATGCCCAGATTTCACCCGAAGACACTTGCCTCTAAGGCAACGTTCCCCGAAAGGGCGAACTTGCAAGATAAGCACTCAACCCAGCACTAGATGTGACAAGGAAGAAATTACTAATTGGATAGCGACAAGCCTTGCTTGCTCACCCTTCGCAAAGTCACAGCAAGCCAATCAAACGTTAATCTAAATGGCATGCATGTATCTCAAATTAATAATAATCCCCTAATTTAACGTGCGTGAAAAGAAGAAAAAGAGTGTTCATCAACCGCATAACGTCATTTTACTGTCTTTTCCTGGTTGGTAAGATATATCTTCATCAATGGAAATGAAACCACCGCAACAGCTTAAATCAACTCTCACTCCATCCACAGACAATCTAGACCCCTCCCGCTTACTGCTCTAGACAATCTTACTCATCTTCCTCCACTCTCCTCAGCTCCCTTACTTTGAAACACAGATTCCCAGGCAACGCGAATCAGGACCACAATTCTTCCCGGGCGCCTGCACGCACTTATATCCCTGCGCACAATACGGGCGGCCCTTCCCACCACACGACGACGGTGTGGGTGTAGCCGTCGAGGAGGGCGGTGTCGGCGTCGCGATACACGCACCTCCGCACGGCACGCCGGACGTGCACGTCATAGTTGGTGTGCACGTGCTCCCGCTCGAGCACGGTGTGTTATTACCCACGGTACAGATGGTCGGGGCAGGAGCAGAGATGCAAGCCCCGCTGCACGGCAGGTTGGTCGTGCAAACCATGGTGGGCGTGCAGGTCGAGCCGGCGCCGCAGGGACTGTTGTCTCCGATGACGCAAGGCGTCTCGGTGACGGGGGTAGGAGTTGCGATGCAGGCGCCGCCGCACGGAGTGCCGGATGTGCAGACCATAGTCGGCGTGCAAGTGCTGCCGCTGGAGCAAGGTGCGTTGTTGCCGACGGTGCAGATGGTTGTGGCCGTTGCGGGGGCGGAGATGCAGGCGCCGCTGCATGGGAGACCGCTCGTGCAAGTCATTGTTGGTGTACAGGTCGAGCCGGAGCCGCAGGGGCCGTTGTCTCCGATGACACATGGCGTCTCGGTGACGGGAGTAGGCGTCGCGATGCATTGTCCTAACCAGGGCTTCCCATAAGTGCTGGTCATGGTTGGAGTACAGGTGCTTCCTGTTCCACAGGGGGTGTTGTTGCCCACGGTGCAGGAAGTTACTGGGGGCTGGGTTGGAGTGGGAGAGGGGAATGTAGCGCCTGGATTAACCAGGGCCAGTGTAAGAAGAAAGGTTGTTAGTAGTAGTTCCATAGTGTCGGCTTTCTGGATGTTAGAGTTATCGATAATTGCAGAAATGAGGGGGGAGCGAGAAGCAACAACGGTATATTTATTTTCTATAACAAGCACAGACGTGGCCCGCGGCCAAGGAGAACTCTGCATCAGCAGGACAGCCAATATTGAACGTATCTGCAACGAAAAACCACTTATTGTGACGAGAGAGAAAAGCAGGGTTGCCATCACGAGAGCCATCCAATGACAGCTAGCTAAAAACGGCGGCTTCTCGTAAAGTTCAAAACAGAACTCTGGACCTGCTAAAAATAGCTGATCTTCAGGCACAGGAATACGATTCGCGAGCCCTAAACGAATACTAGGGCTGCTTGGCAACATGTCCTGATGCGGGGCGACGTGGAAACTTAGTTCAGGTTGGCGACTCAAAGCCGTGTTGGAGTTGTGGAGACAGAAAGCGTGGCGTTCCGCATGATGGGGGTGACTAAGGAGGATACGAGACAGCCATCTTGTTATGCGTTTGATGCAGACGATGCAGAGTTAGGGAAAGTGCCCAGTTAAAGATGGATGGACCGGAAAGGCTGCACGAAGCTCAAGCGCCACCTTCAGACTGAAAGGAAAAGCAACAAAGTGTAACGTCTTAGCCACCCAGACGAGACAGCCACCCACCCGAGACAGTGCACGGGCCTCCTAGGAAAATCAAAATCAAAACATCAAAATACTCCTCTACTACACCACCACTATGTCTTCTACTACCTCTCAATTACTGTCGCTTGACCAAGAAGATCGAATGCAAATTGTTCTTTAATTATTGGAAGCCAATCCTAATTAATCTAGCCGTTTGCTTGCCCAAATATACGGTCTATCGCCCTCTTCTATTTATTATCGTCGCAACGGCCGCTAATTGAGCAAGGAGTATCACCAAAAGCTTCAAAAGCTCTCAGTTATTGAGGAGGACTCCCTAGTCAAATAGATTAATACAATGGGAGCCTAGGGTTGGCCACCTCAAATTCAACACCTCAAATCTATAGCCAAAAGTATCCTTGCTGCAAAAAAGCGTTCTCTAGAGCTTGGCTAATACTGGTATAAAAACTTCCTTACCCAACACCCAGAGCTCAAAGTTTAATTTGCCTAAGGCCTTAATCAAAAGTAAAAGGACACTAAGGATCCAGAGATTATTAAAGAGTGGTTTAATCTCTATAAAGCTACTATTACTAAGTACGCAATTCCCCCAGGCGATCAATACAATATGGATAAGAAAGGAATTGCAATGGGGTTAGGCGATAAGGTTAAGGTACTTATTCCTTAATTAGAGGCTTAAGCCTTTATTACAGAGCCGGGCAATCGCAATTGGGTGTCTATCATTAAGTGTATATTAGAAAGTCAATATTAATTGCCTCCCTACCTTATCTTTTAGGGGAAGTAAATGCAACGATCTTGGATATCACCTAGACTTAATTACAAGACAGTAATTTAAGTAAGCGATTTAGGGTGGACAAATTCGGACATCATAGTTAATTGGTTAAAACACTTTAACTAATATATAGAGCCACGCCTTTAAGGAATCTACCGCTTATTAATTCTTGACGGACACGAGAGCCACGTGTTAATGTAGTTTGTTGAGTATTGCAAGGCTTATAAGATTATCCCTCTCTGTCTACCACCTCATTTAACGCACCTACTTCAGCCCCTAGATGTTGGTATATTTAGCCCCTTATTAAAAGCCTATTAAAAGCGCCTCCATGACTTCGCCTTCTATAGAGCTGTTAATATTACTAAGCCTAAGTTCCTTAAGTATTAACAAGCTGCACAATACGAAGCTATATCATTAACCAATATAGCAAGTGTATGGCGGGCAACTGGCCTTCTACCGTTCGATCCTTTGGTTGTTTTAGAAAAGATTTGGCCAACGACTCCTTCCTATATAAGCTTTACAGACAAGAATGGCCACCAATTTAATATACCCATATCTCCTTCCGTAGAGGAGAGACTTACTGAAATATTTAGGCAGCTCTTATAAGGTGCATCACCCCTACGTTCTTAAGTTGTGCACAATATTTGGCAGTTTACATTAAGTACGGTTGCTAATAATACAATCCTCAAGCGAACAAATCAAGAGCTTCTTAAAAGACAGAAGAAGGAGCGTATTAATAAGACAAGGGCTGCCTATGGGAAGGCACGAGTTTTATCAGTAGCAGAGGCACAAAAGAAGAACGAGGAAAAGCTTCAAAAGGAGCAGGAAGAGAAGAGGGT
>Ga0307507_10009669_pt1 | contig 12743 bp, 16 predicted proteins | sample 7_EM_MG_FD_207223 | JGI IMG/M metagenome (GOLD analysis project Ga0307507, IMG submission 207223) | Populus trichocarpa ectomycorrhiza microbial communities from riparian zone in the Pacific Northwest, United States - 7_EM | ecosystem: Host-associated > Plants > Roots > Unclassified | place... | reverse complement strand
ATTCATCCGAGATGACTCCATCTGCCATTCTGTATCATCAATCCATGTGGATGTAACGGAAATGTATATTACTTACATTGAAGTGCGATGCGTCGGATTTCTTTAAATACGACTTGATGTAAGTCAAACTCCGCTTGCTCTCTCACCTTTCCAACCATGACGAAATCTTCGTCCTTCTTTGAGAATTCTCGCAATCCCAGTATTCATGGTGGAAACTTCGTACACACCGAAACCCGCGTCACGCAACGGTCCAATCTATGGATATATGCATACGGCGTCAAACGAGGGACCCGTCATTGCATACTATAACCATGTCTCCGTCGAGTCTAACGTCAGACGGAGTGGACAACGATCACCGAGTCCTTGGGCCGCGTTCAGTGTGATTTCCACAGGCGTCCTCAATAGAGCAGGTTATAGTAGGCGATTCCCAGAGAACCAAAGTAAATCTCGTCACATTCCAACTTCCTTTCCCACTGAAAAACTTTGGATAGATGTGCAAAGCTGTGCAGGTAAAGCTATCCATAAGCTCGTCACTTCTCTGCCACCAGAAGACTTCAGACCAAGCCAAACCAGTGAACCCCGTGAATTGGGAGAGTTCTGAACAATGCTGTCATCTTCCATCTCTTTTCAATACGTCCTGTACTTCGTGCAGAAGAAATAAGGGTAAATCTTGCTCAGTTTTAGTGTCATCCAACATCATGATTCGTTGCACAGACATGGCGAGCGCGCTACACTTCTCAAAACATGCTTGAAAATTGGTTACACCTTTGCCAATTGAAACAGAATTTTCAGGTTCCTCCGAATCATAGACTTGAAGTGAGTTATTCTCTGGTCTAACTAATGAAACTCATTTAAGATGAATCTTCTCACAATGTAGCAAATGGCGGCATGCCTTCGTAGCCATTTTGCCACCGTGTACGTTACCAGAGGACCATCCGCTCTTCAGACGTGGATCGCAGGGCTTATCGACTCTGACATCGCACTTACTAAACAGAGTAACAGTTTCTCGGGACCATCCCATTCCAGTCCTAGTCCTTTGACTTCACTAGCGTCCTCGGTCATTGTCAATGCGTATGCGTCCAAACGACGTGTCCTGATCATCAACCTATCTGGACTGTTCGATGTCTCAGTAAGTGCCTCTGTCTTTATCGTGGCTGGAAAGTTTTCATTGGATTTACTTATAGTCGACAATGTTGAGAAGGGTGTAGGTGTGGCGAAGAGCAAGAAAGTTGCTAAAGAGGAGGCAGCTCGACAGACACTGGTCAAAATGGGGTGGTAGTCTAGACTGTCTAGTTGCCAGTGATTGGATTGGTGAAGGTTCTTATGATTTTCGTTGTTTTCCATGGTTTCCTTTCATTCTCATATTTATTACCCGCTACCGGATAGACAAGTTTTTTATTCTACTTACGAATCTACCAATGAACTTTATATCCTTCCTGCAAATATTTAATAATGATACCAAAATAACCCTATTTTACTCGGAGTTGATTATTAGCAACTGTTCTTCCTCCACTTCTGTAGGTGACTACTCCGATACTCCGAGTCATAATCATCTGCATCTTTTAGCCTCGACTGGCAATTGAGAGGTGAATAACGGTGCTTTGAAGTCTATTGTAATGACCTCTCGATGAAATCTTCCAAACGGCTCTAGGCCCGGGACCCTCTACCTTGAGGTAGCGGGATCCAATTTGGCTACTCGAATCGTTCTTCAACCCGAACAACGATGGCAAGTATTACAGAGCTGTTCCAATTGGTGGCAACATTATCCATTTTGTCCCTGCAAAGGTCCTCCTACAATCAGAAATCATCAACACGGCTTATTCCAAGTCTATCATAATTTGTTTACCTCCGCCTATCTCTTTGGTTCTTATGTCAAAGACAATGCCAGTGCACGCCCCGACAGTGATATCGACATTGCCCTCTTCCTTCCAGAGCTCAACTGGGACCAACTCAGAGACATTGGTGGAGTCCTCATGGATCTTGAGGCAACATTGGGCAAGGTGTCCACCTGGCGACTTCGTTGAGAACATTAAGACGTCCTGGTTGCCGATTGATATTGATGGTTCAAACTGGAACGGTGAGTTTTTCGTTGTACATAGTTGCTGTGTTCCTCATGTCGATGGTAGTACGGTCAATTGCAGGTCTTAGAGAGCATTCCACGCAGTGTGGGAGGTTGATCAATAGGCACATATATATATTCAGTGGACGAATATGATTTACCAACCACGACCATTATTTTCGGCAGGAAACAGAAATAGTTCGCAGCTGCACACATTCGTCTTGTAATATCCAACTATTTTTCCAACACACTTGCGTTGGCGCGTTTTTGCAAGCCGAAAATCAGGTCACTGAATTGACTGAATTGGGATGTGTTACCGAGATTTTGACACATTTTGCACCAAATGTGCCAAACTTGAGTCATCCGTTATCGAACAACAGCAATCTTCACTTTGAACGTCTCTTCAGCTTCCTGAATACCACGAATGAATCCCAACATCCCCCGATCTGGACGAGGCCCTCCGAATCGAGCTCACGTTCAACTTGATACGCCAAGGTATGCGCCTCATCTTGCTGAAGTACCGACTAACAGACTTGCAATTTTCATTCGGAAAAGCTTAACATCATCGTTTGGTCGTGACATACGTTCGCTAAACATACCTGATTCACAAAACGTGAATCATACGGTTGCTGGTGGAAGTAGTGTGAATGTATATGCATATGGTACGATCTTCGAAACCCAATCAAAACCACGATTTGAAGATTGACATTTATCCCCAAGTCAATGATGGAGAAAGAGCACAAACAAATCCTCAACAGGGTGATTTCAACACTATTTTCAATCTGACTCTAATTAAGATTCAGACTACTTAGATGACCTTACCATGACTGCTAGAGCAGATCATGAGGTATATTCGAGTCAACTACTGACCAAGAAGAGAGGTTATCCCTTGTGGGTTCCAGGGCCAGGAATGCAGCTTCCGATCGAATATCGCCGACAGGGTGTCAGCATCGGCGATGTTGGGATCATTACTCCCACTGGAAAATTCGATTTTCTCTTCAATATCTTCCTCCCTGCCCATGATCCGATCAACGATGGAATGGTCCCGCAAGGGTTTACACCTCTTCTGCTTCGGGAAGTTGAGCGCGATATCCAGAGATCTATAGACTATGGACCCAATACTCACCTAGCAAGCTCTTCGGTGCGAAAGATCAGCATGTGGACCAGGCAAGTATTCCTTCACTGTTGTATAAAAGGAAAATAAATAATCTTAAAATGGCAGCGAAACGTCTATGGATCACAGATTTGAGAGTACTGCAAAGGAAGCCGCAATTCTCATACTGCCTGAAGGTGCAACCACAGAGGATTTACTCAATACTCGGGGAGTTCGCTCTACTATCTCAAGCAACGCAAAAGATTGGTACACGTATGCTAAAGAAATTCGTGGGCGATCGGACATCAAGAAGGGAGATATCCGCGTTGTGGTAGGCATTGATAAGGTTTCTTCTTGGGGTATCGCGACATCTGCATCCAACACTGGTCAGAAAGCCTCTTATGTGTTCAAGCACGATCCAACTCACGCTTATGAGTGGGACTGTACCGGTGGAAGTGGAAGAGTGGGTCCGCAGAAAAGCGAGATTCGTGATCTCATAGGAGACGATGATCATGTTCCTGAAAATCAGTGTGTCTTTGTCCGCACGATTAATTTCACCTTCTCGGCAAGAATTCGGAATGAGGTCTCATCCGACTCAGCCGTTTACCAGACTGGTTTAGTGCCAGGCTATTTTGATCGTCGATATTCCGCTTCAGGCAATCGAGGGGGCTCAAAGGGACGACGCGGCAGTTCGGGAAGGGGCAATTCATCCTCAGGACATCAGCCCCATTCCATGCAGGGACCTTTAGATTGCATCGAGTCTCTGAAATTTGATCCTGTTGAACCAGGAGTAAGTCGTGAATGTTACTCTTTAACTGCACAGTGCATGCATGAACATCATTTAGATTAATCACCCATCGAATGCGTTACACGACTGTTTGCTTAAAAAGGTGATTGAAAATCAGGTATTTAATCAGTGAAGACTGATCAATGATGCCGTTTGCAGTTTCCGGACGCCGACATGATCATCACCGAAGATATGGACTGGATATCCGTTTTGAACGAGGTGTGTTACGCAAGGATGTGTTGTGATTTATTTTCTAAAAAGTATTGGTCTTTAGGCTGACACGGTCTTTCCGGAACCAGATGATCTTTGTGCGCGTATTCTGGAGGCTCACGAGTTGGAGTCTCATCAAGGTTAGTAATTATCTTGTGTCACCTTTCCGCATGCGGTCCTAATAGAAGCGCCTATCACTGCTGAAAGGTATTATCAATATACGCAGAAAGCATAAAAATGGGTTGCAACCAAACAGAAGCATGAATCTTGGGCGACAAAGTGTCAGTACGTCCAATCAAAAACGCAACCCGAGCAACAAGCAGGCTGTTCCAAAGATTGAATATGATGGTGTCATTGCCCTTGCGGAGAATCTTGGAGACGTCATTGCTTATCGCGGAGACGCAAACAGAAGCATGAATCTTGGGCGACAAAGTGTCAGTACGTTCAATCAAAAACGCAACCCGAGCAACAAGCAGGCTGTTTCAAATGTTGAATATGATGGTGTCATTGTCCTTGAGAATCGTGGAGACGCCATTGCTTATCGCGGATATAACCCACCTCCTGAGGAATCTAATGGTACTAGAAGATATGGCAAGATTAGAAACTTTGGGCACGCCATCGGATTTGACCAACTTTCACCACATGAAGGCGGACCTCAAGATGAAGGTTCTAGCAATCAAAGTAAGTTGCCAATGAAATCACAAGCATGCCAAACGTTAAATACCATTTAGCTTCCACTGCTGTAGCCCTGGATAGCCGTAAGTCAAATTACTTTGTATAACGACTGTGCGATCAATCTGCCTTGAAGGTTCTCCTCGTGCAATTTCAAGTTCCCAAACCAGTAAGTTACTGTTGTCGACTTTTAATGCGCATCTGTGACCGGTCCCGAAATTCTCAAAGATCCCACGAATTACCCACCTCCAACACCAGAGATGATGGAAGAGTATCTCAGCTTACCTGATAACATGAAAAAAATCATGGAATTTTTGGAAAACAAAAACGGTAAGTCACCCTCTTTTCCCCCAAGCTCAAAAAGATTCACTGACGTAAAACCTAGCCGCATCTCGTTCAAGCAAGAACACTCCAGAAGATTCTCGGTGACAAGAGTACTTTGTCTGTCGGTAGTCGGTGGTAGGGGATTCCTTCTTCCGAATCCCCGGCGGGTGATGGGGCGATAGTTTTATGTCTTTTCAATGTCTTCTGTGAAGAGTTATGCATTCTATACATGAACGACGAATGGTGAAAGTTAATTATAAATATTGATATACACAAACATGCAACTACAGTGATCGATGATCATACGACTTGCACGTGGTAGAAACCCATTCGACCCACCAGGGCCCATGGTGCCGGTCACGAACTTCGTGAATATGAAATTTCTGCCTTTGCACAGTTGAACCAATCATCCAAGGTAAAAGATAGCAAATAGAACAACATCGAAAGGGCATAGCCCGTACGGTTTTTCAACAATATTGACTTTGAGTCATAATTGGTGGGAGTCATCTGGAGCACTGCTTTCATCTTTTAATTTCTCCGGGCAAAGTATTCACCCAAAGTTCAGGGACTCGCCAGCGGCCAGGCGTGGTCCAGCATGTGTTCATGATCGAACAAGCTGGCATGAGAGGGAAAGATTAACATGAGGTGAGGAGTATAGGAGTATATCTTATTATGCATCCTGTGTCCGCTCTCCGGTATTTTAAACTTGGTGTTCAACTTCGGATTTGTGACTCGTTATAGTAAGGAATGCAGATATCCCCTCTTGGGTATTATGGGTCCATGGTGAAGTTGGATGGTTATTCCTTTATTTCTTTTCGGACCGGCTTGTGGTAAACGTTAACCGAATTACATCATCCGGCGGCCCTCTTCCGGGTGATTTACAAATCAATGAGGCCTCGATCCGATCCAATACAGACGAGACTTTACATTTTTTCCGTCCCCCCACTTCAAGGGGCTGTGTTACTTGTCGCGTGCCACAACGGCTTGATAATTCATCCGAGATGACTCTGCCACCAATCCATGTGGATGTAACGGAAATATTACGTGGCACATGTAAATCAAATCCAATTACATATGAAATTTCCTTCCGTCTTCACATTGAATTGTGATCCGTCGGACTTCTTTAAATACGACTTGATGTAAGTCAAACTCCGCTTGCTCTCCCACCTCTCCAACCATGACGAAATCGTCGTCTTTCTTTGAGAATTCTCGCAATCCCAGTATTCATGGTGGAAACTTCGTACACACCGAAACCCGCGTCACGCAACGGCGAGAAAACGTCTTTCATGGTCCAATCTATGGATATATGCATACGGCGTCAAACGAGGGACCCGTCATTGCATACTATAACCATGTCTCCGTCGAGTCTAACATCAGACGGAGTGGACAACGATCACCGAGTCCTGGTAAGTAAGGGTTCCCTGTTGGTCGTCTGTGATGAACTAATGCCAACCTGAGGACTGTGCCAACGAGGACACGATGTGTCACTGATCGAAAATGGTGCCACTCATTCTGATATCGTTCATGATGAGCCGGAAGCTATGACGCTGGCAGACATGCGAATAAGCCCAGCAGGCCCGGGTGACCGTTCTCTCGATTGTTCCACAGAGCCTGAGCTGGTTTCCTTGCCACTGGAATTAGAAGATGAGTTCCAGACGTTGTCCGAAGAGATGCAACGATACATCAAATTTATGCTGAATAGACGAGGATCTGGCAACCGACCTAAGCATGTTGGATCTTCCTAAACGTGGTGCTCGTACGTTAACCTCTTTTCCCGTCGCGTCATGACCAGCGCTTAAAACTATGTTATTAGCCCAGGCCACGAAATCATCTAGTTAATGAAGTCGAGAGCCATAATTTTACAGGACTCTGTTCATCGTAAACCTCGTTACGGCGGTCCGCAGTCATATCCTTCCCGAAAAACCATAAAACCAAATCTAGATCTCTTTGCATAGACATCATGGACAATACATACCGTACTTGCACTTTACCTAATGTATTATACAGTACTTAATCGTTTTTAATGTGTTCATAGGGCCTTGGGCCGCGTTCAGGGTGATTTCCACAAGACCGAATCCGTGAACCAAGTGGTGAAGAGAAACCGCTGGCAATATACAGGCTGGTATATATGTATGGTGCTGGGCCGCTACTTTTGAACAGCTGAAATGACTCTACCAAAAAATGGAACTTTTCTTATCCCTCTAGCAAAATGCCTTCTTTTCACAATAGCTAGAGGGATAAGCGATCCGAGCGAGTTATTAATTCCGATTTGGCCAAAATTTAATCTTGATCTAATCTAAACATAATCTAATCAATAATTTGACCTGCCAGAGCCTTGGGAACACATTCTCTGAGCTAACAGAATGAGCCCTGCTTGCAGGATTACCTCAAGCTTGCAGATTTTAGAACCACATGTCTGGAAAAATTTGATCTTCAGAGGTGGCATCGTGTCCTGCCAAATCAGAAATTTGCGCTGACATCGATTCGCTGCCGCACAGAGTATGGGCGAATCAGGTTAGTTGTTTCGTATGAACATGTCTGGAGAGATTGGTGAGAGAACACCTAAAGCTGGAGACTCAAATCAAGGTCAGATGGCACCTTTCCTGTTCGAAAACCATTGTAACATTGTTTAGTATGTTAGCAATAAATGCTTAGTGCCATACTATATGGCTTACCGAGTCTTCTTATCTCTCACCAACGGGTACCTTTCTGGACGAAATGCTTGATCTTGGCGCGATCTGCAAGCCGTGCGTCACAGATATTCTCGGTGAAATTCCTCTATTACTAAGCAGATGTGCCCAAGATGTGCCCATATTGAGTCTTGAATATTTGAATTTCCATCCACGAGTATTGGGTCCACTCCGTTCTACTCCTCAAAGCACAAGTTAATACTTCCCCCTGAAACGATATTCATGGTACTAACGACTATCTACAGATGTGTCCTACCCCACCAACTCAACACCCGGCCACTGCTGAAGTCACTAAAGACTCGCCAGAAGGGGGACCATCGGAGGATGGTCAGGATGAGAAAACTAGCACCTCTCCAAACCAAACGGCCACCACCTCCATGGCTCCCGCCTTCAATCCTCTCATGATTCCCCACCCCTACCTTCACCCAATAATCGTGGTAAACCAGTTCACCCCATTCCCATTCGGCCCTCAGTTCCATTTCCCTTACTTCTTATACCCCTTCCCCGCATGATATTATTTCCAACAATCCATGATGAACATCCCTGTAAACGTTCAACCAATCCCCACATCTCCGTCCGCCGCTCCCCACGGCGAAAGCCCTATTGCCCAGAGAGTTAATACGGGCAGCGGTACTTCAATCACGAACATCGTGACAATCAACGAGATAGGGAACGAGATAGGCAGTGACAATAGCACGAACGTAGACATTCGTAAGAACGGTACGCTCTTGTCGTGTCAATATTCTATGAACATGGGGCTCATCGACGTCGCTATAGGTCATCGAAACACAGGTTCGGACTGAAACTCTGAACCTTGTCATGGAATTGTAGTTTTTTCTCTCCTGTCTGTTTATCATTAGAAACTGTGGAATCGAAAATTAAAAAAATGCCCTTCACGTATGCAATAGATTTATCTATGTAGGCAACGTTTGTACTTTGTTGCAAAATGACAATTTTTCCGTGATCGACAGAAATTGCCCCATCGCAATTGGATGAGAAAAGAAATTTAGATCGACAGAAGTTAGGAGACACCCTGCGCATGATGCATGAGGATTCAACGACTTGGGCGCCGAAGGCTTGGGACGTACGGGACTCAATACATATATTTGAATAACCGTTCCGCCCAAATGAGCGCCACGAGGCCATGTAGACTCACCCTCTTCGTCAACCATCTCACGCGGGTGAAGATGACAAGAGGATATGCTTAACAAAGAAACATAACAAGATTGCAGCTGTCAGCGACTAACCAGCACTCAGGTCTTGTGTACGCGTTTTCTCATCTCAAATTTCTGTAGCTGGATATTAGGTGATTATTCACTTCTAAGGCGAGAGAAAGACTAACCAGAATCTGGATCGATTTCACGAATGAGGAATGCCAAAAGTATAGCCGTCAGTCTGATCCTTCATCTGCTGCCATCTACAATTGAATATACTCGTATGAGAGGCCATTGAGTGGACTCCCGGAAGTGACAGCCATATAATTTCATTGGTAAGCCGAGTTAGCGACATGAGATGGTTGAACCAGAGCTTAGAAAAGCGGTGGGAATCAGGACGTATGCCTCACTCCGTTCTGAGGCCGCGAATGTGGAGGTGAATAATTGAATAGTCTCCTTCCGATAGGGAAGATAAAACGAGCTGTAACATGCGGTCAGAGACTGCAATTATCTTGCAGGGCAAGATAGGCTCACCTCCATGAACAACCCGGTCGAGTGGAGGTAATCGATTAACAGAAGAACCTGCAACGAAATTTCACGTCCCAGGCAAAGCGGCCGTCATGTCGGAGTCTGTTATGAAGACGTACTTGGACCCAAACATCATACACAAGACAGAGATGCCATTTGGCACGTCATGGTAGAAGAGAGGTGCTTGTGCCCCGAATGGCTCGACTTTTTTAAGATGTGGAGTTCGACTGCATTGCGAGCTGTTGATGCTCTTAGAATTAAGCGGACCAACATGTCACAGGAAGCAGAAGCCGGAATTTAAAAGTGCTCTCCAATTGAATGTCCACCAAGCGTCGGCTGAATTCAATGATAGGCGATGAACACGACGACCTGATAGCCGGCTTGTTCGGATGGACGAACTGAATAAAAACCCGTGGTAAGCGAGAGAGAACTTGAAGCAATGAAGCCTGTAGGAATCGGCACGGTTAAATGCACAGGCGAAGCGTGCAAGGCGGCGTCTGAAAGGAGGCAGAAGATCTAGAGGAAAAGTTATGACAACAGGAAGAAGCACGGCAAAAAAGCTGCCAAGGGTGACTCGAACGAGAGCGGCGACTTCAACATGACCAATGGAAAAGTGCCGCCCAGCGCCTTTTTCGACAAGACCAGTTTTTCGGAAGACTGGTTTCCCCTGATGTCCCTTGGGCCAAGTCTGTGGCATTCCGTCACAGAACGGGACTTGGTAGAACATCATATAACAACGAACCTGAAGATGAGCAGCTCGTCTTGCTCGGAAGGCCCTCTGAACGTCTCGTGCTCGATTCGGGGGTAAGTTATCGTTTCGTTTCGTTCCTCTCCTGGAAGACATGACAGACTCTGTCTGGTGAGAAAGGTCGTGGTAGGTGAGGGTGGTTTTATACTACACATTCAGGACAGTCATTGCATCGAAGGACCCTGAAAACATTTATCAGACCTGGAATGGAAAAATAGGGATCAAGTTCCAAATGGCATGGGCACGCTGGCAACTAAGACTCCGGAACGGTAATAGACCTCGAAAGCAGCAGATTCGCTTTAATGACGACTTACTTGGTACCAATTCCCTAGCTACACATGCGGAACATGCGCTACTTGCCCCGAATACATTTTGTAAAGACTTTCAGGAGAAGATCTTCGGTAATGAAGATCGAAAGTGGGCCACACGGTGCCGTCTGTCGGTGAGAAAGGACCCTGAAAATTGTCCGTATTGGGAAACGTTGAAAACGAACCTTCCGAATTTGGACGGCCTCCGGTCTACAAATAAAGACAAATAGACGTCCGACTGTACGTGCAATAAAAATTTGTCGGACATTTAACCGGCTTATTAATAAGTGAGTATAGTGTTGCCGCCAAGCCAGCTAAGCCAATGCAAGCTGGTCAACTTGGTTGAGCTTGGTTTATCCAGCTGAATCAAGCTCTGATCGGCAGCCCGGCATGTCAAGTAAGCTCCAGCTCAGGCGAGAAGGGTCATGTGATACTATACTCCAGCTTGCAAGTTGCTGATGGGATGTGAGCTTGGCTTGGCTTGATTGAACAAGCTGCCAAACTTGCATCGAAATCCAAGTCAGCTCCAAGTTGAGCTTGGCTTGCCGGCAACACTTAGTGAGTTACCACGCGTGGTAACTCACTAAGTGCCGACAATTTCAGTCACGCCATAACGCGTAACGGCTAACTCATTCTTTAAATACGACCTGATGTAAGTCAAACTTCGCTTGCCCTTCATGGCGAAATCTTCGTCCTTCTTTGAAAATTCTAGCAATCCCAATATTCATAGTGGAAACTTCGTAAATACCGAAAACCGCGTCACGCAGCGGCGAGAAAACGTCTTTCATGGTCCAATCTATGGGTATATGCATATGGACGGACCTGTCATTAACTACGTCTCCGTTGAGTCTAATGTCGGACGGAGTGGACAACGATCACCAAGTCCTGGTAAGAGCTCCTTGTTGTTCGTCTAATGCCCACCTCACCAACTCAACACCCAGCCACTTCTGAAGTCGCTAAAGAGTCGCCAGAAGGAGAACCACCGTCCAATAGTCTGGACGGGAACACTAGCAACCCCCCAAATCAAACTATGGCTACCGACACCAGGGCCACTGCCATCAATCCGTTCATCCACCCTCTCATGATTCCCCAGTTCATTTATTGGCCTTACTTTCACCCACTAATCGTGGTGAACCAATTTAACCCATTCCCATTCGGCCCTCAGTTCCATTTCCCTTGTTTCCCATACCCCTTCCCCGCATGGTATCATTTCCAACAATCCATGATGAACATCCCTGTAAACGTTCAACCAATCCCCACATCTCCATCCGTCATCCCCCACGGCGAAATCCCTATTGATCAATGTCATAGGGAACAAGATAATGAAGTAAAGATTCGTAAGAACGGTACCTCTTCCAAATCCATATTTTGCGTTCATGGGGGCTCACCGACGTTGCTATATATAGGTCATCGAAACACAGGTTCGGACTGAAACTCTGAACCTTGTCGTGGAATTGTAGTTTCTTTCTTCCTCCCGTCTGTCTATTCGTGGTCATGAGAAATTGTGGAATCGAGAATAACCTTCACCTGTGCAATAGATTCATGTAGGCAACGTTGTCGTTTCTTTCCGTGAGTGATTCGACAGGGTAAATACAGCACAATTTCCGTTCATACGCTAATCCTAAAGTGCGTTAATACCTCCAATTGACGAAGAGATGGAGGTAGAATGAACTCACCAATAAATCTGACGAAGAAAGAAAAAAGAACCGCAAACGAACCAGTTCTACCGTCTTCATTAGCACTTATGGTGGGCCAGGTGATAGACAGTTAGTGTCAGTCGCCGAGTGAGGACCGTTGCGTCACTTTGTTTTTCTATTTTAAAAAAATAATTAAATTCGAGGCTGGATACAGTAAGAATGCGTGAGTGGGCGGTTGAACAAAGTGATAAAGAATGGAGTTACAGTACCGGTTGGCCGTCGAGTTCCTCAATCCGATATTTTTGAAGAGCTGTATCTGAAAATGAGGATATGAAGAATTTCATCAAGTATTTCCAGGTATCGTCACCGGTTAACCGGTGACTGAAAAAAGACAACTCTTGGTGCAGAATAGAAATCATCAGTCGCCGGTGGAGGAGGGCGTGATGCATGAGCATTCAATGAATTGGACGCTGAACGCTCTAAAATCAATGACAAGTCCATATATATATATATGGACAACCGTTCCGCCAAGA
>Ga0307507_10009668_pt1 | contig 12744 bp, 3 predicted proteins | sample 7_EM_MG_FD_207223 | JGI IMG/M metagenome (GOLD analysis project Ga0307507, IMG submission 207223) | Populus trichocarpa ectomycorrhiza microbial communities from riparian zone in the Pacific Northwest, United States - 7_EM | ecosystem: Host-associated > Plants > Roots > Unclassified | place... | reverse complement strand
CTGAATTCACTCAAGTTATCACTGTTTGAATATCTTTTTTTATGTTAGAAAAAAAATTGACTTGCCCCGCGGCGTAGCGCAAGCAAAAAAATCTAGTAAAAAAATAAAACCTAAGATGCTTTTACTGTGCAATATATATTGTGCATCCCCTCACAAAACCCATTGTATTGGAATAGTAAATTTTTTAAAAATCTTAAATTGATTCTCAATTTTTTTTTATATAATTGAAACATTTTTAGTCTAAATTAGTGCCTAATCACTTTTTTTTTTATAATTGAAATTTATGTCAACGAGTTCCATTCGATGAATAGAGTCTTATAGAGATTGTCTCGAGTCTCAATATTTCCAAAAAAAAAAAAACATTTAAGTTAAGGAAGAGAAAAAAAATTTGTCTTGATTTTGTGACTTGGACAATTTTATGGGTTTATTAGCGTGATAAGTTTGTTCAGCAAACTCTTGAAATAACAGAAGCTAACTTGAGGAAAGCGGAAGGCAAGAGACAAAAAATTTTGTAGATGTTCTAAGAGTGATTTTATAGTATTTTTGGGTTAAAATGGTTTTTTGGGTAAAAAACCCACATCTTTGATTTTCTAGCCATTGCAGTAGTTGCAAGATTATGGGTTGGCAAAAGACATGTCATCTGCTATAGCGAACAATGTGTTGTCTATCTTTCTTTTTTTTCAAAAAAAGGTAGTCTATCCCTTTAAATGAGAAAAAAAATGAGCTTAGGCACGCAGGCTTGGGCTTTAAGGCCCACACATTAGGCTTTTCTTTTAAAGGCTCAGGAACATTAGGCTAGAGGCTTGCTCTACTAGGCTTTTTTAGCTATTTTTGTTTTTTTTATATATATTTAGGTTAAATATAGATTTATGAAAAAAAATTGAACTTGGTTTAGTCCATAACTTGGATCACGAGTTTGCTGGTTAAGCAATAACATCTGAGTTATTTTTTTTATTTAGTGCATTTTTTGTCTCTCAATTTTGTTAAAAAAGATGAAATTCCACCCTTTGTTATTGATAATTTATTGTTTTATTTAACTTAAAAGTAAAAAAAAAAAATACAATTTCACTCTTTGTTATCAATGATTTCTTCTGTTATCTCTGTCTCACGTGCTTGTCATAGTTTTTTTTATTTAAAAAAATATTTCACATCAAGAAATTTTCATGCCTTTTATAGTCATGTATAAATGAAGAATAATTCATGTCTCACGTGCATGACTTGTATCGCGAGTTTAGGTGTTTGACTCGAATTCACTTGTTTTTTTTTTACTAATTTCATTCTTCAATATTGAGTTAATTGGAAACTAAGCTTTTCAATTTATTTTTTTCAAGATTATCCGCAAATTTCGCATGTCAACCTAGTTGACCCAGGTAGATCCATTATGTTTTTGTCTCAATATTAAATAAAAATATCATTAAATATACAGTTGATTTTAGATTCATGGTTAAAATTTATATCTTTTTTAGGAGATACGTTAATAATACCTAGACTTTTTCACGTTTTAAATTTTTTTTGCTCCAACTCTCGCAGGCCAATGTGCTAATTAACATATATTAAAAGGCCTTGACATTTCACTGTAGCAATTAATAGTAAAATGCTCTAGTCGTTTTCAATCCAGTCCTTATTTTTTAAGTTCAAACTTAATTTTTTTTTCTAATTTTATCCTCTAACATAGGGTTTAATGAGTATTAAACTTCATAATTTATTTCAATTTAATTTCTATAAAGTTATCTCGATCTCATGACTCGGGTTATTTTTTACCTTTTTTAAATTGATTTTTTTGTCAATATCATCCTTCAATATTAGGTTGATTGGCAATTAAGCTTTATATATATTTTTATTTGCTTTCATATGGTTATCATGATCTCATGACTCATTTCACGAGTTTTGCAGGTTAACCAGGTTGACTCATATTTTTTTATTTTGTTTAATTGAATATTTTTTTTTCAATTTTATCCTTCAATATTGGGTTGATTGAAAATTTAAATTCATAATTATTTTTTATTTTATTTCTATAGAGTTATCTCGATTTCATGACTTGTGTTTGACAGGTTAACCTGAGTGGACTTGAGATATTTTTTTTAATTAATTTTTTTCTTCAATTTAATGCTTCAACATTGGTTGATTAGAAATTGAGTTTTGTTATTTTTTTAATTTTCTTTCTATGGGGTTATCACAGTCTCATGACCTGGGTCGTGGATTGACCCAGTTGTCTCAGAGTTTTTTTTTCTTTTTTTAATTGAATTTTTTTCAATCTCATCCTTTAATATTGGATTGATTAAGAATTAGGCTTCATAATTTATTTTAGTTAACTTTTTATGAGGTTAATTCTAGTTGACTCGGGTGTTGTTTTCATGTTTTTTTTTAATTGATTTTTTTTATCCTGCGACATTGGGTTAACTTAGAATTGAGTTTCATAATTTGTTTTGATTTTCTTTATATGAGGTTATCTCAATCTCATGACTCAAGTTTGGTAGGTATCTCAGGTGGACTCGGCTCATTTTTCTAATCAAATCTTGTTTTCAATTTCATCCTTTAACATTAGGTTAATTGAAAATTAGGTTTAATATTTTTTTATTTGATTTCTAAAAGGTTATCAGAGTCTCATGACCTGGGTCGGAGATTTGGTATGTTAACTTGAATTGATTTGAGTAAATCCAATATATTATCATCTTGATATTTTAAAAAAGATATCGTTTTGTTTTTCTAGTCAAACTATATGTTTACCAGTCATTCAAGTTGTCTTTGAACATGCAAGGTCAACTGGATTATATTGAGTCAATCCCCACATAATTTAATTTTTTTTCTACTAGAAAATATATTAACAATATCTAATTTTTTTTTATATTCAACAAAAAATTAATCCGCAGAAAATTATCTAGTGTTATCTATTTTGTTTTCTATTGGGTTTTGGTGGAAGCGAGAAGACTCTGTCCCAATTACAACAAGAATGGTGTCATTCTCATTCCATTATTTTTACAATGATTAATATGAGAATATTAAATTTTTATCTTAATTACTCTATAATTTTAAATTCTAAAATAATTACTTTATATTCATTTAAAATATTAAAAAGAAAAATTTAAATTTAAAGAATTTTATTTTATCTTTGATTGGGCAATATTTGTTTTTAAATAATATATTTTAGAGGATCTAACTTATATTGTTATCTATAATTACCAATGTTACCTATAATTATAATAATTTATAGTTCATAATATACACCTTTAATTTATAGTGAAGTAATTAATTGTATAATAAAACAATGCTAAACTATTAGTAATAATTTATGAGTTAGAGTATATGATCTTTACACAAAAAATCAAAATCACGATTTATTGAGTGATGTATTCATAAAATTTATAATATCTACCTACACAATTTTAAATTTGTAAGAAAAAATATTTTACATGACTAGAATTTTTGAAAAATAACATTATAAATATATGTTTTTGGAATAAAGTAGAGCTATTTTATAATTTGTTATCAAAAGATTTAATTAAAAAAATGTTAGAGAGTAATATAAAATAATTCTTAAGACCTTATCTAATAATTTAAGTTTTTGAATTGAGATGGTTCTTTCACATGATATCAGAGTTTTGTTAACCAAGTGGTCACAAGTTCAATTCTCATCACTTCAATTTTAATTAATAAAATTAAGCAAAAGATAGTGTTTCTTTGAAACCTCATTTAACAATTTAAATTTTTGGATTTTCTTTTATATATATATATATATATATTAAATAAAGCTGTTTTTGACCTGCAATAAAAATAAAATGAGAATAAAAAAAAAGTGAAGTGAAGTGAGAAAAACAGGGAAGTGATATCCGTAACCACTAGGTCCACTACCATTAACTTCTTTTTTCTAAAATTTAACTCGAGTACCCTTACATCAAATAAAATCATTGCTTCTTTTCTCTCTTTCCTTCCAGAACACTCATCCAGTTTCTACTGCCCAATATGGAGAAATTATATTAAAAAAAAAATCATAAATCCCTCATTTTAATTTTAAATCCCACTCTCATGAAATTAACAAAAAAATAAAAGAGAAGATGAATTTATTGTTCACTTCCTCTTATAGTCTTACTGAAGTTAAGTGTCTAAAGCACTGGCTGGGAAAAAAAAAGAAAAATATCCGAGCAATCAAAGCAAAACTTCAAATCATTTAGACATACCATCCAAATGATGACATAATAATGAAGCCAGGAATTACAATCAAGGTTTGCCAGCAGTTCATCTTTTCCTGTTCTAGTTTTCATGCCTGGACAAAAACAAAACAAAACAAAACACCCCTCGTAGCTAACCACAGCTTGACTCTTAACCAAATGCATGCACAATAATAGAGCCAAATATGCTTTTAAGCATTAATTAGTAGCCCCCCCCAAAAAAGAAAAAACACCATTAATGATTTATATACTATCAATGGTAACTGTTGCAATGATGGCCTGGTTATACTGCTTGAGCAGAGTCATCCCCAATATTCACCACTCCTCATCAGTACTGAATCAATCATCTATATCTTCTTGTTGTTAACAGCTTCTATAATGATTATGATGTGTTGCATTAGGTTGGTGAAGTCACTGCTTGTGATATCTGTTGGGTTGTTTAGCTTCTGCAAGCATTTGAACAACTTCTCTCATTGTTGGTCTCTCCACACTTTGTTCTTGAACACATAACATCGCCACAAAAAAGACTTGCATTGCTTCAATTAATGGAATATCTGTCAGCCCTTGATCCAGAATCTTTACCACCCTTTCTTTGCTTGATTTAGTCTGTGTCTTAGTCCATTGAACAATGTCTAGCCCTTCTTCTCCGAAATCCCCAACTGGCCTTCTGCCTGTGATTAACTCTAACAGTACCACTCCAAAGCTGTAGACATCACTCTTCTCATCCACCTTCAATGTGTATGCATATTCTGTTACAAGAAATTGCTTAGCCCTAAGTTTCAAAGTGATAATCTTAAAGAAAATGTGATAGAATAGAAATATTGTTTATTTATTTAAAAGAGGGTAACCATGCACTATTGTTTTGATCAAGTTTAAATGGTGAATCTCTGTGACATGTACTGTTGTTTGATAAAGAAAAAGAAGTAGTGGTCAACTCATCTCCCAAGGTAAAGTAACAACTTGTGTACGCTAAAAAAGAAAAGGCAGCTTGTGCTTTAATAACTGTGTTGTACACATATTTTATTTTTTTGGGGTTTAGGGAAAGTAAAGGTTAGATAGATCCCAATCAGGATCCTCAAGGAGGTATTGCTTGGATTTATGTGGATCTTGCTGTTGCTCCTATTTCTGGGTTTCGGTCAAAAAGGGCAGCTAGTGATTGGCATGAGTGAAGATTGGTTTATGGTTTCCAATACAAAAGCTCACAACCCCACTACTAATAGTGTGGATTAAAGCAAGAGGAAAAGTAAGAGGGAGAATTTTCCTTTGTGTTAGTGGAGCCTTTACCATTCTTGGACTCACATGGGTCTCTGCTAGCTACTTCGGTCCAGGGAAGAAAACACTTGTTCTTATTGCAGATCTAAAACGAGATCAAACGAGAACAGACTCTACATATTTACTTGCCAGTCGAACACACATAATTAATGTTTTAAAAGAACAATTAAACCAGATTAATAGAGAACCCAATCATGACACCAAGTCAAAGGCAAATGCGAGAAATGCTTTACTTAGTGACTCAATGAAGAGTGCATGTCATGTCACCAAAGCCAAAAGGTCTCAGGTTCTAGAGCCCAATTCATTTGGATGAATTTAAAATTACTGTATGTGATCTTCCATTCTCAAGTTATTTTAAAAACCATATGTAATGGGAGTACCTGGAGCAATATAGCCATAAGAGCCAGCAATTGCAGACATGCATTCTGAAGCTCCGGTGTCTTGCAAGAACTTGGCAAGCCCAAAATCTGCTACATGAGCCTCAAAATCTGAGCTGAGTAGAATGTTATTGGACTTGACGTCCCGGTGGATAATTAGAGGAGAACAGTCGTGGTGCAAGTAACAAAGGCCTTTCGCTGCTTCAATAGCAATTTTCAGCCTGGTATCCCACTTGAGAAAACCACCTCTCTTCCCATGCAGAACTTCACCTAGGCTTCCATTTGGCATGTACTCGTATACAAGTAAATTGGTCTCTTTATTCGAACAAAATGCCAACAACCTCACTATATTCCTGTGTCGAATTTGGCCTAATGTTTGTACTTCTGCAGATAGGCCATTATCATGAGACGATCCTCTGCTTATTCCCAACAACTTCTTGACTGCTACTGGTTCTCCATTTGGCATTAAACCTCTGTAGACTATGCCAGCTCCACCTCTCCCTATGATGTTGTTTTCCTTGACGCATTCCAATATGTTTTCGCATCCAAATTCCAGCTTCTGGAATGCTGTGAGCTTCCAGGAATTCGAATTTCTTCGTATCTTTCGGGTTTTGATGATTGCCAAAACAGCAAATACCAAAGAGCATCCTAGAAGTCCAAGAGCAAAAAGTAGCTTGAATTTTCCAGGGACCTGAGACGTGGAGCTATTTTGGTCGTGGAATTGTAATGGAGACGTAGATGAATAGTTGCAAGGGTTCAAGTAGGAGCCACAGAGTTGAGGGTTACCGGAAAATGATGTGGAGTTGAAGAATGAATATTGTCCAAATTCAGGTATGGAACCAGAGAAGTTGTTGTGAGAAAAGTCTGCCGAGGTTAGACTTTTCATGGACCCAATTTCCTTAGGAAGACTTTGGTTCAAATGGTTCCAGGATATATTAAGGTAATTTAATATGTGGATTTGTGTGATCTGAACTGGAATCGGGCCTGAGAGTTGGTTCTGACTCAAATCCAAGTAAGTTAAGGTACGACAATCGCCAATTTCAGGGGGGATATTCCCAGACAAGTTGTTCCTACTCATATCCAATGTAAAGACATTGTTCAACTGACCTATTTGAGATGGAATTTCCCCCGTGAATCGGTTTCCGCTGAGCAGAAGAATTTGCAAGTTGGAGAAATTTCCGATGGATGCAGGAAGTGGCCCAGATAAGCGATTATCTGCAAGATTCATCTGCGCAAGTTTAGATGGCGTCTTGCTTATTTGTTGTGGAACCTGTCCACTCAGATAATTGTTCTGCAGCTCCATCAGTGACAGTTCTGGCAAGTAAAGGAAACCACTCGGGATTGATCCAGTCAGATAGTTCTGCCCCAACCGAACTCTCCAGAGAGTGTCACAATGGCCAAGATCATCAGGCAGAGGACCGAACAGAAAGTTGATGCGCAGAATTAGTATCTGCAGCTTCCTTCCTAAGCAGAGAGATTTAGGGACTAATCCGGTAAGCTTATTGCTTGACAGGTCAAGTTCAGTTAATCTGCCATTTTCTCCCAGCTTTGCAGGAATGGCTCCTGTGAAGTTATTGTGCCAAAGCTTCAGGACTTCTAACTCAGGTAGCTCCGCAATGAAATAAGGGATCTCTCCATGTAACTTGTTAAGGAATAAGTTCAATAAGGTGAGGCGACGAAGCCCGTAAAACTCTAGTGGAATATCTCCCGTTAGGGCGTTGTTTGAGAGGTCAAGAGATATGATGCTGCTCAGGTTGCCCAGTTCAGGAGGGATAGGACCAGTGAGCTCATTCGTTTGCAAGAAGAGGGTGTCTAGCTTGCTGAGGCCGCCCAATTCTGGAGGTATCGGTCCACTTAAGCTACAGTTTGCAAGGTCTATATGAACCAGATTGATCAGCTTACCGAACTCAGGTGGGATTCCTCCATCAAACTCATTGTAATACCCCAGGTAGAGCTGCTCAAGACTTGTAAGATTACCAAGCTCACCAGGTATTAAACCACGCAAATCATTTCCCTTAAGTGACAGATAATTCAGCTGTTGCATACTTCCATAGCTTGGAGGGATAGTCCCCTGAAAGTAATTCCCGCCAAAATCCAAGTACTTCAGCTTGGCGAGTTGAGTGACACCTAATGGTAGTGTGCCATTGAAATTGTTGTTATAAACATCCAGCACTTGAAGTTCCTTCAACTGAGAAAACTCCCAAGCAAGCTCTCCACTGAACAGATTGTTGGATATGTTGAGGAACTGAAGCCTTATAAGCTTGTGAATTTCTCGTGGGAACTCATCAGAGAAGCTGTTTCCTTGGATCGAAAGATTGACAAGGCTTCGAAGCTCAGTGATCGCGGGTGAGAGAGTGCCCGAGATGTTTGAATTGGATATATCAAGAGCAACCACTGACCTGTTCATGTCGTCGCATTGGATGCCAGTCCAAGAGCACAGAAGTTGGTAGTTTGGCACATTCCAACTATCAAGTGAAGCATCATATGACTCAAGAGATTGTTTAAGAGAAACCAGGATTGAAGCTTGTCTTTTGAGGTAGGTATTATGCGAGGAAAGTGATTGACAGGAGTTGATCAGAAACAAAAGAAGTAGAGAAGAGAAGACGGCAAGCCTCGTGTTAGAAGCAGCCATGCTAGAAGTTTGAATGATTTAGAGAGAGAAACAATATTTAATGGGTTCTAGAGAACCCAGCATCCTATTTATCAAATGAAATAAAAACAGTCCATTTCATACAATCTGAACTGATGTCACACATGAATAAACACATCGAGATAAATGAAGAGGTGTTTGTGGGTGTGACAGAGTGAGAGGAAAGAGATGATCTGAAGAATCTAAAGGCAAAGTTGTAGCACATTAACAGCAGCATCCAAGGTCATCTTTTTCTTTGGCTCAGTATATTTTTTTGGTTCCATCTTTTGCTTTCTTCAAAAAAAAAAAAAAAAGAAGAAAGAAAGCAAAAGCAAATGTTCGCATAAAGATGTGGAGCAATCAGACCGTTTCATCAGCCATTATTTGAATCTTCCGTTATTACATATCTGCCCTTCCTTTTACTTTTCTTTGACACAACAGAAGAAATCTTAAAGCAACAAAAATATTATATAAAAAGAAAATGATCACCAGCACTTAATCTGTAAGTTGACTTCAAGCTGGATCAAGTAGCTAGACTACTAAATTAGATGGATTAATTAAATTCCTGTTTTTCCATGATCATTAGTGGATCCAGTGCCTCTAGCCCTTCCTTTCTCTTGATTCAATGTTCATAACTCGATCAATCTTTATCTCTCAAACCAATACACCAAACATCTTTGTTGATTGACTCAGCCCACACCCACAAATCTAGTTCTTGACCTTTGTTTTTATAATGTTTTCCATTCTTAGCATGAGTAGTCTTATCCCAACTGCAAACCAATGATCTGGTGTTGCTGTGTCAGCTATCTGCGCCTTGTTTATCACTCATGGCTTTCATCACCCGGCAAAGATAAAAAAAAAATGTAAAAAAAGAAATCGCATTGCACCAAGTTGACAAACTATTGATACTACTTATCAATAATGGGTAGGATGATCAACGATGCAGCATCTTCTTAGCTAGCTATAGCCTTTGCTGGTGCTGGTTTACTACGAGCACTTAAGTTTGATTTTAATGATCAGGGAGTGATTAGTGATTTTTGTGTGCTTCTCTTTCATTCCAGCACACCTAATTAAGATCTCATCAGTTTTGTACTCAATCACAAGCTTTGGATTGCAGATAATGTCTATATACAAACACAGAAACATGAACATTCAAGCTTGCTAGCCAATGCTGCTGACTCCGTTAATCATTGGTTGCAACACTGCATTCATACAAGGTAGCTTTGCTTTCCACTTTTCCTTGACAGGGGGCGCCTTGATTGTTTCTTTACAAGCAAGGGAAATGTTTGTACAGTCATGGATTCTCTATAATTATTACTTTTAGAACAACCCGTTACTTCGGACGCTGCTATGGGACACATTGCTTATCCAATCACTGAAACTAATCCATGCCCCCAAGTACAACGGCCTGGACTTTATTTTGCTATTGTTATTGTAACCAAAAAGACTTAATTAATTACAACATTTTGATATTAGGGTTCCGGTATCTTTCCAAGTGATTTTAAAAATATGTTTGTGTTGAAGAGAAATTAAATTAGTTTTTTTTCTAGAGTTTTACACTCTCATATCAAATAAAAAATAATTTTAAAAAAATACTTTCAGCCTACCAAACACAACCTTAAAAGAAAAAAAAAGTGTTAAGGACTCCTAAGAATAATGTAATCAACTTAGCCCTCTTTGTCTGTTATAAAGTTTTTTTTTTTTTTTTTTTTTTTTTTTTTTGAAATAATTTTTATTTTAAAGTGTTTTATTTTTAAATTTATTATTTTTTTATATTTAATATTTTTTTTAAAGAAGTTTTCATGAAAAGGGAATTCTTGAAAAGTAGATTATTTTTTAATATTTAATAGTTTTATAAAAATTAAGTTGAAAAATATTTTACAGTGTTTGGCCATGCTTTAAAAATGAGTTGGAAAATAACTTTTTTATTTTTTTCAAGTGTATTAAAATTATGGGGACCAAAACTGACATGAAAAAAGATTGAAGGACTATGAGATTGAAAAAAAGACTTTCACTTTTAAAAATTATTTCAAATAAAACAAATAATAATTAAAAAAATGATGATCAAATCTGACAGATTAAAAAGTTAAAGGAGATGAAATTGAAAAAAAAATTCATAAATTATTTTATATAAAAGAAATAACAATAAAAAAATAGAGATCAAATTTAACAGATAAAAAAAATTAAAAAATGATGAAATGGAAAAAAAAATAATTTCATAAATTATTTTAAATAAAATCAAAAGAGATCAAAAAAATAAAAATCAAATTTGATAGATAAAAAAAATTCAATTAAGAAAATAATAAGTGAAAAATAAATAACAATAAAAAAATAAGATTCTAAGTTGATATAAAAATCAAATTCTAAGCGATGAAGTTAAAAAAATAATAATAAAAACAAGAATTCAAAATAAAATATATAGCAGTTAAAGGATTGATGATCAAATTTGATATAATTAACAAATAACAAGATATTTTTATTTTATTTTTTTACAACTTTAAAAAGTATATTTCGTTCAAAATAAAAAAGAAATATTTTTTTGAAATCCAAACCATTTTTGTACTGAAAATAATTTATAAAAATACTATTTTTCATGATACAAAGAGGCTTTAAGCATAAAGATAAATCTGTAAACTTGTTTCTTTCGAGGTGGATATATATATATATATATATATATATAAAAGAAAACATATAGAGGTCCTCTTTCGGATGTTATTTGCGTAGGAATAATAAGTAGTGGCCTAGGGGGCACTGCCCTCCCCACTTTAGACCGCGACAGATAACAAAGTGAAAGCAACTTCATGGGTTGATTCTTTTTATAGCATGTTGGGATTCATCACTCCTTTAGTGTCTCTCTCTCTCTAGTGGTGGACCTGCTGGAATCTACACATCTGCCTGGTCAATCTGTTATTTGGACTGTTTCTAAAGCCAACATCGGCTTGACGAGGTACTGCTCAGTCTCATCTAGATTGGTTTCTTAGAGCATAACCACTTAATTATAGTCCTTGTCGTTTATCAAGATTCCTTAAGTAGTCCTTAATAAATTTCGACGATATTGATGGTTAATATAAGAGAACAAGACAGGGCCAATGCCTAATCGAAAAAACCATTTGAAAGTCTTGATTACAGAAGAAAGACACGAGCCGGAAGTCTTTTAGAATAAAGGTGAAAGAAGGAGGCAGGCGATGCCAGAGCTCATGAATGGAATTCACCACGAGCGGAGAGTTTATCTAAACAGAACAGAATATATAGAAAGCAATTATAATATTGGGCCAGGAAGCTACCGAGATTAACAAAGCATTTGTGCAGAAAGAGATTTTGATGATATATATATATATAAAAGAAGATGAAGGAGCTGGAAAAATACGGGTCTGCTACAATCATTGAAGTTCCTGAACAAAGACCTTTTTTTTGAGCCCACATAGGGCTGCTTGTTTCCATCCCTCGATACATAGTGATGATGCTGGTTTCATCATCTTCCCACTCCCAGGTCCCTTTTAGGCCGGGGTTACTTGATTACACGAGACCATTTCTTCACGGGAAAAAGCCATAATTATGAACTCTCTGTATTGCTGTCACCCAGGAGAGGTCTTTAATTTTGCAGGAACAAATTTTAACTCTTCAATCTTCTTTTTTTTTTTTTTATTTCTGGTTGTGAGTTTGACACTCGATTGTAATGTAAGGGATGCTATTGAGACAAGCATGCAAACCATTCTCGAGTGTATTGATTATTGTATTTATTGTGGTTCCCAGGAATAGCAAGGCAACTGCATCTCTAACTCTGTTTTATAATTTATATGATACTTTGTGTGGAATTGCATCACCTGACGGAAGCAAATCATATCTATCTTAAAGTTGCTTTTATCATCTCCTTGTCTCCATTGAGAAGCCAATGACCTGCATTCAAAGGAGGGGTGTTAAAAGAAAACCCACTCGTTGTAGCCAGTTAAAGTTGGTTGATCTTCATAAACCTTTGAAGATTTAATTTTAGAGCTCGTGAGATTAGTTAAGGTATGCACAAACTAGTCTGGACATCCATATTAATAAAATATATTTGATTAATATGGATGTTACAAATAATAACAGGTTAAAAAAACATAATAATTGAATATCACGGGTTGGGTGATAGGTCAAGATATTTAAAACCCGCCTAACTCGACTCAACCCGCTCGCTCAATAAATGTAACAAGAAAATGTAACCCTAAAGCATTTGATATACAATTCTCAGGAAGCTGTGTAGTCTAGCAACATGCATTCTTGTATATACATGCATTGAGCTTGAGATGATATACTTTAAGCA
>Ga0307507_10009667_pt1 | contig 12744 bp, 12 predicted proteins | sample 7_EM_MG_FD_207223 | JGI IMG/M metagenome (GOLD analysis project Ga0307507, IMG submission 207223) | Populus trichocarpa ectomycorrhiza microbial communities from riparian zone in the Pacific Northwest, United States - 7_EM | ecosystem: Host-associated > Plants > Roots > Unclassified | place... | reverse complement strand
CCGCCGTGCCGCGGGCGCCGCGGGCCGCGCGCTGGCCGGCACCGAGCGGGCCTTCGTCACGCTCTCGGAGCTCGACCTGCAGGCCGCCGTCGAGGGTGTCGTGCTCGGCGCGTACTCCTTCACCGAGTACCGCTCGGACAAGGGCGACGGCCACGTCGCGAAGGTCGACTTCGCGAGCCCGGCCGAGGGCGTCGCGCGTGAGCACAAGGCGACGCTCAAGGCCGCCACGCTGATCTCCGAAGCGGTGATCATCGCCCGCGACCTGGTCAACACCCCGCCGAACGACCTGTACCCGGCCTCCTTCGCCGACCGCGCCAAGAAGCTGGCCGAGGAAAACGGCCTCGAGTTCGAGGCGCTCGACGAGAAGGCGCTGAAGCGTAAGGGATTCGGCGGACTCCTCGGGGTCGGCGGCGGCTCGTCGCGGCCGCCGCGGCTGCTGCGCCTGGCCTACAAGCCGGCGAAGGCGACGAAGAAGGTCGCGCTGGTCGGCAAGGGCATCACGTTCGACTCCGGCGGCATCTCGCTCAAGCCGGCGGCCAACATGGACCACATGACCTCCGACATGGCGGGCGCGGCGGGCGTGCTCGCCTCGGTGGTGCTGGCCGCGAAGCTGAAGTACCCGGTCGAGGTCGTCGCGCACATCCCGCTGGCGGAGAACCTGCCCTCGGGCACCGCGTACCGCCCCGGCGACGTGCTGTCCATCTACGGCGGCAAGACCGTCGAGGTGCTCAACACCGACGCCGAGGGCAGGCTCGTGCTGGCCGACGCGATCGTCCGCGCGGGCGAGGAGTCCCCGGACTACCTGATCGAGACGGCCACGCTGACCGGCGCGCAGCTCACCGCGCTCGGCGGCCGCACCGCCGGCGTGATGGGCTCGGACGAGTTCCGCGACCGGGTCGCCGGGATCATGCAGGCCACCGGCGAAGGCGGCTGGGCGATGCCGCTGCCCGAGGAGCTCCGCTCGGACCTCGACTCGCGGCTGGCCGACCTCGCCAACGTCACCGGCCACCGCTGGGGCGGCATGCTCTCGGCCGCGATCTTCCTGCGCGAGTTCGTCCCCGAGGGCCTGGACTGGGTGCACATCGACATCGCGGGCCCGTCCTTCAACACCGGCGCGCCCTGGGGCTACACCGGCAAGGGCGGCACGGGCCTGCCGGTCCGCACGATCGCGGCCGTCCTGGCCGACATCGCCGCCGAAGGCTGAGGCGGAGGTCGTGAGTGAATAACAGTGTTAGAACACTGTTATTCACTCACGACTCCCTACCCCCATGGACCCCAACGACTACCTCGAACAGTCCGTCCGCGACGTCCTCACCGCCGACGACCCGACCCTCGACGACCGCATCGCCCACGCGGCCCTGCTGCTGGCCGTCTCCGGCGCCACCGCCGAGGCCGACCGCCTGATCACCCACTGGCAGTCCCGCACCGAGCGCCCCGCCACCGCCCTCGCCGCCACACCGCTACGAGCCCGCGCCTGGGCGATGCTCTTCGAACGCACCGGCAAACCGGACTGGGCCAAAGCTCTCCCACCGCTGGACCTCGACGCCGAGGAACGCACCCACACCGCATGGCTCGCCAAGCCCGTCTCCGACCTCGAAGGCGCGCTGCCGCCCGGAATCGTGGCGGAGATCGCAAACCAAGTCGCACCCTCGCGGCCGAACCCACTCAGGCAGGCCCTCGCGACCGGAGACCTGGCGGAGTGGGCAGCACGGGCAGGCGCTCGCCCGGACGTCGCCGCCCTGGCCGCGACGAGGTCACTCGTGCCGCGCCTGGTGGCCGGCGAAGATCCGCTCGGCCTCGAGGACCACGTCGAAGCGATCGCCGGAGCGCTGATCGCCGCGCTGCACGAACGCTATCCGCGCGAGTTCGGGACCTGGCCGGAGCTGCTGACCGAGATCCTGCAGCTCCGCGGCACCGGCACGCCCCTGACGCCCGCGACACCGGAAAGCATCGAGGCCGCCGAAGCGCGGCTCGGGATCCGCCTGCCGGACGACTACCGGGACTTCCTCCGCACGACCGACGGCCTGCCCGCCGACGTCGTCTTCCCCCGCCTGCTCGGTGCCGCCGAACTCCGCGAAAAAGGCAGCGTCGTCGTCCTGAGCGAACCGGCGGTGATCCTGCTCAGCGGCGGGTACGTGGTCGAGGTCGACCCCATGCTCGGCACCTCGGTGCACCGGAGTTTCCGGGACCTGCTGACCCGGCACGCGAGCCTGCTGGCCGGCTGAGTGGTGACCGCTAGACCTGGCCGCGCTTCTTTCGCTCGGTGTACTCGCGCATGCGCTTCGGATAGCCGACCCGGGCCACCTCGTAGACCGGGATCGAGCGCCGGTGCCCGAACTGCTGCGCGGCCTCGAGGCTGCCGATCCGCCGCCGGGTCCATTCCCCGTCGTGCGCGATCAGCACCACCGTGGTCTCGGTGACCGTCGTGCGTGGCTCCACATAAGCCTCGACACCGGTGCGCGACGCCGCCCAGTCGTCGAGGTGCGCGGTGTCACCCGAGTTGGCTTTCCGCAGCGTGCCGGGCCGTTGACCGCCCTTGCCACGCCGACGCAGCGAGTCGAAGAGCCCCACCCCGACCACCTCTCTTCCCGATCTTCACTACCGCTCATTATCCCGGTCCCCAGGTGTGCTCCGCGTCGCACACCCGGCTGTGTCTCCCAACCCTGTGCTGCGTAGGGGGAGATTTGACAGCCGGGGACGCACGCTACGAACACCCGTCCTCGACTTCGTCGAGGGGCTTCGCCACCGTAAAGGGCGTGGGTCGCAGCCGCCCGGGTCGTAGTGACAAGATGACGGTGTCGCGCGCGCGGTTATAACCCGGGCGCCGCGGCACCAGAGCACCACCCACCGCTTGCCGAGGAGCTATTGAAGTGACCGACACCTCCGCCGACCTTGTGATCCTGGGAGGCGGATCGGGCGGCTACGCCGCGGCCTTCCGCGCGGCCGAGCTGGGCCTTTCCGTCACGCTGATCGAGAAGGACAAGCTGGGCGGGACGTGCCTCCACCGGGGCTGCATCCCGACGAAGGCCCTGCTGCACGCCGCCGAGGTCGCCGACGAGACCCGCGAAGCCGAAGCGGTGGGCGTCAAGGCCACCTTCGAGGGCATCGACATCGCCGGCGTCAACAAGTACAAGGACGGCATCGTCGCCCGGCTGTACAAGGGCCTGCAGGGCCTGGCCAAGGCCCACAAGGTCAACCTCGTCGAGGGCAGCGGCACGTTCGTGGGCGGCACCACCGTCGAGGTCGACGGCACCCGCCACACCGGCAAGAACGTCATCCTCGCCACCGGCTCCTACTCCCGCACCCTGCCCGGTCTCGAGCTCGGCGGCCGGATCATCGCCAGTGAGCAGGCGCTCGCGCTGGACTACGTGCCGAAGAAGGTCGTGGTGCTCGGCGGCGGCGTGATCGGCGTCGAGTTCGCCAGCGTCTGGGCCTCCTTCGGGGTGGACGTAACGATCGTCGAGGCGCTGCCGCGGCTGGTCCCGAACGAGGACGAGTTCGCCTCCAAGCAGCTCGAGCGCGCGTTCCGCCGCCGCAAGATCGCCTTCAAGACCGGCGTGCGGTTCACCGGCGCGAAGCAGGACGACAACGGCGTGAGCGTGTCGCTGGAGTCCGGCGAGACCATCGAGGCCGACCTGCTCCTGGTCGCCGTCGGCCGCGGCCCGAACTCGGCCGGCCACGGCTACGAGGAGTCCGGCGTCACCGTCGAGCGCGGTTTTGTGCTCACCGACGAGCGCCTGCGCACCAACCTGCCGAACGTCTTCGCGGTCGGCGACATCGTCCCGGGCCTGCAGCTCGCGCACCGCGGCTTCCAGCAGGGCATCTTCGTCGCCGAGGAGATCGCCGGGCTCAGCCCCCGCGTGATCGACGAGAGCGGCATCCCCCGTGTCACCTACTCCCACCCCGAGGTCGCCTCGGTCGGGCTCACCGAGTCGCAGGCCAAGGAGAAGTACGGGGCCGAAGTCACGACGTTCACCTACGACCTGGGTGGCAACGGCAAGAGCCAGATCCTCAAGACCTCCGGCGGGGTCAAGCTGATCAAGGCCCCGGACGGGCCGGTCGTCGGTGTCCACATGGTGGGCGACCGCGTCGGCGAACTCATCGGCGAGGCGCAGCTGATCTACAGCTGGGAGGCCTTCCCCGAGGACGTCGCGCCGCTCATCCACGCCCACCCCACCCAGACCGAGGCCCTCGGTGAAGCGTTCCTTGCCCTCGCCGGCAAGCCGCTGCACGTGCACAGCTGACGTCTCACCAGCAGAATCCAGATCCACGCAGAACTTTCAAAGAGGAGTCAGCGAACGATGGCCTACTCCGTCACATTGCCGGAGCTCGGGGAGAGCGTCACCGAAGGCACTGTCACCCGATGGCTCAAGCAGGAGGGTGACACCGTCGAGGTCGACGAGCCGTTGCTCGAGATCTCGACCGACAAGGTCGACACCGAGGTTCCCTCGCCGGTGGCGGGCACGGTCGTGAAGATCAGCGCCCGCGAGGACGAGACCGTCGAGGTCGGCGGCGAGCTCGCCGTGATCGACGACGGCACCGGCGGCGTCCCGGCGTCTTCGGCGCCCGCGCAGGAGGCCCCGGCCGCCGAGCCGGAGCCCGAGGCCGCCCCGGAACCGCAGGCGCAGGAGGCCGCGCCGAGCAAGCCGGACACCGCGCCGGCCGCCGGTGGCGAGGGCACCGAGGTGAAGCTGCCCGAGCTGGGCGAGAGCGTCACCGAGGGCACCGTCACGCGGTGGCTGAAGCAGGTCGGCGACTCGGTCGAGGTCGACGAGCCGCTGCTCGAGATCTCCACCGACAAGGTCGACACCGAGGTCCCGTCGCCGGTCGCCGGCACGGTGCTGGAGATCCGCGCGGGCGAGGACGAGACCGTCGAGGTCGGCGGCGTCCTGGCCGTGATCGGTGCCGCCGGTGCGGCGCCGGCCGCGGCACCCGCCCAGCCCGAGCCCAAGCCGGAACCGAAGCCCGAGCCCAAGCCGGTCCAGCAGGCCCCGGCCCCCGCCGCTCCCCCGGCACCGCCGGCCCCGGCTCCCGCGGCAGCTCCGGCTCCGCAGGCCGCCCCGGCCGCGGCCAGCACGGACGGCGCCGCCGACGGCCCGTACGTCACGCCGCTGGTCCGCAAGCTGGCTTCGGAGCACGGCATCGACCTCGCCGCCCTGACCGGCAGCGGCGTCGGCGGCCGGATCCGCAAGCAGGACGTCCTGGCCGCGGCCGAAGCGAAGCAGAAGGCGGCCGCCCCGGCTCCCGCCGCTGCGGCGCCGAGCGCCCCGGCCGCAGCTGCTCCGGCAGCGCGTCCCGCCGCCGTGTCCCCGGACATCGCGGCGCTGCGCGGCACCGTGCAGAAGGCCAGCCGCATCCGCCAGATCACGGCCACCAAGACCCGCGAGTCGCTGCAGATCGCCGCGCAGCTCACGCAGGTCCAGGAAGTGGACGTGACCAAGATCGCCAAGCTGCGTCAGCGGGCGAAGGGGGCCTTCAAGGAGCGCGAAGGCGTCAACCTGACGTTCCTGCCGTTCTTCGCGAAGGCCACGGTCGAGGCGCTCAAGCAGCACCCGAACGTCAACGCGTCCTACAACGAGGACACGAAGGAGATCACCTACCACGGTGCCGTGCACCTGGGCATCGCGGTGGACACCGACCGCGGCCTGCTCTCGGTGGTCATCCACGACGCGGGCGAGCTGAGCCTGGCCGGTCTTGCGCACCGCATCGCCGACCTGGCGGGCCGCGCGCGCTCCGGCCAGATCAAGCCCGACGAGCTGTCCGGCGGCACCTTCTCCATCACGAACATCGGCAGCGTCGGCGCGCTGTTCGACACGCCGATCATCGTGCAGCCGCAGTCCGGCATCCTCGGCACCGGCGCGGTCGTCAAGCGTCCGGTCGTGGTCGCGGACGCCGACGGCAACGACACCATCGCCGTCCGATCGATGGCGTACCTGCCGCTGACCTACGACCACCGCCTGGTGGACGGGGCCGACGCGGGCCGCTTCCTCACCACGATCAAGCAGCGCCTGGAAGAAGGCAACTTCGAGGGCGAACTCGGCCTCTGAGTACCTGAAGTGCCGTTAAGGCCACCTTACTGGCGTCTGACGCCCGTAAGGTGGCCTTAACGGCTTTCCGGGAGCGGTCATGTGGCTGGAGTGGCTGGCTGGGCATCGCAAGGATGTTTCCGTGGTCGCGGACGACGGGCGCGGTCACAGGCTGGCGCACAATGCCGACGTGCCAAGGGTTCTGGCCTCGACGGTCAAGGTCGTGCACCTGCTCGCCTACACCACCGCGGTCGCCGAAGGGCGGCTCGATCCCGATGAGCCGGTGCCGGTCGGCGACTGGGACGCCTGGCATCCCTTCGACGGTGACGGCCCGCTCGGCGACGGCGCGCACTACCAGGCGCTGACCGCCCTCGGCGTCCCCTGCGACGAGTACGGCGTCGCGCGGAACCCGGAGCGGCACGTGCCGCTCTGCGAAATCGCCAGGGCGATGATCCGCTTCAGCGACAACGCCGCCCCGGACTACCTCCGGACGCGACTCGGCGACGACCTGCTGCGGGGAGCGGCATCCGGCGCGGGCTGGCCGGACCCCGACATCCGGTGGTTCTGCGGCGAAACCCTGCGCTCGCTGTTCCCCGGCGATCGCGACGCGCTGGCCGAGCGCTTCACCCACGATCCGGCGTTCCGGCGCCAGGTCTTCGAGCGCGTCCAGGGCGAACCGATCTCCGACGAAGCCGAATGGGACTGGACGCGGAAGACCGCCCACGGCACGGCCGCCGAACTCTTCGCGCTCCACCGGACGCTGGCCACGGCGTCCACCCGGCCCGCCGAACTCGCCCGCCGGATGCTGCGCGGCCCCGGCGGGCTGTTGTTCAAGGGCGGCGCCTTGATGCGCACGCTGGGTTTCGGGATGTCGGTGCCCGGCGGGACCGTCGCGATGCTGCTCACCGGCACGGATTTCCCGGCAGGCTCGCTCGTCGAACTCGGGGAAGAGCTGCTGCGCGACCTCCCGCGGTACGCCGAGGCCCTGGGTGTGCGGGCGGGCGCGGGATAGGACACGATCGAGCACATGCGAGTACTGATCGCGGGGTCGGGCGGGCTGATCGGATCGGCGTTGCGGACGCGGCTGGGCCAGGACGGTCACGAGGTGCACAGGCTGGTCCGGCGGGAGACGCGCGAGGCAGGCGAGCACCGCTGGGACCCGCCGTCGGGCAAGATCGCGCCCGGGGCTTTCGACGGTGTGGACGCCGTGGTCAACCTCTGCGGCGCGCCACTGTTCCCGAGCCGGTGGAGCGGGATGCGCAAGCAGCAACTGATCGACAGCCGCGTCGAACCGACCGAGGTGCTTGCCGAAGCGGTCGCCGAGCACGGCGTCGGCGTGCTGGTGAACGGCTCCGCGGTGGGCTTCTACGGCGACACCGGATCGTCCACAGTGGACGAATCGGCACCCGCTGGCCGCGGTTTCCTCGCGGAGCTGTGCCAGTCCTGGGAAGCGGCGACCGCCGGCGCGGGTGACGCGCGAGTCGTGTCGATCCGCACCGGGCTGGTGCTCTCGCGCAAGGGCGACCTGCTCAAGCTGTTGCGGCTGCAGTTCACGGTGGGCTTGGGCGGGCGGCTCGGCAGCGGCGAGCAGTACACGCCGTGGATCTCCCTGGACGACGAGGTCGGTGCGATCGCGCACGTCCTGGCCACCGAATCGCTGTCCGGTCCGGTGAACCTGACCGGTCCCGAGCCGGTCACCAACGCCGAGTTCACCCGCGCGCTGGGCCGCGAGCTGCATCGCCCGGCGCCGTGGCGGGTGCCCGGGTTCGCGATGAAGGCCGTGCTGGGCCAGGCGGCCGAGGAGATGGCGCTGATCGGGCAGCGCGCCGTCCCCGCCGCCCTTCAGCGGTCCGGCTACGAGTTCCGGCACCCGACCCTGGGGCAGGCGCTCAAGGCGGCGTGACATGCCTCGCGTCCGCTGGGTCGTCTGCGGGATCGTGCTGCTCGCCGCGTTCGCGGGGCTCGGCCTGATCGTGGCCCACCAGCCCCTATCCCTGGACGCCGAGATCGCGAACGCCCTGCGCGGCGAGGACACCCGGCCGGTGGGACAGGTCGCCGGGGTGCTCACGAACGTCCTCGGCCCGGTCCTGCCGTACGTCATGGGCGCGGTGCTGCTGGCACTGGCGATCCGGCGGCGCGAACACCGCGTCCTCTGCGTCCGGCTGGCCATCGTGCTGGTGCTGTGCAGGGTGACCAGCCTGGTCGGCAAGCCCTTGTTCCTGCGTCAGCGGCCGCGCGTGTTTCCCGACCTGAGCTACCCGAGCGGGCACGTGGTGTCGGTCGCGAGCACCGGCCTGGTCGCGGTGTTGCTGTGCGCCTGGCTCGTCCCGCGGGCGCTCCGGTGGGTCGTCGCGACCGCCGTCGCCGCGACCGTGCTGGCCGCGACCTGCCGGATCGTCCTCGGCGTGCATTGGCTGACCGACACCATCGGCGCGGTGCTGGCCGTCACCGGTGTGGGCCTGCTCTCGGCCGCCGGGCTGGACCTGCTTCCGGCAAGGCGCGAGCGTAGCCTCGACGGGTGAGTTCTTCCCGCACCACCTGCCGCGCCAGCACCGACCCCGTCGACGTCCGCGAGCTCGGCACGATCGACTACACCGAGGCGTGGGAGCTGCAGCGCACCCGGCTCACGGCCCGCGCCGACGGCACCGCGCCGGACACCATGCTGCTGCTGGAGCACCCGTCGGTGTACACCGCGGGCAAGCGCACCGAACCCGCGGACCGGCCCACCGACGGCACCCCGGTGATCGACGTGGACCGCGGCGGCAAGATCACCTGGCACGGTCCCGGCCAGCTGGTCGGCTACCCGATCGTCAAGCTCGCCGACCCGATCGACGTCGTCCACTACGTCCGGCGGCTCGAGGAGGCGCTCATCCACGTGTGCGACCAGCTCGGCGTGACAACCGGCCGGGTCGAGGGCCGCAGCGGCGTGTGGATCCCGGCCGACGACCGCGGGATCGAGCGCAAGATCGCCGCGATCGGCATCCGCGTCCAGCGCGGCGTGACGATGCACGGCTTCGAGCTGAACTGCAACGCCGACCTCTCGGCGTTCGACAACATCGTCCCCTGCGGCATCCGGGACGCGGGCGTGACTTCGCTGTCCTCCGAGCTCGACCGCGATGTCACGGTGCAGGCGGTCCTTCCGCTGGCGCGCGACGCGGTCCTCGCCGCCCTCGAAGGCGAACTGCCCGTCAGCGACGACCGCTGGCTCCCCCGCCCCGCGACCCCCGAGGCCCCCGGCGTCACCTTCGCCCTCCAAAACTGAGCGCCCTCAGATGTAATGAACGGTCCTTTCCTTACAGATTTTGTAAGGAAAGGACCGTTCATTACATCTCGGCTCAGTCGAGCTGGGGAGCGACTTCCGAGGCGATCAGGTCGATCTGGTCGAGGTCGGAGAGATCCAGCAGCTGCAGGTAGAGGCGGGTGACGCCGGTTTCCTCGCGCCACCGGCCGATCTTGTCGACGACCTCGGCGGGCGTCCCGGCGAGACCACTCCCCCGCAGCTCGTCGGCGTCCCGGCCGATCACGTCGGCACGGCGCTTGACCTCGACGTCGTCGCGGCCTACGGCGACCACCAGCGCCACCGAGCGCAGGATCTCCTTGGGGTCGCGCCCGATCGCCTCGGCCGCCGCGGCGACCCGGGCGTACTGGGCGGTCGCGGTCGCGGTGTCGGCGAAGGGCAGGTTGAACTCATCCGCGAAGCGGGCCGCCAGCTCGGGCGTGCGCTTCTTGCCGCCGCCGCCGATGATCACCGGCGGGCTCGGCTGCTGCGCGGGCTTCGGCAGCGCGGGCGAGTCGACGAGCTGGTAGTGCTGCCCGTCGAAGGAGTACGTCGAGCCGAGTGGCGTCTTCCACAGCCCGGTGATGATCTCGAGCTGCTCGGCGTAGCGGTCGAAACGCTCCTTCAACGGAGGCAGCGTCAGGCCGTACGCGCTGTGCTCGGCGTCGTACCAGCCCGCGCCGAAGCCGAACTCGACCCGGCCACCGGACATCTGGTCGACCTGCGCGACCGAGATCGCCAGCGGTCCCGGGTACCGGAACGTCGCCGCGGTGACGAGCGTGCCGAGCCGGACCCGGCTGGTCTCGCGGGCGATCCCGGCCAGGGTGATCCAGGCGTCGGTCGGGCCGGGCAGGCCGTCGGCCGAGCCCATCTTCAGGTAGTGGTCGCTGCGGAAGAAGGCGTCGTAGCCGGCGGCTTCGGTCGCCTTGGCCACCCGGAGCAGGTCGTCGTAGCTGGCCCCCTGCTGGGGCTCGGTGAAGATCCTCAAGTCCACGCCGTCAGCCTATAGACGCGGGCGCCGTTTCGCCGTCGGCGTTGCGAAGCCGGACCAGCATGCGGACGATCACGTCCTCGATCTGCGCGCCGACCTTCTTCGGGTCCGACGACCCGGCGATCTCGGTGGCCGCGCTCGACAGCGCGCCGAACAGCAGCCGCGCGGTGATCTCGACCGGCACCGGCTCGACCTCGCCGGCGTCGATCAGCGACTGCAGCCCCGAGCGGACCAGCCCGAAGCTGCACCGCTCCTCGGCCTCCCGCCAGCGCTCCCAGCCCATGACGACCGGGGCCTCGTGGATGGCGATCCGCTGATACGCCGGGTCGAGGCAGCTGCGGATGAACGCGTTGAGCCCGCCCAGCGCGCGCTCCCAGGGCGTGCCCGGACCGTCCATGATCTTCTCGAGCCGGTCGTAGACCAGGCTTTCGACCGACTCGAACGCGGCCTCGAACAGCGCCTGCTTACCGCTGAAATGGTGGTACAGAGCGCCTTTCGTGACGCGTGCGCGCTTGGCGATTTCGTCGAGCGAAGTGCCGGCGTAGCCCCGTTTCGTGAACAGCTCCACGGCACTGTCGACCAGCGCCGACCGTGTCGACTCCGAGTAGTCGAGCCGCCTGGACCTCATTGTCGCCACCTTCACACCTTACGCCGGGAGGATCTCTCCATACTCATGGTATGTTCGGCGTGTCAGGTCCGTACCGGGAGTATGCCGCAGACCAGCGGTATGACCTGGACCACGGAAGGGGAGCCAACACCATGAGCTGGACAGACTTCTACCGACGCCAGGAGATCCTCGAAGCCGCCCTCCGCCAGGGCGGCCGGAATCCCGGCGCACCCCTGCCCCTGGACGAGATCCCAGGGGCGGAAGAGCACTTCGGCAGCGAGGAGAACCTCCTGCTCGCCCTGCAGTACAAGTGGACGCAGCTGCTCGGCGGCGCGCTGCGCGCCGAGGTCGCCGACCCGGACGATGCCGACGGTTTCGGCGACCGGGTCGACGCCGTCACCCGCGCCTGGAGCCGGGCGCGCGACGAGCACCCGGACCTGCGCGCGGTGCTCGACGGCGCGCTCGGCCGCTGCCCCGCGCTGGTACCGCTGCACGAGGGCGAACTGCGCATGCAGGCCGTCACCGCCGGGCTCGCCGAGCCCCGCGAACCGGCGGCCGAGCTCACCAAGGTCGGGTACGCCTTCGAGGCGCTGCTGCGCGCGGGCCGCGAACGTCCCGTCCGGCGGCGCAGCCCGATCGGCCATCTGCGGCGTCTCCTGGCGCCGAGTGCGTGAGAAAGTAAAGCCATGACACAGCGGTGGGCCGAGGCCGAAATTCCCGACCAGACCGGGCGGACCGTCCTGGTCACCGGGGCGAACTCCGGCCTCGGCCTGCGCACCGCCGAGGTCCTCGCGGGCAAGGGCGCGCAGGTGCTGCTGGCCTGCCGCTCGGCCGAACGCGGCGCCAAGGCGCTCGAGCAGGTCCGCGGGGCCGCTTCGGGCGCCGTTCCCGAGCTCGTTTCGCTCGACCTCGCCTCCCTCGCCTCGGTGCGGGAGGCGGCGGCGTCCGTACGCGAGCTGACCGGCGACGCGCTGGACGTCCTGGTCAACAACGCCGGCCTGATGGCGACGCCGCGCGGCACGACCACCGACGGCTTCGAGACCCAGTTCGGCACCAACCACCTGGGCCACGCGGCACTGACCTGGCTGCTGCTCCCGGCCCTGCGCAGCGGCAAGGGCGCCCGCGTCGTCACGCTGTCGAGCCTCGCCGCGTCCGGCGGCCGGCTCGACACCGAGGACCCGAACTTCGAACACCGCCGCTACAACCCCGGCGCCGCCTACGGCCAGTCGAAGCTGGCCAACCAGGTCTTCGCGATGGAGCTCGACCGGCGGCTGCGTGCCGCGGGCGACAACGTCCTGAGCGTCGCCGCGCATCCCGGCTACACCTGGACCGGCCTCGGCGCCGGGATGGCCCGCTCCTACGGCAACCCCGTGCTGCGTGCGGTCATCGGCGCCGGGAACCGGCTCGGCGAGGTCCTGATCGCCCAAAACGTCCGCCAGGGCACGCTTCCGCAGCTGTATGCGGCCACCGCGGACGGCGTCGAAGGCGGCGACTACATCGGCCCGGGCGGGATCGGCGGCATGCGCGGCTACCCGGTGAAGGTGCGTCCGCTGGCCGCCGCGCGCAGCGAGTCCCTGGGGTCCGCATTGTGGGATGTCACGGCGAAGTTGACCAGCGTCACGCCCGACCCGGCGTGACCGGAACGCCCGCGGCGGCGGGCGTAGGGTTGATCCCGTGAGTGCTGCTCCAGAAGGCCGGAAGCTGTTGCGCCTTGAGGTGCGTAACGCCGAGACGCCGATCGAGAAGAAGCCGCCGTGGATCAAGACGCGGGTGCGGATGGGTCCGGAGTTCACCGAGCTCAAGGGTCTGGTGCGTCGCGAGGGTCTGCACACCGTCTGTGAAG
>Ga0307507_10009666_pt1 | contig 12744 bp, 9 predicted proteins | sample 7_EM_MG_FD_207223 | JGI IMG/M metagenome (GOLD analysis project Ga0307507, IMG submission 207223) | Populus trichocarpa ectomycorrhiza microbial communities from riparian zone in the Pacific Northwest, United States - 7_EM | ecosystem: Host-associated > Plants > Roots > Unclassified | place... | reverse complement strand
TAAGAAACCTTGCGAAAGTCTCTCAGACCATAGAATCAACTTTTTGACAAAAAAGGTTAGCGATATCCGCTTGCGGATATACGTATGTCCGCTAATTGATTCTATGGTCTGAGCTTGCTGAGGTAATTTGTGCTGCACCATCGGAATCACGCCTAAGGCACTTTCACTTTAGTTATCTCAGTTGACTCAGACCGATATTTTAGCTTATGCGTTCGCTTAAGTTAAATGTGGCTACCAATTCTGTATTGGCAAAGGTGTGGAACCGCCGACCTTCTTCCGGTGGCTCCATCGGTGACCACGCTCAGGTGACCACATTCACCTTTTCTGAGACGCCGAGCTGCACGCCGAACGAACCCGTCCTTAAGCTCAATCTCTGCCACCAACTCCAACAAAGACCGAAAACCGACATACGCCTCAGTCCTGGAGGCCCCCTCAAGGTCCCAACCTCAGTAGCTCGGCCCTCAATCATCACCGCTTACTCTATGGTCACCATCCTTACCGACAACACCGTCAGCCAACACCAATCCTTATAGTAGAAGACCTACCCAAACGTTTCCACAACAAACCGTCACCTTAAATTCCAACCCAATTCAACAAGCGATATATAAGTGTACAACACCTAGCCATAACAGCAACGCACTCTCTTTCGACATTTCTGCTCTCAGCGCTCCCAGCATTCACTATGTTCCTGTCAGACATACAAGGAGGACAATTTAACAGTTGCACATCGTATCGAGGAACAGGGAGATATGATTCGACTTTGGGATTTGCACAGAAAAAATGGCTATAAAGGGCAGAAGGAATATCACAGGCCACAACGAGGTTTAAAGCTCGTACATGTAGCTGTACAGCGCCGCCATTGGTACACTAAGTCCTACTCCTAAAGCGATCTTATCTGACTGACTTAGTCCCCCTACTCCTCTTCCGTTGCTATTCGAGCCTGAAGTGTCTACCCCGATAGAAGTCCGCGTAGGTACGACTTGGGATGTCCCCAGGAAAGACGAAGTCGGTATCGGCGCTGCGGCTAAGGCCGTACTCGAACAGTAAGATGTGTATAGGTTAACTGCGCTCCCGATGTCCACAGGATTACTGCTGCATGCTGATGCGACACATGACGAAAGGTACGATTCGGCAGCTGGTACTAAGTCTAAACGACAATAGCAAGAGTTAAGGGCTTGACTGTTTACCCAACAGCTGATTGCATTAGCAAGCGTACCGCATGCTCCTCGGTCGAAGCATGACCTAGCACAATCTCGGAGGCCAGTAAAGCCAGGTGCAGAGCAGATGCTAATTGTGGCATCGTTGGCGTAGGTAGTAGCAGGAAAGCGGACTACCAGAAAACCAGCCAGAGCACTACTGAAGAAATTCATTACCGATACCCCGAGATTATAAACAGCAGGCCTAGAAACATGGATCTTCAGCTCACCCTAATGCGAAGATTTAGAAACAGAAATCAATCGGGGCAAGATTATCTTACCCGCTCAGCTGGTGTTGTAATGGTACAGGCAGCTCGGTGAGGGCAAAAGATATCAGATTTGATTCGTAAACTAGTCCTTGAGGCCTTCTCCGGGGTCGCTCTGCAAATGAGGAGAAATCTCTGTCGACAAGCTCAGGTCCGCAGATAGAACGACACCCAGTCGCTGCGGCGATGCCGAGCACCACCCGAAGTGGCCCATGTGGCGTACCAATGTTTACAGCATCTCTTTCAATTCCGGTGGTTAGCGCAGCCACTCCCGCACGGCCTTTTTGTAGGGAAATTTTGGTATTTTTGCTGTTTAGGGGAAAGTTGACAAAACATGCTAACCACGGGATGCGCCAGGATGCTGTAGATGTTTATTGAGGGCGCAGTTTAGCTGAACTCTCGCTTAACTAGTTACTTATAAGCAAAGGTTCGGGCCTTGGCATAGAGTGGGGGGAGAGTTTAAAGCGGGCTTTGGGGCGTGCACAGGCATTTATGCTACACCTACCTCCCTTACCCCCTCCCCCTACCTCCCTCTACCTCTCTTCCCTCCCCTATACGTCCCCTACCTATTTCCTACCTATTACTTATACCACTATTTATAGTATACCCCTACTTTATCTATATAGCTGTATAAAATAGCAGAATACTGCTATATTTATATAAATATTTAATATTCAATATACTGAATATTAACACTTTATTGATATTGAATATTGAATGTGAATAAGCAATATTCAATATTTGTTAATCAATATTGAATATGGATAAGAACACTAGCTAGGGGTCATACTTTTACTAGGATATTAGAAACTCACCACGATGAAAAGCGAAAGCCGGAACAACAAGACCGCGTATTCGAGCCGCCTGCACATGAAGAGAGGCATGATATCAAGAGATCACAGAGCAATGGCTGTTGGCCAATGCCAGAAACAGAGCTGCAGAACCAGAATCAAGTTTCTCAACAGGGTTCAAGACTGACTCTTGAAGGTTAAAGAACAAGCCCATCGGCTGCCATCAATAAATACGAACACCTCTCTGCCAGTCCACTTTGGAGAGCAGAAAGACTTTGCCCCGCATGGAAACCAGAGTCCTAGTTTCTCTCTTTTATCACCTCAGGAATTTCAGCCTCTTCCAAGCGAATTCATCACTCCACCACTAGACCCCGCAAGACGGGCCTCAGCATTATTTCGTCCACCCTGTTTTAAGCCAAGGAGAAATAGACCGAGAGAAGGCATGCTGAAGAGGGACTTAAATAGCCGTGTGGGCGATGAGAAGGTAGGAGATGATACTGACGTTGATATGCTCTTGGCGAAGTGGACAACTCTTCCTGTTACGTTCATGAAATAGTGCTATGAGATATTTTTTATTGTAAGACTATTATATTATGCATAGCTCCTTCCTGAGAGATGTTCTAATGCGGTTCTATTGTAACAGGAGTGTTTCTTTTTAGTGGATTTTTGGTCACTTGGGAAATCACTACGGGCTATTGGAAAGACATTCTTAAGCAATTAATGTGGTGGTAGTCCACATCTATTGCCTCTGCTATTTGCAGTTGCTAAATCGTATCATTTCCCAACCACTGTATCTAGACCGCTCTTAAAAAATTGGCCTTATTGCAAGCCCTTCCTGTTATTCAGCATTTCTACGCCCATTTCCCTTAGTTTAAATTTCTGGATCTTTCCGCTTGCAGTCTTGGGATAGTTGTCCACCCAGAAGACATACTTCGGCACTATAGCAGGTCATAATACATTAGCAAAGCAGGTCACACTAGTTCGTAATAGATCGGCTTCCACTTACCCAAATGATGACTTAACTTGTCCCTGACCCATACCCTGATTTCATCTGTGTCGACCTTCTTTCCTTCATGCACAATAACAAATGCAGCCACGACTTCGCCGTACCGCTTGTCTGGCAGCCCGACGACCGAAACATCGGAAACAGCGGGATGGGCGAAGAGGCAATTCTCGACTTCAAGCGGGTGGATGTTCTCCCCACCTTTGATGATAAGGTCTTTGATACGACCAGTGATTTTGACATAGCCTTCCGCATCCATGGATGCTTCATCACCGGTCTAAGTCACTCTACTCAGCAACTGTGGCCATCGAAAACCCAAGAGGTGACTCTCCGTGAACACTGCTGACGACAAAGAAAGGTCAAATCATTAGTACTTACATGCATCCATACCCTCCCTTCTGAATCTGACACTAGCACTTCTTTCGTCTTCTTCTCGTCACCCCAGTATCCCTTCATAACGCTATATCCACTAACCGCCAATTCACCTCTCTCACCAACGCCTAAGACTCTTGTCCAGTCAGACGGGTCTACTACCTTAGCCATAATATGAGGCAGAAGCCGACCCACACTGTCAATTCTCTTGTCGATTGGGTCATCTGTCGTCGTCATCGCGCTCACGGGACTTGTCTCCGTCATTCCATAGCAAATTGTTAATTCCGTCAAATTGAGCGTTTTGTGTAACTTCCGCATCAGCTCAGCAGGTATTGAGGATCCAGCAGCGATACCCGTACGTAGGTACTGGAAACCGTCATACGGAACTGCGCTAGAGGAGAGAAGCTCGAGCTCTGCGACGAACATGGTTGGCACGCCGTAGAGAGCCGTGCAGCAGTATTCGCGGATAGACTGGAGGGCAGCAACCGCATCGAAAGCTTCGGTAGGGAAGACGATGCAGCTACCGTGAGTCGCCGTTGCCATGTATCCTAGGATGCAGCCGAAGCAGCTGAAAGAAGATTAAGCTGTGGCTCGGACGAGCAGGAAGAGTCAGAGGCTTACTGGAACAGCGGTGGTGGGCAGCATACGACATCATCAGGGGTGAGGAGCATCCTGTCGCCTATGCTATTTCCATTGTTTAAGATGGACCTATGTGTCAGGCATGCTGCTTTCGGCATTGAAGTCGTTCCAGAGGTGAACTGGATATTAACGATATCGTTCCGATCTAGGCCTTGGTCTGGCAGAGATCTCCCAGAACCCCCATCTTCTAAGACATTCTCATAAAGTGTAGTACATTTGTACCCCTTTGTGTCTATTCTCCCATTCGAATTATTAACTATTACCACGCTCCGGAGGGACGGGACTAGCTCCGATTGTAGATTATGACCTCGTAAGTCTGGTATCAATTGCGTAAGAAGCGGAATATTGGAACGAGGGTCTTTCCGTGGGAGATTTGTTTCCGTGCCGATAACAAGCTGGGAGACGTCGAGGTGGTTCAGGGCGGCGATGACTTGCGGGGAATTGAAGGCTGGATTCAGAGGAACCTTTTGCGAAATTAGAAATTGAATAGCTTAGAAAGTGTTTAGAGAGCTTACCAAGATAGCTCCGAGCTTGAAGAGAGCATATGTAATCTTGCAGGCCCAATTAGTCCTGTCCATCCATACATTGACCTAAAGACCATACGGTTGCGAATTCAATGTTGTTTCCCAAGGATACAGCAACTCGGTTACCTTTTTGTACTCCGAGATTCTTTAGCCCTCTCGCTAAATAATTGCTGTTTTGGTCGAGCGCATCGTATGTCAGTCGCGTCTGCTGGTGTCTCGATATCACCCTAAGGAAATATCAGCGAACTACCCCGGATACAACCTCGTCCGGTATCTTACGCAGGCCTATCTCCATATTTTGAGACCACCGAAGCAAAATGTTTGCCAACAGTCTGTTCAAGCAACGGAGGCTTTGTGGGCCGTCAGCTATTCCGCTTCTCTCCAATCGGATCTCCGACACTTACCTCCGAAGGGCCCACACTAAATGCCTGGGTAAGAAGGCCCCGTCGATAGCTCTTGAGTGGAGAACATGCCCAAGCTCGTCGACTCACCAGAGTGCGGAGCATTATTTCCTTGTCGAGACATGGAATCAAGAAGTGAAGGTACACTTCCATAAATTGGTTAACAGGCGGTACCGCTGGGCATGGGTAGCTGCGGGTGATCGACACGCGCGCGGTTGGCGTGGGGATTCTCGGGTAAGCTTCATATTATTGACAACCTTTAAGCACGTCGAACTATTCAGACCATTGGAATCGGAACTCATTTTCGAGCCCCCTGTTGATATTTTAACTTCAATCCCCTTACTCAATACCCTCAACATCTTGATTTTTGCGTTGATTAAGGGATTAGGATATCGTTCACCACTATCTATGCAAGGGATAATCGATAAATATATTAGCCCTAACCACGCCCGTGCCGTTAAGTAGGAAACGCCGCCGAATTCGCGACCACCTGCTCCTACTGTAAATATAACGCCAGTTAACCCTCTAAGGCCCGCGCTAATATAAAGATAGTAGGTTTATAATAGAGTAATAGGTACTTATAACGTATAGCTGTAATTCTATATAGATTTTATATATATTACCGGATTTTTATTGCGCTATATAGAGGGTTAGTACGTTAATATCCTTAACAACGCGTTTTTTAACTTTAAAATGATTAATTACTTGCCCAAATAATTACTAGAATATAAGAGTGTAAGAGTGCATATACTAGATCCCGCAGCAGCCGCGATAGATTCGCGAGCACTCTCTGTCTTTGTAACGTCGCCATATGGCCAAAAAGACAGAGAGAGTACTCGCGAACTTGAGTGTCTCTTGCGGGATCTAATATATGTACTCTTACAGTCTTTTTGGCCGATATGGCCGGACACGTTACAAATAATTAGTTCTTCCGAAAGCCTATATACTAGTAGACTTTTTAAAACGATATTATATGTTATAGTTAAATAATTCGAATATTGATTTTGGCGGCGCGTCCATAAAGAGTTAGCCAGCGCAGCGGGCCAATAGAACATCCGCGCCAACCAAAATCACGTCTAAGCGCTGAGGTAAGTCATAACCGTCTAACTCGGTTAATCAGCATCGCCCTCGGTAACCATTAGGCTGACACTTCTGCCTGGTGTTGTTTTGAAGCACCATTACTTATATAATGGTCTCTTGAAACCACCTCTTATTCAATTCTACTACCAATTACAGTAATCATGGATTCTCAACCTCTTCTCACGAAAGTGCCCCTTGAGATTCTCCTTCTCATTACAGCTTATCTTCCCACCCGCGATCTTTGTTCGCTGCGTCGGACCTGCATGCACGTCGAGACGTCGCTGTCTAAATCCTTTTTCAGAGAGTTCTTCACCAAGAAGCAGTTTATGCTCTCTGAGGAGAGCCTCCAGGCTTTGGTCGACATATCTAACCACCCAAGACTGTCACAATGCCTCAGTCACGTCATCGTCGGCTTGGATAACTACGAAAACTGTTGCAAGGCATCCAATTTTGGTCGAACTCTACGCACACCTCGGTTCTGCACCGGACGCGCTGATCAATTTACCTTCCTTAGCACGGGTCAAGATCGGGAAATGCTCGCCCAAGCTTTCCGAAATCTGCCCAATCTCCAAACAATAGGCTTGAGGAACTTCAATTCTAGAGGTCGCGTCCGTGATGACTGTGAATGGACCAGCTACGGTGCTACCACTATCTTTCAAGAAACAGGACTCCGTTTGATCAATGATCGTCGCCTGCCTGCATCAGACGAACAAACACGCTTTGCCGCTCGGGCATTTTCTACCATTCTTTACGCACTTGGCCAATCGGGAGCCAAACCGCACACCTTCGAGGTCCTTTTGCGACAGCGGCGCTTAGGGCTCAATGATAATGCCTTCAATATACCCAAGTTCCTTGAGCCTTCGGTTACGCCTGTCCTATCTAACCTCAAGTCACTTCTTTTGGTTCTTGATATTTCGAGTGAGCCTATGTTGCTCGCTACAGGCGACGACGATAGCCCAGACGTCACGCGTCCTGGTTATCTCCTAAAGCAGTTTCTCTGCCGCACTCCAAATCTCACCCACCTCCGCCTCAACATCCAGAATGCGCAGCCGCCTCACGCCGAGAATTTCTTGCTCTGGCTGGGTCGTCCCGTGACGCAAGCCGATTCTGTTAATTCGTCTTCGGGCCCTCCGATACCCCAGTCTCCAGACCTGGTTGCGTTATCCCAGCTCCGACGGCTGGATTTCGGCATGATTTTCGTGTCACCGCGCACTCTGCTTGCCGCTATCCACAAGTTTAAGCCGACGCTTCGGGCGCTCAGTCTTTGGAAGATAACCCTCTGCCTTCAAGATCAACAGTATCACCGCGATCCGAGAGCCAATATGTGGGCTGAGTTTTTCGGCCAACTCTCCGACCTAGATTATATCTCCGTTGGCTATCTTTCGCAGGTACCTCGAGGCCAGATCCAGCATGTCAAGTTCAAGCTTCCGGCGGACCAGTCTGGGGAAATGAGCCTCACAAAGGAGTACTCTGGGTACGATATGAGGCATTTTCCCGATAATCTCGTATCGGATATGGTTATTGACTGGCCAGAAGCCTCTAGCGATAGCGAGGACGGTATGTTATCCCCTTTTGCCTCAAGTCCTCTAAGCGTAACAATGACTAAATTTTTTTAGATTCCATATCAGATGCCACTAGTGATAGCGAGGACGGGACGGATGACGGCGAGTGAAAAACAGGACACCTGTATTCTCCGAGGGTTGGGAGTCATTTGCATTGATAATCTCAGGGATGGATTGACATAGTAAACCAGCGAAAGTGTCGTCGCAGGCTTTTGCAGTAGATTTTTGTGGCTATTTAGGTAATAAAGGGCATGTTTGGGCTTTACAATATTTGGGGGGGTTTCATCCTAGATGATGTGGAAACCACTTTTGCATTGTTCGACGGCTCTATGAAAGCTTTATCTAAGGACTTTTCCTCACTTAACACTAAGACAAAGGGGTTTAAACCCCTTTCCAGTGATGCAGTAATGATTATTCTAGTCCTCAGAATAGACCTCGCTCTTAGACGGTTACCCAGAGCACGCCTAATTCACAATGCCTTGCTCAATATTACCCTCGTTAGCCATATTCATTTGCCGTCCTTAGTCCCCAGCTGCTCCTGGACCACTTCCGCAAAAGTACCTTGATACTCATCCACCCAATCCAGTATCTAAACCTTGTGAACGGAGTTGAGATGAAATAGCTACGAAACATATTATATTGGGCCTATGCTTAGAGTAGAGCAAAACAACGATGATCATGCTGTAAATTAAACCTGGATGCCTCGCCTCCCGGCTCCCATTCAGGAATACATCCAGCCGATTCTCTCGTCTTCATATCTTGATTCTAAGGAGATATCGAAGTCGAACTTGGGAGATGTCGTAGCAGATATACTCGTTGTACAAAAGTCCAGCATTTGGAACATCGGTAGGTCCTGGCGTGATCGCCGTATCAGGCTGTAAAAGGGCAGGAGTCAGTCAGGGAACATCAAAAGGGACAAAGCAAGGTTTTGAAATACCATGAGAACCCCTTCTAAGGACGGGTGGACACACTTCGCATCCTTCCATACCTTGGGGCCAGTCATACCTTGGCCCCACGTCGATAACATGCCTTTGCTCTTGGCATTTTCGCCGGCATTGTAAGAGGCGGACGTCAGCGATTGTATTGGGTTGCCTAATTCTGCCTCGCATAGAAGAAGGAGAGCATGGCCGTTGGAGATGTACGGGCAACAGTAGTTGGCTGACTTGGAGGACATGTCTGCAAGGTAGATGCCTTTTCCGAACATGTATCCTGATACCGGCGCCTCTGGTGGAGCGATGCGCAGCCCTTGGCTAAGAATTCCAGCGAAGTTTGTACAACGGGAGCCATGCCATAGCAGACGTCGGTCACGAGACGTGCTTGCAAAGTTGCTTTTTTCAAACCGTTCTTTTTCTCCTTCACGTTCAATCCTGAAAATTTGCTGAATGCTGCAGTTGAGATTGTGGGTTGCGCCTCGAGTGCTGAGCAAATAATTCCCCAACTCGGCAAATTCGGTGCTGCTAGGATCAAGAGGGGTCATCTCTTGCATTCCGAGCCCTTGAAACTGCCTGTCTAAGTGATGGATTTTCTTGACGTCCTGTTGTTTGGTCTTCATGATGAGAGCTGCATCCTTCATATCTCCTAGGCTCTCCAGAAGTTCTATTTCTTTCTTAAGCATATCCGGAGATCGAATGATGGGTGGCCGGTTACGACCAAACACGTGGGGAATGACAGTGTAGTAAAGGTTCGAAAGATGCTCAGTGGCAGCACCCAGAGACATGCCATAGTGAGCGGCCAATGTGTGGTCATCCAGAAGGGCAGAGAGGTCCTTGAGGGTTTGGAAACCTCGACTGATTGTGGCTTTGCTGAGCTTTCCGAGAGGGAGCTTGTTCGCATCGTAGTTGAGGTCACTCATTGTTGCGGCAAAGTATTGTTGATTGAAAATTAACTCCATTAATTGCTGAGTTGCGGGATGAATCGTGGGCTCAGGAGTTCCCGGCTCGTCCTGAGTTGCGTCTTTGGTCCCATCCATTCTGCCGGCACCGGCATCATCTTCATCATCAGAGTCAGGGTTGTAGTTACGTTCGATAAAAGCGTATTTTCCAGGCTTAGGGTCATTTCTCCGGTCAGTCCATCTGAGGCCGGACTTGTCCTTGAACTTCTTGTCGAACAGTTGGAGGGCATTGTGTAGAGTCCCATCGCCAAGATCTGCGCTCTGGCCATGTTCGCCAACTCGGCCCCATCTGGTCCAGGTCTTGCAATTTCCATTGGTGGGATTTCGAAGAACCTGCGGCAAGTTAGCAAGGTTCGAAAAATATCTTGGGAAATGGCAAGAACCTGAATGCGATAAAACTTATTGTTGTTGGCAGTTGCGTTGGCTTGGTTTAAGGATGCATCATAAATGACACCGTTTTCATCAATGTAGACTTCGTAGGTGGTGAGAGGACAGCCTTCGTCGAGCGGAATCTTGACATTAGATGATTTGACAATCTGTCCATCCGCGACTTGGTCGCTCTTGACTTCGGTCTTGGAACCATTGACAGTCTTCTGCTTCTTGAGTTGAGGCCTCGCATTCTCATCAGCAGAGCTGTCCGGTGAAGCATTTCGCTTCGGAGGACCGTTCAGTTGCGAATGGACATCGGCAGGCGATGATGTGAAGAGATAGGCTTTCTCGGCCACCTTAGACGTTGTTGAGAGGCAATTCTCGATCCATCCAAGGCTGACAATGTGCAGATTTTGCTCCCGAGCAGCATTCACTTTGGTTGATGATTTGTCGTAGTCACGTTGGGTCGTGACGAGATGGGTAGTGTCGTCGGTGATCGATTTGGTTATGGAACCCCCAAGGGATGTAATTTGACCTTGAATTGCAGCATGAGTAGTGCCTGTAAAAGTGCCACTTAGTGCAATGTGGCACCCAATCAGTGGCTGTGTGGCCTTCTTGGACCCCTTCCTGGGCATTTTGGTCCACAGGTACGTAGTATCGCTCGGGGCCTCAGTGAGGATGTCTAATATCAGTAGAATCAGTAGAGAAGGAGAAAGAAAGGAATTAGGAAATGAATTGAGGACGAGAGAACGGGTGCATGGAGACTATCACGTGTTATAGGCAACAATGCTGCTAAAAGTTTACCTCATGGATCGTTTGTGTGAGCATACTGCTCCTTATCCAAACGAATCTTCCACGGTGGGTCTGAGAGCTTATGGTCCTAGCTTTGGTGGTACCAAGCCCAAAATACACCCAAAACTTATCTTTGCACTACCGTATCTCGTCCCTTATTTAATATCTAATTATTAATAAAAAACTACAAGGTGGGAGCTCTTTAGCTTCTCTATCTAATGCATCCAATAACAACGTTGTAGCGATATTTTATAAAAAGCTATGGCCAAAATCCGTCTAAAATCTACTAAAGTCGTAAATTTTAGATGTATTTAAGAATTTAATATATTAAATAAAAATATTATAACTAGAATATCTAAGTTATAGTATATAAAAAGATATAAAGGTTGGCTTTTTTAAAACATTTAAGTACTACCAAAGCTAGGACCAGAAGCTCCTAGACCTAATAAGGAGCAGTACGCCCCATACCAACGATCCACAGGTCTGATTTATGAGATAAGCTAAGGTCGCGAGGTGAGCGCGCGATCACGTGGCAAGCCCACTAGGCAGTCCAATAGGAAGTTCAACAAGCAGTTCTGCTGCAAGTGCTGATTCTTCGGCAGTTATCCTTTTCCATTCCCAAGATACGTACTCAGGTAGCGGATTTCGCCGAAAAGTAGGTAGAAAGGCTTCTTGTTACAGCCGACTCGGCTAGACACCCAAGGAGCGCACGCTTCGCTGTGTGAAAGCTGCTGGAAAACTGCTCGACGGCCTGCCGGATGCTATACTAAGCGGATACAGCTCCTCGGCCCTCAGTAACTAGCACTTGAGTTCTATCTCAGACCGATTACCCACACAAATTCCAGGAATATAAGGAGTGCTGAAACCGCTGCTGCCGACACGTAGGTAGTGCGGGCACGAGGTCCAAGCCACTGCCCAGGATGACAAATACGGCAATGCTCTCCGAGCGGCAACTTATAAAGGAAGGGTAGAGGTGGTCAAGATCCTGCTCGGAAATGGTAGATGTGTAATATTTAGGGAGTAAGGTACGGGAACTGTTGTTAGTCGGAAGTCTAGGCGGAGATGCCATTGCAGCACTGAGAAGAACTTAATATCTCCTAAGGAGAAATGCTCCTGCGATTGTTTATTTATTTCCGGCAATAAGACAGTCTGAGGATAAATAGAAGGTAAGAGTATGCAGCAAAAAAACTGCATAGAGGGAAAGTGATTTTCGCTAAGTCGTACTATGGCGGTACTTCGCTTACGCGCGCGTGACAGTAAATCCCTGCAAAGGACTTAGAAATTTTAACGTTCCTCGCCAAAAAAAATTCCCCTCTATGCAGTTTTTTTGCTGCATACTCTTACGCATTACATCCTCAGCTCAGCCTAAAGCGGCAGCTATTCAGGTGCAACGACAGAAAATAAATTATAGTGAGGTCATTTTTCATTGGAGACTATATAGTTAGTCTCTATAGACCAGCGAAAATTCGAGGAAAAAGTCTCATCTAGACTATCCCTTCACCCGCCAGCGTCCCCGGAGCAGGTGGTCCGTGCGAGAACGTCGTACTCCAAACTTCGCAGTGGTCGAAGTCTGATTGGTTGGTTCTTATCGATAACACTGGGACGAAATCTGGCGAGTTAAGGGATAACTGTGTATAATTTCGATAATCTCACCCAGCATTTCCCCTCCAGCTCCGATTTCCATACCTCCCATCAGTATTTCAGCCTCCTCGAGCGCTTGTCGGTTTGCCATACTGAGAAAATTCGCTTAACGCACGCCCTCACCTGACGCACGCTCAACACAAAATTCTTCAATATTGCAACAATTATTTCTTAGCCAATATGGCTCCAATTGATGACGCGCTGGAGTCGTTAAAAT
>Ga0307507_10009665_pt1 | contig 12747 bp, 12 predicted proteins | sample 7_EM_MG_FD_207223 | JGI IMG/M metagenome (GOLD analysis project Ga0307507, IMG submission 207223) | Populus trichocarpa ectomycorrhiza microbial communities from riparian zone in the Pacific Northwest, United States - 7_EM | ecosystem: Host-associated > Plants > Roots > Unclassified | place... | reverse complement strand
AAGTAAGGTAGGGGAAGATAGGGTTGCCCTGAAGAGCTCATGTTAGAAGATGAATGCATGCGGGGGATTATCGCAGCGTTCTTGGTGATTCAGTGGCAGGAGGCGAGGGGAATGAGAAGTAGTTTACTCCCTGTATCGTACATCTCCACACATATCATTTCGAAAAGCGCATATAAAATTGTCATAACTAGCTAACGTACTACCGTATACTAATATAACTAACAATTCAGTCGCCATTTATCTTATTTTACTCCTGTGGTATTTGAATGTTTTTATATTATTATATCTGTTTTTTATTTCCCACGTGGAGACCCTGCCGCCTGCTCCCCTCTTTCCCCCCTAGCATAGCTCAGGCAACCAATCAACTAAGCACCGGTATATGCCGCGCCGGTACCGGGGGAGGGGGGAGAAGCGGGGAGTAGGTCAAGTTAAGCTCAACTACACTTGAGTCACGAATGCACCGTAAGTTAGTGCAGTTTGTTCAGTACCTACATACCACGATTGAGGAATGGGAATAAGATAGATAAAGATCTATGAGATCCGTACGGTAGTAGAGTTAGCCGCAGGAGCATCCAGAAGCGGGCTTCGAAAACTGCGGTTCATACTCACCCTACAATACCGGCATATAGTATCGTACAGTACAAAGGCTTCAACCCCGCCAACGTACCCTTTCCAACACCGGACCATTAGAACTCGTAGGCGCGAATACCATGCCTACCGTACTATCATACTAACCCTGGGCTTCATAACACTTAATCGGCCTATTGGACAAGCAACGCCCCAGCAACGCCACAATACTCCACTCCGCAGGAGCCCCGCAAAACCACAGGCGGCTGGTTAGCTGGCGGGGTGACTACCGGTACTGTACTACGCGGAGGCAGTCACAGGCGGCGAGCAGCTATGTCGAGTGAGTTTTTGTGAATCCGGGCTGAAGTGAGACATGGCGTCATAGGAAGGGAACTAGTACTAGTCCAGAGTGGGGCTGATGTTTGGTGGGTTGGGCTGGTGTGGTTTTGTGCACGTGCATCGAGGTGGGGTGGGGATTTTGTGCGGCTCTGTCGGGTGTTGAGGTACTCGAGTAGAATACGGTGGACGACCTCCCAGGCCACTTGTAAAGATGCTGATTAGTGGGGTTTGTATGATGAGGAAACGAGCGGTGGTTAGCACAGTATCATACGGTAGCCACAGTTTATCTAAGTAAACTATTTGAAAAGTTTCTTATTTAGGTTTAGCTGTCTGGATTGGGGGTGGGGTGTTTGTGTAGCCTGGAGGCCGTCTACGGTATCGTACCGTAAGAACTGGGTATGATACAATAAAGTACCGTAGTTAGTTGAGAATCTTGCAAGGACATTGGTGCCGCCTCGCCTCCTAAAGTTTGTTCTGTTCTGTTCATTTTTCCTTTTTATTCGTACTCAAGCATGTTTGGTTCTGGGTGTCCTGGGAGGACGCTTGTTAGCCATCTTGAAAACCCCCATAAGGGGGCGGCATAAAGATTTCAATGCCTTTGTTGGTCTAGAGATGGCTTATGCTGATATTGGTAATTGAATGGGGGGTTACCGATAATATGTTTGGTGGTTGGTTCATTGGGGGTTGACTCGAGTATGTGGGGTTGTTGTTGATGGGGTAGGTACTAGTACTCGTACCACTCAACTGGCGAGAACCGGAGGACACTTTTACCTCAAAATAAGATGAAACTTACAATTGTGTCAAAATCAGAACCTTGGAAAGGCCAAGTCGTAGCTATAAAGGGTTAGCCTATGACGTTTTATTGCGATTTCGAGACAAAAGCTAGGATAAAAATCTTATTTTAACGTACTAGCGCCAGACGGTTCTCCCTGGTTAATGCGGTATTGTGAGTACGGTATGGGGAGAGGGAGGGGAAGTGAGGGGGGGGTTAGCTACAGGGGTTGGGAACGGTGGGTTGTTGATCTTTGTTTATTGGCGGGGGTCTGGCTACCATCCTTGAGTATGAGATAGCGGGATAATGAGGGAACATTACTGGAGGTTATTCCGATTATTCCGTCCTGGGACTGTTGGTATCGCCGGTTTCTGGTTTGCCATAATTCCCTCTGATTGAAACACAAAGTTAGCTGTATTGCTATTGGGCGTAAAAAAAAGATTGTTCTCTCCCTTCTGAAACATGCATGACAAAACCTGAGGATTGTCCCGTCGCTTACCTCACTTGACTAACATCCCCCCTCCAGTCCTCTCCTTGATACAATCCTGCATCTCTGATAGACCGCTTGACATCATAGCCTCTCCGGAACTCGAGGGAATCTCAATGCCAGGGGGTGGGACATACCGGCAGTAACAAAGGTAAATGTCGCAATGTAACTGAGAGTTTTAAGCTATTGTTGGGTTTCAGATGTGGTACTACACATCACAACTGCCAACAATGAAAAAGGTTCAGCTTCTCTGTACCCGTACTCGAGTATGCCTTCAGAAAATGCGTCGGGATACGCGGGCTGCCAGTTTTGACTGCCTTAGGCACAGATTCCTCAGGGCATGTGGATTAGAAGGATGGGGGGGGGGGTTGCCGCAATCGATTGATTGAGTCTATTGTGGGGATCTAGAGTTTGGGGAGGCTTTTTCCTCGGCAGGATGCATAGCATTGCCGGTATGTATTATAGTTCCCTTGCAATCGGTAAAGTGTTATGATTAGACTTTCGGGTACGGGTAGGGCATCGGGTTCGCTTGCTTTTCCTGTGCTTTTTCGTGGACTGGGGGGAGAAGGCTAGTCTGAATGTGTAGGGTGGTCTGGTGGGTGGGGTTTGTCGATGTTGCTAGAAGGAATTTGTCTGCGATGCTGTAGCTGATCGCGGAAGTTCCGGGAGTATTATGGGGGCTTGGATTTGCGGAGGAGGTTCTTTGGATGGTTCCACCTCTCTTTGTTATCACAAGAGTTTGCGGGGGGGGGGGGGGGGGATGGAGGTGTAGAGGTACCTTAAAATCTGAGAATGACGACTTCCACAATTTCCCCCTTTGGGTTAGGGGAGAAAATACAGCGAAAAAATTATCTTTTAGTTCTCAGTTGAACAAAAGTTCCATCGTCCAAGGGAGATTCTCAATCATTATTTCAGTCCCTACGGCTTATGTTGTGATCGACGGAAAGATCAGGATGTTTGGATTATGTCTTAGAGGGGCTGCTGTCTTTGCCCTTACTTCGGAGCGCTAAATGAGAAAACGAAGTTTATTATAATATTATACCTACAAATGCCTTTCCTACCTGCAGTTCAAGCCAGAAGTACTGCCGGTAGTGAATCCACTCGATCTGTCGCTGTTGCGGGTTCGAATCCGTAAGGATCCGAATTTTCATCGCACCGGGAAGTATTTAAGGTTACCAAGTGATGGAGAAGCTAAGCTGCTTTAAGCTATTTGGTGAAACTGTCCCGAGTCCTGTTCCTCTTTTCTCCGTTCCTAAGCTGGAGGTCGTAGCCTTTGGCTTTTCGATGTCTTCTTGGTGGGTACAGGATGGAGGGCCATTTTTACTGCTGCTTTCTAGTATAATATTAATAGATTACTAATACATAACGTTTTTTGAGAGTGCTTTCGTATTTATTAAAAAACACCATGGACGGAATTTCATATGAGGGTGGATGAGGGCTTTCTTGGCCCTTGAATATTGCTTGGACAATAGCCCTGCACTTCAACATATGATAGTTGATAGATCATTACCGGGGGGGAGACGCTCAAGGGAGGGGTTGAGATGTGCGTCACTCGTGCTCCGGGTCGTGTGGGTATCTGGCATCGGGGGTGGGATCGGGGGGGGTGCCTTGCTGGAGGGTTAGGCGCCGGTGCTTAGTGGGAAGCGGTGAAGAACTAGTTTAGATGAGAAAAGAGGAGAATAGTTCTTGAAAATTTTCAATGAAATAAAATGATTATGGAATCCTCACGAACTTCGTATTTACTATGCTGCTGAGTAAACTTCTATTGCTTCTGTCATGTTTGTTAAACTATGCGGAAGCAATTGCAGGCAGTCTGCATAATAGCCTACAGTAGTCCGTCCATCCTTGGCGAAGGACGGGACGGACGGTATGATGGGAAAGGATGACTGGGATAGAGTTCCTGGTGCTGTGAGCGTCTTGTTTCTGGGCACGCATCTCTGGGAGAGGGTATCGGTAGGTTGCATAGTTCCCTTAATACTCGAGTATAAAGTGAGTATGCAAAGCTATTAGCCACTCAGGGATGGGGATTGGGGGCTGCTTTCAATTGTATGGCTTCAAGGCATGAGGGGCCCACTATATTGGATCCACGCCTCTTATTTCATAAAAAAAAAAATATCAAAAGGGGAGTATCGGGCCCGGGTTCGGATATGTGTTTTTTTCCTTCCACCTACTATTAAAATGGTTGGTAGGTGCTGTAATGTAGACAGTGCGGGGGTCAACGGAAGGTCGGCGAAATATTAGGTTGAGTGGGTTTTTTTTTTCATCTTGCAGTCTTGTGGGGGGAAGCCAGTATTCTTGCCCAGATTCTGTAACAATGAGCAGTCCCAAACCTAGCAGCACACCTACAGTGCTGTCTGCCTAACAGCGTAATAAAAGTGAGATACTGTCGGGTACTTAATAATCGGCCACGGCATGCCGGTAAATTACTGCCAAAGTGTGCGGGCTCCCGGTGCCGGTACTTATGAGATGCGGGAAGTGGGGCTGGGCATGTGTGTAGATTACCGTTAGGTTCTGAGAACGGTTTTCCACATACCGGTAGTTCATGAATTAGGGTGAGATTGGGGGGTGGAGTAGGGGCAGGCAGAGCGGCTGGCTCAGGATGATTCCATCCCGTGAGAACTGGAATAAACGAACCTGACGTTAGGACGTCGGAGACCCGGAGTTGGCTCTTCTTGTGTGCTTGTAAGCTCTCTAGTGCTTTTATTTTTATTTGCCTCAGCGGAGGGCTGAAGGGTGATTTTTTTTCCGGATGATTCCCCCCCACTTTAGTGTAGATTTCCTAAGGGTTGCGAAAAATTCCCACTGCGGGGGGGGAGGTTGGGAGTCTTTTTTTTCTTCTTTCCTTTTTCAGAGCTCTCTGCTCCATTGGCACATGGTAGCCCGAGAATTTATAGTAGCATATCTGATTCTCCGTAGCGAAACTTGTATGTAATACGGCCCCTCGGTGAAGGCTATCGCACAATCGAGCTCTGGGGGAAAAAAAAAGTTCAAGGGCTGAGCTCCCTTCCGCAACCTTTAGGGAATTTGCAATATTCGGTTCTTACGATATCTTAGGCTACGGCACCCCGGTCAGTGGTAATAGGCGACTGCTGTGGATCGCTTTATGATAAATCGTGCCCTAGGGTTCGGCCTCTGGAGTATAGTATTACTATTTTTCGCGGGGTAGCCCTCAGAACCTTGTCTATTTACCGGGATAACACAAGGCAGCTTTCACCACACTCGTTTGTGTTGAGTCGGCGAAAGTCTGGTAGTAATAGAATATAATAAATTGTGTATACAATTGGTCCTTCATGCTGGAATGTTTTTTCTATTCCCATGATAGAGAAGGTCTACCCGACTTTTTTTATCGAGGTAATCATGTGTCATTCTATTGTGCTAGTAAGACGGAAAAATATAGATTATTACGGTGAGATCATTTCCATTGCATTCCTTCCAGTACGGTGCCCATAACTGGGGATTAGCAGTCACGCAAAAGAAGGGGGGGTGTGTTTTCAAAATCAGAATCTTCTATCCCAAGGGTTCGACGCTCACGGCAGACTTTGAGGTGTGCGGGGAAGTTATGAGGGGTGGAGGCCCTGTGCGATACGGGCGATGCCGGCATCTCTACCGTTCTCATGCTATTGGAAGTTATCGGGAATGTGCGCAACGATAAAAGCACCGGTAGATTCTGATATAATAATAACCCTTACTCGAGTAGGCTTTGGTATGTACCGGTACTCGAGTAGAAGCCGTCTGAATCGTCGCAATCGAAACTGATGGAAAGAGGACAAATGGCTATTTGCAGTGACTGTGAGGGCACCCCTTGCTCGAGTAAAGCACTTTTCCCAAATATTGTTCCCAATCTATCATACCGGCCGGCAAACTCACCAGTGGCAGGCAGTGAGTCCTTCCCTGCCGCTTAAGCCTACTGTACAACTCGATAAGGCGGTATTTACACATTACGAGGCATGTTATTCTGCATAGCCGCGGAACATCGGTAGTTCATACCGCATCCGACCAGGACCGCCGTAAGTGCTATATAATCAAGTGATACAAGACTTGATGGAGGGAACCCCGCTTCTCTTGTCCTCCTGAAAATTTTTTCCAACGCTGCCTCCCGACCCTTTACTCTATAAATCCCCAAGAGTGAAGGGCGGGAGGTGTTTCGGTATCTCAATAAAGCCCAACTCTCTTGACACTCCCTTTACACCAACTCTTTTTTTTTTTTTTTTTTTTGATAATCACGCTTTGAGCCCCATCGCCTTCATCGGTGGTGCGGTTTGAAGTCCTGGCCCAGTCGCCTCCTCTCGTCTGCGGAGCTCCCTTATTCAACAGCATCCACCATTATTACACTCCCGGGATGCTTGGATATCGCCCGAAAGCACGCCGTGCTGACGATGTGGGGGACTGGCTTCTACAGGCCGAACGACTTGGAAACTGGTGCGATGGTAATAGCCAAGATGAATCTCGAGTTTAGACAATATTTTACTACTGCAGTCCGGGGGTCGGCAAGACATATATCAGGTAAGATAACTATACCATTCTTTGGAGGGAAAGTACAAAAAAAGCCCATTTCTAACATGTTGCCATGTTAGCTCCCTGGTAATAGATACCCTGTATGCCGGGGGACAGAATATTGCCGTTGCATGTTTTTACTTTGACTTCACCACCGGAAGGGCCCAGACTCCGGCGAGTACGCTCGGTGCCCTGCTGAAACAGGTGGTGGGTGCATTGGACTCGATTCCTAGAGAAATTATACCTCCTTTTGGAGGGCAGAGAAAAGACATTGGTGGTCGGAGACTCCGACTTCCTCAGATTCTCGAGATGTTCGAGACGGTTATGTCCTCACAGCGTACATTCATATGCATCGACGCTCTGGACGAATGGCCTCCCCGGGTCTGATGGACGAGAGGTTGGAGGCAGATATTATGAATAGGGTTCCTGAAAATGTCTCGGAAATGTAAGTAGGGGTTAATAGCACCGGGAAACCGCCTAAGGGCATCTGCTTACAAATGCATTTCTAGATTTCTGCTATTCCTCCTCTCAATATCGAGGCAATCCTACAAGGAAGGGATGTCTTGGGCTTGGGGGATGCGTACGATGCGACGCTGGAACGGATAAACTCGGGGTGGCCGCTTTGATAGAAGCTACTGTTGGAGCTACTGTTGATGCTGCTGAAATCGGACGAGCTGTGCCATGCACGGAGGATCGAAAAAAGATCTATAAATGCAGTGCTGACAATTTCCCCTCGATATAGACGGTATTAAGCTGCTGTCAAAGACCTCCCGCGGTGGATAAGAAAGGGCCGACTGTCCGGCTGATCCACTTCACTCTCCAAGAGTATCTGTCCAGCTCTTCCCGAATTTCTCGGTGGAGTTTGCTCGATACTTGCGGAGACCTGCCTGACCTATCTCAATTCCCTGCAGGTCATGGACAAGAGCCACACCCTTTCTCAAATATTCGAGGACCCGCGCGGATCGGGCAAAATGGCTTGCGCTGGACTCTTTGACCAGTACGATAACCACATATCCGCTAAACTGGACTACGGCTTGCTGAGCTGGCGTGGAGTTGGATAGAGATGCTTAGAATGAGCATAAGGGAGTGGTGAAGTTACTACTGGGACGGGAAGATGTCAATCCAGATTCAAAACCGGAACGGATGGGCCAAACACCACTCTCATCGGGTGCTTCTTCGAAGAGAAATAAAAAGACGGTAAAGTTACCACTGGGACAGTTTTCGATTTCGATAATTTAGATGAATGGGGCCAAACACCACTCTCAGAGCGGCGGAGTGGTAAAGCTACTCCTGGAACGGGAGGATGTCAACCCCGACAGCCTAGACGAAGTCGGCCGAACACCACTCTCATATGCTGCCGGGAATGGGCATGAAGGAGTGGTAGGGGTTACTCCTGGTGCGGGAAGATGTCAATCCATTATACAAAACAGGGCCAAAAACACTCTAGTATGCTGCCTCGAAGGAGCATCGGGGTGTCGAAGATTTAATACGAGCTTGGAATAACCTCGCGCGTACCCTGTTTTTTTTCGGCTCAAGGAGGCACGAGCCTTCTTGTTGCCTTTGCGTTCGAATTTACGCCGCCTTCGGGGCGGCTTTTTGATCAATATCCACTACTGCGGCTACCGTCCTCTCCTCCGAGTTTTGTTCGCCGGAATTGGAGGATCGTTTGTAGAACTGAAGGGTGCTAAGCTAGCTCGTTGGAGGTTTCTTTATGCTTCCTCGTGTTGCGTAGTGTGGAATTTCGGAGGAGGTTCTTTCATGGTATTGGTTTTTTCTTTTGCTATGATTGAATTATGTTGAGAGGTGGAGAATTGTGTAGCGCTCAGGAGCTTTTCTTATATACACAGTAATACACTTTCTAAAACCTTATTGATACATATCGCGCCATAACCAAGTGACTTCTCGTAGACCTCTAGGCCAACGTTTTCTAAAAGTGGGGCTCGGCTACCCGACCATACAATACTCCTCATGGACCGCTATAATACTTGTACCATAGAATTTTATACACAAGCTGCGCGGCTTATTCAAAGGTTGAGTTGAGGATCAACGGATTATCTAATGGATCATACTCACGGGCTAGATTTTGGGTGGCTGCGGCCTATCCTAAGATGCGACTAATTTATGGAATCCTACGGTGCTGAAAATTGCATATACGCCATCCCCATACACCGAAAAATCACCAGCAAAGCAAACAAACACCAGTGAAGGCACTACCAAAGGACATCGTACCCATGATAAGTTACTATTGTCAGAAATTTGAAAAGGTTATACCCCCCAAAGGAGCTATCCAATCTGTAGTATAATAATATATTCTACAAACATCAGATCGAAAATCAAGAACGAACCCGGAGAAAACTATTAGTATTTCATGTCCTCTCACAAAAAATTGGAACCTAAGCTGAGATGGCGAGTCTGGTGTCGTAGGAGCGAGGTGTTGGAAGTATTTGCGAAGTAATGCGTGGTCTCGTAAGGTACAATACGATATGGGTTCTGCTACGGAAGCGAGTTTAGAGGGCTTTACGGGATGATTTCCGCATTTCTCTTATTATTTTTTCTCCTCCTTTTTCTTTTAAAGGAAAGGTAGAGATAAAATGAAATGGGGGTAAAATAGATGGCAGGATCTGGTTCGTCGTGTGGTCTTTTGGAAATCTGCGCTGGGGGAAAATGTTGGTATCATACTCGGTTTGGATTGCGGTAGCATTGGAGAAAGGGGGGGGTAAGGACTGAGTGATAGTGACTAACCTAGTGAGGAATTATAGTGGGAGCGACGAGAATAGCTAGAAGAAAAGGAAGCGGGGGAGGTTTTGGATTTAACTTAGGATTTTGTGGGACTGCTAAACTAACTGTTCTTAACTATTTTCCTTTTATTATATCATAACGCTATAAGTTATGTTCTCTCTACGAAAGTATGATATGATAGCTAAAGATTTTGGTTTTCACGATAGTAGAGACTTCTACAGTTAAGTTACTTTTGTATTGGTAGGGTGCTTGCTGTATCTCCGGGAACGTACTGTACTGTAGTCTGCGCGGTGGAGCAGAATCTTCCTATTCTGCATTGATGAACCTACGGGACACCGCTAGGATCCGATAGGATATCGTCTGTATTACAAGTACGGTTTAGTCTAGTCTAGTCTAGTCCGTCCGGTCCAGTCCGGAGTAATTCCATAATCTGCCGGTGTTATACTAAACCACTTCTTCCTTGGTGAGAATATCATTTAATCGTGCCCAGAACCGGCGGCCGACAGCTGGGCTGGCAATAGCAGACCCAACATCGGAATAAAAACCGGAAAGCCTTTCTACTGAGTGTATTTGGACCCCCGCTACTACCAGGAATTGCTCTGTCGTTCAGTATCTCCGGAGTCGTGTTTTGTGCTGTTGAGTTGGTAATAGTTGGATGTCTCCGCTTCCGGACTTTTAATCTCATCCCAAGTATTATACCGATGCTTGAAATGTACGCAAACTCACCATTCACTAGAGTAAAGTCTGAGAGAGGGGAACCGCGAAACCGGCGGGTGACCGACAGTGACTAGTAATAGCTATTTTTTTTTAACAGCATCACAGATAGTCACTCATCTTGGCAAAAATTATTGGTGTTGGAAATATGGTAGTAGTTTAATGGCCACACTTGGCGTGAGTGATGCCGACACTCTAAGGCCGCAGTGGCACGTGCATACACTGGTAGAGTGCTGCGCAAGCTATGAAAAGTTTCTTACCCCTGTTTTTCTTTCTCTCTTATCCTTTCACCCTTCACTCCTTTCTTTCTTTCTGTTCATAACCTTCCTCAAGACTTTCCCCTCTATCAGCCCACCACAATCAATCATGATCTTCATCTCTGCTTAGTACAAATTCTGTGTCCCTACTTATGCCAGGATACAAAACCAGGAAACAAAGGCTTTGGCACCCCCAGATCTCTATAGTAAACATGACTACGTTATTAGATTCAACTTTCTCACTGCCCCTGTCAGTTTCTAAATTCCTCGGCTTGTAAGAGCCATTCCCCCACATTTTCAACTCGAGAGACTTGAATATCCCAACTCCGTAACTTCGGATCTAGGTTAGTGGGAATGACCTAGCAGTCGCTTAACCTGCATTCCCGTTTGTACACTCTTCACGTCATGCTAATCTAGAGATTATAATACCAAACCGTTTCTTGCCCGTACGGCAGTATCAAGATTATATCGTAAGTCACAAATCCACCATTCGCGAAAGAAGTGGCGACCTACTATAGGCATGTAGGCAATATTTAGGACTAAGGGAAGGGCACCCACACTATGGGAGGCTAGACCAATCTATCCCGGGAATTCCTAGTGAGGTATTGACTTAAATTCAAGTTTACTCCACTTTTCTTTGCTTGGGGAATCAAGATATTTGTCAGGTATATTCCTGAATGCTTAGCGGAGTGTAGTGTGGACTACATTTCCTGGCGCGTACTAATATGTGTGTGTAGGTGTGTGTGCAGTGTATCATCGAAAGTCGTAGATAGCGCGGGCGGGGACTTCGGAATGGCTCAGGGGGGGAAGGGAGGGGAATTGTCATGGGTTCTCATTCGCTGAATAGTAAGATTGCAAAGCAATGGCACAACACTCACAACCTGATACCGTACTTTAACTGGGCACTATTAACTGGGCTGGATGAAAAACCAAAGAAAAAAACCCTTTAGGTCCCAATAAAGACTAAAGGGCTTACTAATCGTATAGAGGCCGGGAAAAAGGACTACAATTTTTGTTTTTGAACGCACGATCAACCTCCACCGATCCGAGATAAATGCTATAGATTCGGCTTTTCTCTTCCTTACCAGCGCCCCGTGTACCGTACGTAATCCTCCTCATATGCTAGCTAACGCCTCATTTGTAAGCCTTGCCCCAGTCTGCTGGTTTGGCGATCCAAGTTCAGCTTGTTATAAGATCAATTAATTAATCAGAGGTTTCTGCGAGATGCGCTCCGTGGCAAAGGACACCACTGCTTGGTGTTAAATTTTATAGTTGCGAGGTGCCGATTTTCGGTATTGTACAGTACCTCATTGAAGCTTTCCATATATTATCAATTCTCTGTAGACAACCTCATCCACAACTTCGAGCTCATCCTGGAAGAAAGTGGTGTGAGAGCATAATCTATATTAGGCTATGTCCATACTGTGCACTAATCACCACCATACGGTAGTTAACAGGTAGCTCTCGGGCCGTCAGAAATGCTTGCGCTTATTATATTTTTCTCCATACTTGTGAATAAATAGCTCAGAAGTCTACGCTACAGAGAGGAGGGAAGAAAGAAAAGGAACAGTGAAGAAAAAGTAAACAGCAAATGTGCGGAAAGAAAGTAAATATAATGGAAATTCCAAGCCGCATGGACTATCTCAACGTAGTGGGGATGGGCGGGCTTACTAAGGAAAGAAAGAAAGGAAACCCGGCGGTTACCGTAAGACAGTGTTTCAAACTGTGCGGGGAGGCCGGGAGGGGATGATGGTAGGTAGTGATGGAGACAGGCGCGTTTATGGAACCATTGGGGACCTTAGGGAAATAGGACGCAGGTTATCCGTAGTCGAAGGCAGTGGGGGGAGTAACGCCTCCGCGGCCTTACGTCGTGGGTGTCACAGATGCTGGGTGTAGTAGTAGGGCCATCATTCCCGTATGGCCACGGTTAGAAGCACACCAGAGTGGTTCTCTGCCGTGGTTATCTGATTTGTAGGGGTTGACGTCGTTCCGCCCGAGTAGTATTTTCACCACTCCCACGCGCCCTTTCCAGGCAGCGCACCAGAGCGGTGTTCGGCCGTCACTATCTGGTTTGTCTGGGTCGACGTCGTCCCGCTCGAGTAGTATTTTCACCAGTCTCTCATGCCCATTCCCCGCAGCACAGAAGAGTGGTGTTCGGCCGTTGCTGCCTGGCTTGTCGGGGTCGACTTCGTCCCGCCCGAGTAGTATTTTCACCACTCCCTCGTGCCCACCCCACGCAGCACACCAGAGTGGTGTTCGGCCGTCACTATCTGGTTTGTCTGGGTCGACGTCGTCCCGCTCGAGTAGTATTTTCACCAGTCTCTCATGCCCATTCCCCGCAGCACAGAAGAGTGGTGTTCGGCCGTTGCTGCCTGGCT
>Ga0307507_10009663_pt1 | contig 12749 bp, 12 predicted proteins | sample 7_EM_MG_FD_207223 | JGI IMG/M metagenome (GOLD analysis project Ga0307507, IMG submission 207223) | Populus trichocarpa ectomycorrhiza microbial communities from riparian zone in the Pacific Northwest, United States - 7_EM | ecosystem: Host-associated > Plants > Roots > Unclassified | place... | reverse complement strand
ATAGCTCTAGGACCTTGTATACAGTGTTTTATAATGTTTTCAGAAGGTTTGAAATTATATAGCAGCTCTGAAATTTAGTCAACTTAAAGCATGGCTTAGCTGGCTCTAACTGGCTCTGAGCTGGAGCTGATTTATTGGTGCAGATGGCTCAAATAACGGCTCGGCTCAGCGGCTCGCGGCTCCGGAGCCGAGCCGTTTGCATCACTAGTGCAAACTGAGATCAACTGTGTTGATCATGGTTGATCTTGTTGATCTTGATTCAAACTCTGAAAAGAAAACCCACCTTCAACTTGGCAGGTAACCCACCAACCTGCACCAGGGGTATGGGTACAACGAGGGTTGAAGGAACCCAACCTTTACCCTTACCCCAGTGTACCCCTACCTGTAACCCATGTGGGTTTCAAAACCTGTGATGATCACTAGCTATCAATATTTGGTAGTATGGAAGGGATACTCTGACAAAACCTGGGAATCAGAGAGCAATCTGAAGAATGCTTCCAAGATTCTTCAGAACTATAAAAGAAGAAAGAACTCACAATGATTCTTCAGACAATCACCTAACACCTGCAACTAAGCCTACAAGCTTTCTTTGAACTTATACCTCCTCTTACAATGTCTTCTACTCTTTTCAACTCTGCCCTCCTTCCAATATGCCCTCACATTCATTGAATGCCTTCTTCAAAAAGAAGAAAATGTTTTTAATCTCATCGACCTCTGCCATGATGACCCACCCTTTCTCTTGACCTCCATGTTATTTTAGAAGCCATCAAAACTGAGAAGTTACTTGAAGATAACTTAGGATGTAACAATGACACCACCCTAAACCTTCACACTATTGTCACCACCTCCATTGCCACTGCCATTTGCCATGGCATCTTAGATGTCATCAGGGACTCTGACAAGTTCTTTGTCCCTGACTTCATCAAAACCCACTTTGCAGGTTGAGGCATCATCAACTATTTCAAGAAGTTTAGTGCACATATCCACACTTATGGGACAGGGGGAAAATGCCCTACTTATCAACCATACCCAAAATGCCGCCCCTCTTCCTCTGACTCTTTGACTTCCCCCTCTCATTATCACTGCTCAAAGTGCAAGAAGAATGGGCATTTCCATAGAAATTGCTCTGACTACTTTTGCAGAGGATGCTACAGTTGGGGCCTGGGTCACGCTCAACCCAATTGCCCTACAATGAAAGCAGCCAAAGTTGAAGAACAGAAGGCATGGGACAAGTTCTGAAACAGGAATGACAGTTGGGGAAAATGCAAAGGAGCTCCATGGGTCCCTGTAGACCCTCAGCTGGCATGGACATGGACCAGGGTATCTGTCATACCCAACAAAGAATGGACAAAACCACAAGAGGTCATTGACCTCACCTCCTCTTCTTCAACTCCACCCTCTACCCCTCCTCCTTCTCCCCTCTCTTCTCTCCCCTCTCTTATCAGTGAGTTTGGAGACTTGTCTTCTGGTTCTGCCTCCTCCCTTCTTCTTGCCTAGATCAATGTTGGTGACATCGAAGATTAAGTGGGGGGTAATGTTACAAACTCTTTTTCTTTATGATACAGACACTCACAGACACTTACACATTCCTAAGATGTAGCCTAGACCATACTGTACAGTTCTAGATATGCATCCCACACCCCATTTCTCTTTTAGATACTGCAGTCTGTAGTGCACAGTGCACAGTCTGTAGTTCACAGTTTACAGTCTGCCAAGGGGGTCTTAGGATTCAAAAAAAATACCTGGGGTTGACTTTTTTTTTTTCAGCCCTTGCCAGCTTGACCAACCTACCTATGTAATCAGGCACATGTCCATATATGGTAAGATGACATCATCAGTATGACCTCAACTTGTCCCAGATGCCTCACAATCCAATCACAATCCTTGCAAATCCAGTTTTATGCAACTATTTCCAACAAAACACAATGTAGGTGATACAGTGATTTGATAAATAGCTTTTCTTGTATGTTCTGCAGTGTATCTGAGTCTTGCAATCAGGGCATAGGCATATTCATTGTCATCAAGTACAGGTTTTTAAACAACCAGCTAGTAACTTGTTGGTTGTATTTAATAAATATTTTCCATTTCTTCATGTTTGGGAGAGGTTTTGTGATGTCAAGATAACACTGAGAAAATTTAAGATTAGATAAGATTAAACAAATATTTTATAATGCTTAAATATCACTGTATTAGGATGGATGTCCATGTCTGGGAGCAGCTTAGAGCTTCATACTTGCTGGTGGAAAGCTCTTGGGTCAATTTAAAAACTGTTTTGTAGAGGGTTCTATTATTATTATTTTGCAGCCTTTGGCTGACCTACCTACCCAACCCCCAGTCAGACTTTGAAATCCTAAGGCCCCCTTGCAGTCTGCAGTAAAGTACTTAGTATATAAGTACTACTTTTTCATTTGTATTCGGTAGCTTGAACCTAGGCAATACAAGCTTAGTTCAACCCTCAGAACCTCAGAATATAAGATTGCCCTCAAACTCTAGAGTCTCATTGAAACTTGAACAGATAAGTCTTCAACATTGAAGACTTACTACCAAACATTGTTAGCATATGATGAGATACTGTACCAATTCAATCAATTCATCACTAGGGAATGTCATGGGTTTACAAACCTGTGTGGGTTGGTGCTACGGGTGACTGCGGGTGCGGGTACGGGATGCGAGTTTGCAACCCTCACTCAACCCGTACCCATGACACAGGTTTGATGGGTCTCAAATGGGTTGATGGGCCTTCCGGCATTTGCCGGTCAGTGTGATTGAGTCACACACGGCCACACAATACCCTTGGCATGGTTTTCTCCTACCACCACCTTCACCGCCCATCACCCATCTCACTCCCAACTGCAGCCAACCGCCCACACACGCCCCTCCCCTCTCCAGAGGGATGTGGGCTGGCTTGTTCTTACTCGATTGAGGGGTATGGCAGGAAGAACACAAGGGGGGACCCAGCAAGTGGGAGCCCCAGTTGGTGTGTCGCAAGAACAGGCCATGACTCATGGCCTGTTCTCGCTTATCCCTCTTTCCTGGACCCCAACTAATGCCCCTTCCACCTCCCGCCACGTTGGCTGTGTTGACCCAACCATGCACACCTCACTACAAACATGACGAGAACCAGCCCACCCCGTGCCATGGCAAACATGATGACTGCCCCAACGTCAAACCCCGCCTGGCAAACACAACCCTTGGATTACAACCAACCACCCATGAAAACACCCATGAAACCACCCGAAGTCCCATAAAACTGACCATCTACCCACAGCAACCCAGTGCCTAGGATCAATGACTTTCCAATCCTCGCAAGGCTGCACGGCAGTGTCCATTGACACTTGCACTGCCCTTGCGAGGTTCATTGGTCATCTCTGAAGGCATAACCCCATGCGGGTTGGGGTACCCATGGGTTTTTGTAAACCCATGACCCGTGCCCACGAAAACCCGTGCCTCTGGACGCAGGTATGGGTTTTGATGGGTACGGGTGCGGGTTACTCTGGAAAACCCCAGGGTAGCCTGTGACATTCCCTATTCATCACACCCTGTGACCTGTGACCAACCCAACAAAATTTTGGTTTCGTCGCATCACCGGGGAAGGTGTGACTGCTGGAAATTTTCATCAAGCTGCAGGCAAGTTGGCCTGTTTTTCCGTATAAAAAAAATTACAGAACTAAAAGCTGTTATAAATTACAGGAGACACAAAAATAAATTTAAAAGGTACAATTTCACATTTTCTGGACCTATCTGAGGATTTCATTGCTGGCTCCTGTGACTTGTGACTTTGCCAGATTTCGTCGATTTTGGACCTCTTGTGATGCATGACCGATGAATTGATTGAATTAGTACAGTACTGGATCTCTATACAACAGTCCTTTGGGCATAGAGTATCATAGAACCCTACAGTGTTGTTATTAAGGGCATAACAAGTTAGTAGCAGAAAGGCTGTGATCCCAAGAAAGGAGCCACCTTCAGAACGACAGTGTAGCAAGGATATGGGATCTTATCCTTCCCTTATATCATTTACTTTCCATTACTTAGCATTTGTATCACATGACTCCCTTCCATACTTGTCAGTAGTAGTCATGTGACAATTCACCTTCTTACATCTCTACCACCACTGCATCTATTGCTTTCCAGCAGGCATTCTATTGTAGCCCAACCCAATAGGCAAGTGTTATTGTGTATTATCAGGTCACTGACATGCTGCTCCAAGAGAACTAGTGTCAGCACCAGTTGATCAGGGCAGATCTTATCAGATCTGCAGTGATATCCTTTCCTGTGTCTGTATCCAACCTCTTGTGGATTTCCTAAGAGGTAGTAGGGGTTGTAGCTTTGGATTTCCAAAGCATTATCAACCCTCGCTAGGATACACCCACATTCAGTCTCTTTTCCTCTTTCTTTGTCTCTTTAGACCAAGCTTCAACTGAGATCATAGCTGGGTCTCCACACCACTGGCATTGTCATTTCACCTCACCATATGACTTTCATCGACAGCTCCCACATTTAACACACAGATAGTGCGTTACAGACAGTGTCTATTAGAGAACTGGTCATAGAACAAAGAACTAGAACCAATGATTGAACTTAGGCTTACCCTGTGTGCCAACAAATGCCTGCACACCCCTTCAAGTTGCCCACATGCTACCCAAGTTTAGTATATAGTACTAAGTACCTTGTGTAATGATTTATGTAAACTTGACAAATCACTATTATCACTGACTGGTTACAACAAATTTTTAAGAATCAGTTGTAGGTTATTACCCACTTGACTGCAAGGCAGTAACATGTCTTGACATGTCAACTCAGTCAAGCCCAAGTCAGGTGTTCAGGTGTTCAGGGCTCCAGCTTTGTTGTTGTTGTGCTGCGGCTTGTTTGACGTCGAAACGTGGCGATCCATACTTTTAACCCGTCATTGAATTCCTCCCTCCAATTACCAGCATACGCATAATGGCGTCTCCTGCCCAACAATTACCTGTTGGTTGGGTTGCAGAGTGGCAAGTAAATTGTCCATTTTCATCTTGCCTTGCGTTGAACTCTTCTCTAGGGACAACCAACATCAGCGATACCTCTTCATTGGTCAGCTCACTTTACGATAGTTTCCGTCAATATCTGATGTCGAAATAGAAACCGCAACTGGGGTAACGCAGTGGGAGCCACCTGCATCTCAAGGTGGTCCAAACATACAAAATACACCACCAGTTGCTGAACCGTCGGTTCATCATGGGAAACGCAGGCAGTACGCGCCGGGCCAAACACAGGCGTATTATGGAGGTGGCGAGGCCACTTCTGATCTGGCCTATCCAGGTCCGGGACTTCAACCCCAGGCAGTTACTGGGGCGCAACTTTTCACGCCAGGTCTAGTTGGGGAGAATCAGTTCGCGACGCAGCAGACGCAGCCACCCCCCGGGCAATCTGGCTACTATAATCAGGCGGAGTCCGAATACATCAATGCCCCTACTTTTGGTCAACCTCCACCGCCCTATGGGCAGGCGCCAGTGGATGCTCTCGCAGGTCAGTTTGGGCAAATGGGGGTCGGCGGACAAAAACAGTTTCAGTTATACACCACAAATCTCCTCACTTCCCCTCCAGAGCCACGCGACCTCCAACGACCCCCGCCTGAAATCCGACTTCCACCCAACTCATGTATCTCGCCATCACCCCTCGCAAATGCGCATGCGTCCTACCAAAGATGTACATTGAATGCAATCCCAACGACATCCTCGCTATTGGCAAAAGCAAAAATTCCTCTGGCTCTTGTGATCACTCCCTATCGATCATTAAAAGAGGGAGATGAAGCTGTACCAGTTGTCACTGATACTGTCATCGCTCGATGCCGCCGCTGCAGAACTTACATAAATCCTTATGTGCAGTTCCTTGAAGGGGGCAATAGGTATATTTCTTTTTTTTTACTTCCCCGCCGGAGACTGAAGGACCTTCTAGGTGGCGATGCTGTATGTGTAATATGACTAACGAAGTTCCTCAACTCTTCGACTGGGATCAAGTGCGAAATCAGCCTGGTGACAGGTGGTCGCGAGCAGAGTTGAATCACTCAGTTGTTGAATTTGTTGCACCCACTGAGTACATGGTCCGACCACCGCAACCTGCCGTGTATATCTTCTTGATTGATGTCAGTCACTCTGCTGTTCAGTCGGGTGAGTTTTTGACCTTTCAACCCACACTTCCTTGTTCATTGTTTGCAAGGAATGGTCGCCACTGCTACACGGACGATCCTTGAAAATCTTGATCGCATCCCTGACGAGGACGGAAGAACCAAGGTTGCCATCATCTGCTTTGACGTGTCTCTATACTTTTTCTCCCTACCAGTATGTTTATTTTTTGTAGAGAACAGCCAAAAGGCGTCTCACATACCCTTACAGGTCGGGAGCACAGATTCCAACATGCTTGTTGTTTCTGACATTGATGACGTCTTCTTGCCCAAGCCGACTGACCTTCTTGTTAATTTGGCAGAGTCTCGCGCATCACTGGAGACTTTGCTCGGAAGGATTAACGATATGTTCCAGGAAAATAGCATTATCGGTAGTGCATTGGGGCCTGCGCTGCAAGCTGGTTTCAAGCTAATGGTAATACCGTTTTTCGTCAAAAATTTTGTTTTAATCGTAAAGCGTCTTTAGTCGCCCATTGGCGGGAAAATTGTGGTTCTCTCCTCGACCTTGCCCAGTGTTGGCCCCGGCGCTCTGAAAAACCGAGAAGACCCCAAGATTCTGGGTACTGCCAAGGTATGCATTCACACAGGCCAAGTAGTCCCACGTTTATTCCGTCCTTCGTAGGAGTCCGGACTGCTTCAGGCTGCAGTGCCATTCTACAAAACATTCGCAATTGAATGTTCAAGAGCTCAGGTCTCGGTCGATATGTTCCTCTTCAGCGCGGCTTATCAAGATGTCGCAACACTTGGTGAGCATCAATTTCTACGACACCGACCCGATGGCTCATGACGAGACGTGCAGCCTGTCTACCGCATTACACTTCTGGCCAGACATACTACTATCCAGCCTTCAACGCTGGGCGGACGGAGGATGCAATCAAGTTTGCACATGAGTTTGGGGAGGTATTGGCAATGCCCATTATGCTCGAGGCTGTCATGCGAGTTCGAGCATCGCGCGGTATGTCGATAAGAACTCACGCTTGCTTTTCTTCTAACCGGAGGTTCAGGGTTGCGCATGTCTTCATTCCATGGGAACTTTTTTGTTCGGTCCACCGACCTTCTTGCCATGCCTGCCGTACCTCAAGATCAGTCCTATGTCATTGAGGTACAGATCGAAGAGCAGATCAACACCCCATTTGTTGTTATGCAAACCGCAGTTCTTCACACCACGTGCTATGGTCAGTTTTAACTTTTTTTTGCTCAGAAATATGTTGACTTTTTTTCTTCAGGCGAGCGTCGTATTCGCGTCATTACCCTTGCGCTTCCAACGACAACCATTCTCTCTGAAGTTTTTGCCTCGGCCGATCAGGTTGCCATTGCCACATTCCTGGCAAATAAGGCAGTAGAGCGGTCATTGACGCACAAATTAGAGGACAGCCGAGAATACGTTTTCCAGAAACTTGTGGATATTCTTATCGCATACAAGACAAGTATGACATCGGGCGGCGCTGGAGCTAGCGCGCAGCTGGCCATTTCTGAAAACCTGAAGATGTTGCCCGTTCTTGTGCTGGGCCTGCTGAAGAACGTCTGTACCCTTCCTATCCAATTACACTGTACATTCGCTTACTTCCATTATTTAGGTTGGGATTCGCCAGAGTGCTCAGATACCCCCCGATATAAGGGCGTACTCTCAAGCTCTTTTGACATCCCTTCCATCGCAAATCCTTATTCCATACATCTACCCAACCTTCTATGCGCTGCATAACATGCCGCCCGAAGTAAGTTCGTCTACGACATCGTTTTTTATTTTGTCTGATCCCCTGCAGGCTGGAACAATTGGTGAAAATGGAGTTATTTTACCGCCAGCTCTCCCGTTGACGTCAGAGCGTCTGGAGAGGCACGGTTTGTTCCTTATCGAGGACGGACAGACCATCTTCCTTTGGGTTGGTCGTGATGCTGTTCCTCAACTTGTGAAAGACGTGTTCGATCTTCCCAGCTATGATGTATTGCGTGGTGGAAAGGCATGCCTTTCTCTCTTTTTTCGTTATCCTTGTCACTGATGGAATTGCTTGTAGACGACTCTCCGCCCTCTCAGCAACCCCTTCTCTGAACGGGTCAACGCCATCATCCAAAAGATTAGAGAAATGCGCCGTGGGGTCTACTACCCTCATCTTTACATCGTGAAGGAGGACGGAGAACCGCCCCTCAGGTTGTGGGCACTCAGCGCCCTCATCCAGGATCGTGCGGATGTCTTGCCAAGTTATCAACAGTTTATTTCGTCTCTCAAAGACAAGGTAATTACAACATAGAGCGCTATGGCAGGTTTGTGCCGGCCGACGTCCACTGGTAATGAAGCACTGTTTGCTAACTATGATTTACAGGTTAATGGTGCTGGAGGAAGTGGATATTAGTTTTTATGACAAACTGTAACCTTGAGGCTCCCTTCGTATATGTATTTGAACTTCTCCGAAATCTACCCATCAATTGGCGGACGCTCACGTGACAAAGTAGTTAGGATGCACGTTGAATTTGAAAGGACTCGCTGAGTCCTGCTGAGTCTCGCCCACTCTCCTACTTAACTTTGGCCTCAGGCCCTCGAATCTCTCTCTCCGTTTAGACTATGCCAAGTGAGGACGACGTTTTTCAGGACCACTCATCCAACGTTGTCGATTGCGACTTGTTGGAGGCCGCCAAAGAAAATGTTCAACCTTTGGCCACTGGTCGTCGAGTGACTTCCCTGTCAACCATTCTCGCAACACCTCACGCTCAGAGAGAGGCCAAGCTTGCTGAGACTCGTAAACGTCTACGAATCAACGTCGAACTGGCTTTGGAAGATGAGGATGGCGATCCTCTCGAGGCATATTGTCGGCTTGTTTATTGGACGGTGGAGAACTACCCCCAGGGGCACAGCGCCGAGTCAGGCCTTTTAGAATTACTAGAAGAATCAACTAGGGCCTTGAAGGATTTCAGAAATGGTGCGTGGAGAGGTGACTTGAGATATCTCAAACTATGGTTGCTCTACGCAAGCTACGTGGAGAAGCCGACCATCATCTATAAGTTTTTGATTGCAAATGATATTGGGACAAGCTTCGCTCTTTTGTATGAAGAGCACGCGGCAGTGCTCGAACGGGATGGGCGGTACGTGCAACCCACCCGTTGCCAAACGTACACAGCTGACTTCAGAGTGCAGACGAAAGGAAGCTGACGAAGCATATTCTCTGGGAATCGCAAGGCGAGCTTCGCCCCTTGACCACCTCGAAAACCGATACCACGATTTTCAAAAACGAATGATGTCTGTCGTATCCACACATGCCCCTGTGCCGGAGGCCATTCCAACGTCACAAGCCCCTCGACCCGCTCTGGCTCAGACGTTGACACCGACCGCACCCGTCTTGGCTGCCTCTCTCCGACCGGTGTCCAATAGCCGTCTTCAGATCTTTGTGGATCCCTCGGGCGCTGAGTCGCAGCTGGCGGAAGCAGCAGCGAACGAATGGAACGCCCTTGAGCCACGTAAGATAAGGGTTAAAGAGAACGTGCCAGAGGTTAAGAAGTTGGGTGGGTCAACACTAAAACAGGCTGGACGTTCCAAGAGAATAGCGTCGAATTCTAGCGCAAGCTCTAGCTCAAAAATCATACCATATCGTGACACAGCAGACCTGCCACCTCCCCCTGTGCCTAGCTCAAGCTCAAGCAAAGACAGAAGTTCTAGTGCGAAGATACCTGACAAAGGGTTCGTTCCTTTCATTGACACTCCAAAAGAGACAGCGGCCATGGTTCCTTCAACACCCAAGTTCACCCCATTCCGGGACGAGGTGATGACCTATCTTCCGTTTTGAATGGCTTATACTCATGATTGTTTTAGGCCGAGTCAACACCTCTAGCCATTACCCCAATTGAGGACTCTGTCATCAGGGTCAAAAAGGCGGGATTGAAGGTTCCTAGCCCTACTTCAGAGGCTGAGGCTTTAAGAAAGGATCCTTTGAAGAATTACTCTGTGAATGAAGGAACTCGGGAGGATGGATGATGAACAAATACTCACCCACGTTTCTCTCTCTAAATTCTTTCTGTGAATTTCGCTTCTTGTACTAACTGTAATCTCACTATGGCATCAGTCAAGTATCGCAGATAAGATGAAGATGATTAAAGAGTGCAGCGAAGAAGATAAATTTCGCCATCTTGATCACCCCATTATCCGCCTGCAAGAAACTCCATGGAAACCACGTTGTCGCACGTAATCGAGCCACACTCTCCTCCCTATGATCCTCGGTGGGCCAGGCGAGAGGCATTCTTTGGAACGTCCTCGTCTGATGCAAATCGTCGAAAGGCCCTCCGATTCTCCGAGAAATGTCTATTCGATACTCCAGTCAATTACGTATTCGCACAGCGGCGCGACCACTCCTCACTCTGAGAATTCTGCTGGCGGCGACTGCTTGCCGCACTGTGGCGATATACACATGTCTGTCTGTCTGTCGAATAGAGGCCCACAAAGCGCCTCATTTGACAAAGCATCGTTCAATTTGTGACGATGACTAACTGGTGGAATTTCGACGGCCGGAGAGCAGTCTGCCATCAGAACTGTACCCCTTCGCCGCGGACAGCAAAGCTCAAGAACATCAAATTATATGAACCCCTTTGATACCAGCCCATGGTTCCCCGGTGACTTTGATTCTTCTCCGATCAAGGTACATTCACCATCGAATTCCCCCCCCAGACCTTATTTCATGCCTGGTCCGGACAGATCAAATCCGCTACAGACACATGCTGAGGCCTGACACCAGCAAATCCAGGTGATCCGAACAGCGAATGGCTCTATCCACCGGCTAAAAACAGACCAACCCCCGAAGCTTTATGCTTTAGCGACTCCCAAGTGCCACAAATGAAATCCCGCGGGTTACACAGAAAGGCATGCAAGGTTTCATCGTGTGGTTGACCAGTTGTATAAAGGCCACCCGGAATTAGAAACTTGGTGTTTCTCCGAGCCCCTCCTCTAGTTGCATCTACAAGACAGGTTTTTTTGCACAATGTTCTCCTGGTGCAAATTTGTTTTGATTACCATCCTGGTTGCGACTTTCGTTGCTGCGGCGCCTTCAACGAAAGACACCCGACACGTTCGCGACGAGTCCCTGGATAGCCCCTCATTCGCAAATCGTGCACCAGTTTGGAATGAAGGAGCTGCTTCCGAACCTCTCATCGCGATAGAGGGGGAGACTTCTCAGTACGAGTGGGATCTGCCTGCGATGACGACAATGAAGGAAGAGTGAGTCTCCTGCTAATTTCATTACTATTGCAATGCCACTGACTTGCGACATCCGAGAAAGGTTGATGGCGCCTAATTACGGCAAACCCAGACAGTTCCAGGAGCTTATGAAAATATTTATTGGAACTCCACAACCACCAAAGTCGGGTACACAACCAGCTAGACCTCCAAGCGAATTTGTTAGAACGCGCCGCCGAATTGGTCGTCGGTAAGCAAAATAGATCTTGATTCGAACCCGCGGGAGCTGAAAATATTTCTTTGTAGGCGACACCCAGTGTGTTATTACCTATTCGTCACGCGCCAGGCCCTTTACTGAACCTTTGTAGTGATTGCGACGCCCATCGATTTTAACTGCTCTTCAACCTCAACGTTTTGAAATGCTTTGTTTTATGAAATGATGACCCTCGCAGCTACACGATCAGGCTTCAGTTGGGTCAAGTTGGATTGGTGGCACGATGGATAGTAATTATTATACCCCATAGATGAAGAGATGGAACTAAAGGAAATATGTACGATATGATCTGTCGCTTAGGTAAGAACCAGTTGTAAATGACCAGGGCAATTTTGTTTTTTTTGGGCTCTTGTTTCCTCCATCGACGAGGTAACTGCTGGCCAGGACTCATCCTGTCTTCCTAGACGGCCGTTTTCTCTACTCTATACCCTCATCTTGAGTACTGGTACTAAAATTCCATAATCAAGATGGACCCAGACTATCAGCATCCTCCCCAAGACTCCGACTTCCATGGCCCCCAACCTCACCCATACCTCCACGACCCCCTCCTACACATCACTAATCTCCCTTCATATGTCTCTGATGAAAATTTAGCCGTCGCCTTCATGACTTGTGGTCCATTTAGACCTAAGATTACCCGAGACAGTGCATCCGGTCTGTTGTCGGGCACTATTGAATTCAAATTCCTCGAGAAGGGTGGGTCCAAAGTCTTCGTGTTTCAATGCTCCGACATACTAAATATTTTACTTATTCGTAGCCGAGAAGGCGCTGGCAACTCTCCAATCGCGTCTCATCCCTAACCTCCAACCTCCCGTGCCTTTGGTGCTTTCACCTTATCCTCCAACCAGTCCACCAACGCCTCTGCCACCTCCATCAGCGTTGCCGCGTCTCGTAAAGCACTTACCGCCAGGTTACACCGATTCCCAGTTGTTCGACCTTTTCAGGCCTTTTGGTGCACTCGCGTCCGCGCGTACTCAGACTCATTTCGGTGCGGACACCGGCATGGTTGAATTCTGGAACGAAAATGATGCGCGCCAGGCTGAAGACGCGCTGCACTGTGCAGACATAGAGGGCCAGAATATCGCAGTTCAAGTTTATCAACCTAGACGGACCAGTGGAGGAGCCATTCCTGAGTTCAATGCGAGCGCTCCGACATTCGT
>Ga0307507_10009662_pt1 | contig 12750 bp, 11 predicted proteins | sample 7_EM_MG_FD_207223 | JGI IMG/M metagenome (GOLD analysis project Ga0307507, IMG submission 207223) | Populus trichocarpa ectomycorrhiza microbial communities from riparian zone in the Pacific Northwest, United States - 7_EM | ecosystem: Host-associated > Plants > Roots > Unclassified | place... | reverse complement strand
CTCTAGTGCTTGGTCGAGGAGTGCGTATGAGGCGTCTTGTATTGTAGAGTGTAAGATTGGGGAATCTAGCGGGAGGGAGTTTAGGATTATTAGGCGGAGAGTTGGTTGTTCTCCCCCAGTAGTAGCAGTAACAGAAACATTAGGCAAAAAGTCAACAAAATAATTAACAACCCCAAACATCTCCTCGAACCGCGCGATCCGAGCCCAATCCATATCCCCAGCATACCCGATATCGTGATTTCCAGGAACAATAATCACCTTTTTCCGCCAAACTTCCTTGGCCTCATCATCCGCTGCGATATTCCCCGCGTACCTCTTCACATCTTCACTGCTAACCTTTCCCTCCCCATCTTCTTTCCCGCCAAAGATCCGCCAAAACCTCTCCCCGCGGATCTTGAACTCTTCATCGCTGATCCACTGTGAGCCTAGTAGGTCGCCTAGTACTACCGTGTGCGTGGGTGCTAGCATTTGTCGCGTGGTGCGGAATACATGGCGGAGGTAGAGGTCGTTGCCCCAGAGGTCTAGCACTTTGCCTAGGCCGCGGATGGTGAGGCTGATGTCGGTGGGGTGGACGTAGTCCCATAGAGAGGAGGTGGTGGAGGGGGAGGAGGAGGGTGTGTCTGACTGGGTGGTTTTGTACTTTAGTAGTGTCGAGTCGCCCTCTAGCTGTGGGTCTGCTAACGCTAGTAGGCGGAAGGGTGCATCGGTCCCGTCCGGTTGGGGCGTGAAGGCGCAAAAGTGGAAGACTGGGTAGAAGTATAGGTATAGGTTTAGGAAGACGGCTAGTGGGAGGAGGAGGTCTAGGTGGATTACTATTAGGAGGTTTTTGAGCGTCATTTTGGTGGGAGGTGTTGGTACCGGCTTTTGGCCATGTAGATGTAGATAGAAAGGGGGGGGAGAAGGGAAATGGAGTTTTTTGGGGAGAGGAGCTGTGTGGATAGGATGGGGCAGGACAGGACAGGTGGTTGGGGAAGAAGGAGAAGGTCTTTTGGAGTCAGTGCATTTGGGGTGCAGATGCTATGATCGGATGTGTAGTGCAATCTAGTCTAGACTAATCAAACCAGCTTACCTCCTTCCTCCCCCCATCGCCACCGTTGCTTCCACCAGTCAACTGCCAACCAGCTCAATCAAGCTGAGCAAGAGCCCCCTCCTGTCCAACCGCCGTTGTAAAGATGTTTCGTCTTGACCTCTACCGATAGCTTGTCAGGTTACACAAGAAAAGGGTCCAGGCTAAAAACCAATTCCACGTGAAAACCCGCTTAACGGTAGTTTGACATGATATTATTATGTGGGTGAGTTCAACTATTTGGCTAACGGTACCATACAAGCTTATATCACGAGTAGAAATTGAAAAAAGGGGGGACAATTCGTCAATTTGGTAGAGTAGTATGTCGCACATTGGAAAGTTTTGTGTCCGATGAGTTGGATTTGGGTGAAGTGGAGCTATATGGAGTTCTAGAGCACACCTTGGGCAATGGACGAAAAGGAGTGGTGTGTGTGGGTTAAGCTGGCGGGTGATATGATATGTAATCGAGCCTAGGGTGTAAGTAGGGAGCAACAATTGGGTACGACATGGGTTTAGGGTGAGCTATCGGTGTGCCGGGAAGCGAGATCTCGTCGTGCTCCACCTTCTCCCCAAAACATATGGCCGACCAAAGCTCAATCCTCAGCACCTCGCCATCCGAATTCATTTCGCGGGGGCAACGCTCTTGTTTATTTCCCAAGCATCACAATAGCCCCCGCCCCTCAATCACATAAAAAGCGTAATAGACTCCGGGAAAAACCTGCTGCAGAGAGAAATGGAGAAAGAAAAAGAAAAAAAAGAAGAGGGAGAGATAATGGCGAATAAGAACCCCAAAGGAACCGAAAACCCTTTTATTTTTGTTTTAGAAATCCCGTTTGTTTTGTTTTTTGTTTACATGACAACACCAGAGTTTGAGGCGATACGCTGGGGGTAGCAGAGAATTAGCATATGGTACTAAGGAGGGAAGTATGGGTAGCTCACAGGCCACAAGTCCGCCGCCTCTTTACCGACAGGGCCAGTAATAGCAGATCCCTTCATTTCGCCCTTAGGATTGACGATCTAACCACCCCCACCACCATTATCGTTAATTCGCCTATTTTTCCCCAACATCGGTTCCTCCAAGAAATGTACATACCACCCCAGCATTATCCTCAAAATATAGGTAAACCCCATCAGCCCTCCTCCACGGCTTGCTCTGGCGCACGACAACAGCCGGCATAACCTTCTTACGCAACTCGGGCTTTCCCTTCTTCACAGTGGCCATAACCATGTCGCCAACACCGGCGGCCGGGAGACGATTGAGACGAGCACCGATTCCCTTAACGGAGATGATGTACAAGTTGCGGGCGCCACTGTTGTCGCAGCAGTTCATCACCGCGCCGACGGGGAGACCGAGGGTCATCTTGAGCTTGTTGCCGGCGGCACCTCCACGACTTTGCTCATTTCATTAGCTTTCCAGGAAAATTACGAGAGCAGGGGGGATTATACCCTCTTTTTGCCATTTCAACTTGTTGCTTGGTTGGGATTAACGGAGGGGAATGAAGTTGGTGGGTTTTGGGTGCGGCGTCGTAGAAATTGGTGCGTGCTGCTGGTGGAAAGTTGTTCCCGCCTAGGTTGGGATGACTGTGTGTGGTTGTTGTGGGTGCGCTTGAGGGTTTGGCGGGGTCACCCGTTGATTAGGGCTTTCCTCAGAACTGCCAGTCACACTTGATCTGATTAGATAACGAAGATCTCGTAAAAAGATCGCGAATCATAGGTGGTGATTTAGAGAACATTGTGCGGGACTAGGAGGCTTAGGATAGATTGATTAAAATTACTATTATATATACGATAGCTTTTCCGGGTATGATCTATAAGACAGATGACAGGGCCTCATCTCCTGTGAACCTAATCGGTGAGCCGCGTTATTATGCGCCACGGAGGTCACGGCTAAACATCTCACATCAAAATCGACTACTCGGTATATATCGTGACGTCTTCAACCCTTACCAACCCACATGCAGCTCCCGCAGTAGCCCATCCCCCACAATTGTCATTGGGGTTCCAGCACACGGAAGAAATAGCGGATTGTTCCGGGTAAACCTATCAATTCCACGGTCAGCCAGTCATTTCCGCCCTCTCGCCTCCCGGATAATGAATCTACCGTCGAATGAACCATGGCACTGAGCGGCTCCTTCATCTCGAGCTTAAAACCCTCATTAATCCTAAACATTCCAGTACTCTGCGCAAACTCCAGCTGGAACCAAGTCTGCTGGTAATTCTTAATCTTTGCATGAAACATTCTCCGTGCCGGATTTGAAAAGATAGCTTCTCCCTCGGTGCCCCCACTCAGCACAAACGTGTGCATTCTGGAGGAAGCGACGGAGCCACCAACGCCACCGTGCCGGGCGAGCATGGTTGAAGAGTAGAAGCGGCGGAGCGGATAGTACTTTATCCATGCTCCTTCTTCACTGGAGACAGCGGCTTGGAGGGCGTCGACCCAGGCGATTGACTGGGGGGCAATGCGGGAGCGGTTATTAACGATCGTATCTGCGAAGGGGTCTAGGAGGGAGGTGAGGCGGCAGTAGCCGTCCATTGAGGCCGTTAGAATGTGGTGCGGGAAGGAGGGGTAGCAGGTTGCGAGCTGAGTTATGTAACTGTGGTGGAGGGGGAAGAATTGGGTAGGGATGAACTCTTTGCAAGATATGTTAGTTTATCGTTTTTGGGTATAAGAACAAGGAAGTGGGGTGGCTGTTACCCCCGTCGAGTCTATACCGCAGGTCCCATACTGCAATTTCCCCAGTTGTGGTGCCTGCCACGACCTCATGGTCAGATATCCAGGCCAGAGAAGAACACATGGAGTCTCTTATCGAGCATTCAAACGCTGGTTCTGCTATCTTCACTTTTGAACGATCAGTCATCGGTAATGACTCGCGAAATTGGATCAGAGGGAAGGGATGACCCACAGAAGATGCAATCGCCATCGGTATCGTCGTCTGGTAGAATAATCCTAATTATTCTCAGTTTTCCGTCTCGGAATACGCCCCCGAGTAAGCCAAGTTCCTTTTCATTTTTTGGAGTTTTTTTTATCGGGCACCATGAGAGGTGTTGTGCATAGCCCCATTCATGGCATAAGGCCAATGCCATGGACGGCGGATCGCTGGGCTTTATATCCTCGGAAGTAGGGAAGCGCCATAGTTGTATGCACGAAGGTGAGGATTCAGGAACATAGATAGACTTTGTGATCGGTTTCGGTTCTGGGAACTGTGATCTATTGGGACCTGATTTCTTGGTGGATATTGCAAGGTACTGAACGCCTTGTAAAGGAATTAGCTACTGTAAAGTTCATGGGATCAAACACAACTCTACTCTGTACCTTTTGGCCTATTTGGCGCCCATTCCATACTTACCACATGCCCGCCAGCGTTTAATATGTATCCCTTTTTATGTTCTCCAGATTCCTTCAGGTTAAATACCCCGAACCTTTGGAATGTCAACATCTTTTGCTCGGCTCCGGGACCAATAATGCATTTGATCGGCTCCTCGTCTTTAGATGGCATATACGTTTCTGCAGTATATCCTGTCCCATCTACCGGATTCACATCATAATACTCCATTCTCTCAACCCTCTGCATCCCATCACCCAAATCAGCCAATTCATCCTGTCCTTCTTGCCAGAAAGGATTCGGCTCAAAGCTGCCCTCTTCCGGCACTGCCGGGACTCCCAAAGAGCGATCTCGAACCCCCGTAGCTATCACCAGCGCATGAGTATTCATTCCGTAGGTCGTAAACAGCCTCTCCCGCTTTCCGGTTGCCTGATTAACGCGCGGACGATAGGTAAGTTTGACATTCGGGTTTGGTAGTTTAAGAGTAAGAGATCCGCCTTCCTCTGCATCAGAATTCGTATCCACGCTAGCGGCTCTCCTCCGACGCTTTCTCGAGGTTCTAGGAGCACGGAATTCGTGTCGGCGGTGGACTCGAGCACCTGCGGAACTTATTAAGCGGCGACCAGAGGTTTGTTCGGATATCCCTCCTCGGCCTCTTCTCTTCCCTCGTGGATTCCCTTGTGCCCGTGGGGTCTCTTCTTCAGAGTCATAAACGTCCTCATCATCCTCTTCTTCATCTTCGGAGCTGTCAGAGTTAGCGTCCGATGCGGATGCATCTTGTCCGGAAATCTTTGGTGGACCCTGTCGGCTGGAGGGTCCGAGTTTTTCTAGGACTTGGTATTCATCGTCTTCGTCTTCTTCGTGGTGATTGTTTGTCGGCCGGGGTTCGGCGTCGCTGTCCAGGTCTTCGTATGGATCGACGGAGTATCGGACAGGTTTGGTTGCCTGTGGCCCTCGGGTTGTGGGCATTGGTTGGGGTATTTTTTATGGGTAGTGGAGTTCCAAATTTTTGCCGGGAGTTGTCCAGGGGGGTGGGGGGGAATGGAGTTTTAAGTTGAACATTCGGGGTGGGGGCGGGGTTCAAGATATCGCTGGGGCTAAGTTGGAGGAGCACGGACATTCCCGTAGCATCATTCGGGTTCAACCTAACTATCATACTTTGCCTATGACGGTCACGTGATTATACTCCTGTGGGGAAGGGTTGCCCGGATACGCAATTTTTCCTGACCATACTGCATGAGACTTCGTTCAATTTGACTGATCACCATCACTGGGTACAAGTACAGTACAAGTACTAGAGGAGATATTTTTCGTATTATACGAGACAAAGGTAGTTAACCAGAAAAATAATCCCTGCCTTGAGCGAAAACGGCTCCCCTGATACTTATATTCAAAGGTAAAAAGCTTGCTCTATTTGTAGGGGAACTTGTGCCTGTAGCGCAATCCCTTCGTTTGATTCCGAATTTCAGCGCTTTTTAGCGTTGCAGTAGTGTTGTGATCAACAACAGCTAGTAGATAATGAGTAAGTGAATTGAAGTGAAGGTAGAAAGGAAACAGGATAGTGTAGGTCACAGTGGGTTGGGAAAAGTTCTTATCGCACACTGGCAGAAAGAAGAGCACAACGTTGCTATCGTGCTGCGGGCAAATTAATGATGGCTGAATACCGACCAGACATTTGCAAGAGCGATGAGGAGGAGTGTGAATTCGTCCGGTTGGAGGAATACCAAGACAACTGGCATGTGGATCACGAAGCGGAGGAGGAGGATGTGCAAGATGAGAATCCTCCAGCACCCCGATTGAACCCCTCTATCATCGTACGGCAAGACATGACCGTCATACTCGGTATCCAGCTACTTTCGATCGAGAAAAGGTTGGCCCACTCGAGTACTTCCAACTCTTTTTTCCCGACGATACCTTCGCCCTACTGGTACAAAATACAAACCAGTATGCAGAAAGCAAAAATGCTAGCTCTAGGGGGGCGCGATCCTGGAAGCCAACCTCAATTCCTGAGATGAAAGTCTTCTTTGGCCTTATCATGTATATGGGAGTTTTTCCTTCTGCCCAGGTTAAGGACTACTGGAGCCGTGATTCAGAGTTCCCCTTCCATCGTGTAGGAATGTACCTTTCACAAAATCGATTCGAACAACTCAAAAGGTATTTTCATGTTTCAGAGCCTTACGACCCAGGATGACTTCCCCAGTCTTGCTGGTATTTTAAGGTTGCACCACTTGCAGATTTACTGCAGACACGCTATTAGCAGTATTTTCTACCTTCTAGCGATGTTGCTGTGGATGAAATGATGGTACAGTTTACTGGTCGCTCTGCTTATACATTACTGCTACGAGGAAAACCCACCCCTCAAGGGTACAAAATATTAGCTCTGGGCGATCATGGGTATACGTATTCTTCTATTTTTACAAGCAGAACAACCTCTTTTGCTGAACTAAATAGTAACTTGTACTCTGGACAAGTTAAGCTTAGTCCAACTTCTCAAGCAGTTTACCAGCTTGCCTCTGCCTTACCCTCACAATCATTTTCCTTTACTATTTATATAGATAATTACTTTTCTAATATTCGTCTTTTTCATGCTTTACGAGAGCGGCAAATTGGAGCTTGTGGTACATCCAGACCCACCTCAGCTGAGTACCCAAAGGCTTTCAAGTTTGGCAAGATGAAGCCTGTATTTCCTTTAAACACCATCTCTGGAGTGGTTTCTGGGGATGTTCTTGTTTGTCTTTGGCAAGATAATAATCTTGTGAGATTCATGAGCACTGTTCACGAGATTACTCCAGAGGGAAGGAATTTTCCAAACAAGCAAAGACGGCATCCCCGCATTACAGACAACAATCGCGAAAACATAGAACAGTTTTTTGGCAATCAAGTACTTGTTAGCAGGCCTACTCCTAAAATCGCTATTGACTACAACAATAAGATGAACTCTGTCGACCTTGCTGATCAGTATCAAAGTTATTATGCTACCCAACTAAGGGTCTCTCGTGTTTGGATGCTGTTGTTTTTTTTGGCTTCTTGATACGACGGTTATTAATGTTTGGATTCTTGCAAAAGTAACCGCCAACCCAGACTCCCACACAGCTACGCAGAATATTCAAGTACAACGACTTTTTCGACTTGGGCTTGCACATTCACTGGTCAATTCAGGATACCGTGCACTCAACCCTTCGCGAGCGGTAGAGCTTGAAAATATGGTTTCGCATACCTTCCCTTCGAGTCGTCCTCCCTCCAGAAACTTTCCCGGCATGCGGCCTCCCGGTAACACTAAACTGAGTTGCTCCTCCGGTGAGTATTTATTTACTAGTACCTACCCTACCTCCTCTACTCTCATATTATTATCCTTGTCTGCAGTCTACTAAATTCCCTCCTACCCTAAACCACATTCCCTGAATTCTCAATTCTTTTGTACCAAAACTTAACTTGTTGTCTGATTTGTCTTTCTGATTTTGACCACCCGGGACAGTGAGGTGTAACTCTATATTTAGTGCAAAGAATATTCACTAATAACAATTTTAGGATATGTTACCAAGCATACTTCTCTCCCAGAGGTGAGAAAAGAGATCGGAATCCATCAACTGGAGCGGGGAAAGCAGCAGCGTTGTTTTTTTGTCGTTTCTTAGGCAAGGGTGGTAGTGTTTCAGAAACAGTTCAGGAAAAGGTTTCCCGGCGGCATAAGCGGAAGGAGTTCACCAATTTTCATTGTTCTCACTGTCAAATTCCACTCTGTAAAGATGCTTGTTTTTCACTTTTTCACGATAGTTAAGCTTCAATTGATTTTTGTTCTAGTGGTTGCATCGCCAACCATACTTATTAGGGGATCGCGCTCCCGTTAGTACTGTTGCCACCTGACCGGAAGAAAGCCGCGAAATCAAACGAAGGGATAACACCCCACCCGGAAGATCTGAAGATCTCGCAGGAAGCCGTCTTCTGAATTTTCCATAGGGTAAGAGATACCGTAAAATCTCGAAGAATTGGGATGGCTTGAAAGTAAGACGCAATGGCAGCCTTTTTCTTTTTCGGTGGGTTACCTACTTTGTAATAGCTCGACATTTTTGTGGCCTGTTGTATTGCGAATCCTGCCGGGCCGCACTGCCAAGCCATCCCAATTCTTCGAGATTTTACGGTATTTGTTTACCCCGCTTTTGGTTTATTTTAACGGAAAACTGACACAATGCTCACGAATTCAATAGTAGGGGTACTTACTGCTCGTCAAGACACAATGCCCGTCAGTTAAATTTAATGGGTGTAACTAACCCTCAGGGCCTGGGGGGAGGAGCGTATCGTTATCTAGTGTAGTGAATATAGCAGAATAGATTTACTCTCAATTTAAAACTATAGTGAAATACAATTTTTCTCTAAAACAGGCAAAATTATACATGACATGATAGATGGCAAAAAACAGACATGGAATACGATCTTTTCCTATTTCTACTGGATATACTTTTCTTGGACCAATTTCTGATCATACATTCCACCTGACCGTAGCAGAGACTACCGGTTGTAGCATAATATAGAAACTGGAATAATTGAGCGGCACAATTCTCTTGGGAGGGGTTTTGTCAATCTGTTTATATGCAATGCTATAAGTTCTAGCAGGGTGAGAATTTTTTTCTTCAACAATTACAGGACATCTCTTGTTGAACCTTAAACTCTTCAGGTTTGGTTATACCTCATTAAATTTAACTAACGGGCATTGTGTCTTGACGGGCAGTGAATACCCCTACTATCGAATTCGCGGGCATTGTGTCAGTTTTCCGTTATTTTAATTATGTCTTTCAGCTTATTCCGCCTAGCCTTCTTAATGCATGCTTCATTGTTGGCAGGTGAAAGGGGAGGGCAGAAGGGAGAAAGGAGCGCAATAGATATGATTAGGTCTTCTAGATTGTTACATTTGTTTTTTTATTGTCTGATATAGTATAGTACATAATATGAGATGAGCATGTATAGTACATATATAGATTATAAGAGATAAGATTGAGAGATCTTACGAAAGAAATTCTGGTATAATACTCCATGCTTCACCGCAACCCAAGTCCATTCTATTGTTGGCCGAAGGAATGAAAGAATAGTAGAAGCTAGGGCTTGTCCGAAAAACTTCCAAATATAGTCCCTGAAACACTAGAAAGAGAAAAAGGGAAGTTAAAAACGTGGATGTGTTTCATACAAATATCAGACGTGATGGCATAAATTATTCCTGCCCACTTTATATTTCCGATGGTAACGAAGGGCAATATCCATAAGACGACATTAGTAATAAGGTGCTCCTAATGTTGCAGGAGGGGCACATGGTGGGGTGCGAGGACGTGAAGGGAGGTCATATCTCCTGTGCTTTATACCACGCTTGGGGTTGCAGCTTTTCGGGCATTGAGCAGCTTCACTATTCCCGTATGCTTATACCGGGCAGCCAACGAGAGCGGTGTTTTGCCACGATTGTCTGGCCTATAGGGACTAACGTCTTCCCGCCCCAAGAGAAGCTGAACTACTCCATCATGCCCATTCTGGGCGGCTAGCGAGAGCGGCTTGTGGCCATAATTGTCTGGCTGATCGAGGTTAACGTCTTTTCGTCTCAATAGTAGCTTCACCACTCTATCACGCCCATTCCGGGCAGCCCAAGCGAGTACTGTGCGACAATTTTCTATGTCCGCTATATTTGGTCGAGTATGCTTTTCTTGCAAGAGTAATTTTACTACTTCTTCATGCCCACGTCTTGCAGCCCACATGAGTGGCGTGAGACCCGCACTATCGCTTTGGTTCACATCCCATCTTTTCGTCCTTATCAGGTGACTTGCAACCTCGGCAATGCCGAAATATGAGATACAGTGTAACGCAGAAAAAGGCTTGTCGGATCTAAAGTACCACTCGATGATTGACTTCCAAAGTAATTCGGCAGATAGGTGGTTATCGTATTGATCGAGCAACTTGAGGGCAAGGCATCTTGAGCGATCTGAGAGCTCCATTCGCATGTGGGTTCCCCAATATAAAGAAGAATATTCGAGCAAGGGTGTGCCTCCGAGATCATAAAAGGGGCTGGTCGAAAGATCCTTAATGGCCCGGAAATTGAGATATGTCAAACAGGTCTCCGCTATTTTAGAGTGAGCCCCGTCAAACAAGTCGGCATGGCGGGAAAGATACTCTTTGAGCGTGAAATGGATCAGCCTAATGGTCGAGGACCCTTTATCGATGGCGGCAAGCCCTTGACAGCAGCCTATCACTGTCCGGATCGAAGGCACATTTCTGGCATCAAGGTCCGGTAATCCTATCTCTACCGCTAGGGCGTGGCATATCTCATCCACATTCAACGGCCGCTCCGAATGTGAAATCCACATCAGAGCTGCCATTCCGAGTCGCGCTCTATCCCCTTCCTGTGCCTTGATCCGCCCTATCGTGGTATCGTATGCGTCCCCCAAACCTAGACTACCTCTCATTGTAGCGAGCTTCTCTCGCCTTCGAGAGAGCGTCGTTTCCCCTAAGATCGCCTTGATATTTAGAGATACCAGCAGGAATCTGGACACAGATCTGTCAGCTCATAACTTTGCATATTTTTGTTAGCGTCCTTGCTCAATGCTCACATTTCTGAAACCGTCTCTGGAATGCTCTTTAGAATGTCCTCCTCCAAGCCCTTGTCCATCGCGTCAGGTGTTGTATCCTCTTCCAGCTTCGCTCGGAGGAAGCGAGTGATATCATCCTTGGTGAGTGTGATGGGTACAGCGACTACCCTCCCAGCTAGATGTTTCTCCACCTGATCCCTGACATGCGATCTTCCAGCCAGGAATATCCGTGTGCTGGGGGAATTTTGAACAACTTTTTTTAGCGAATCAAGCAGCTTTGTCTGATACTGGGTCATGCATTCGTCCACGGCATCAATGCATATGAAGACGGGCCGTGAGGACGAGATATCCTGCAACATCTCTACAATTTCGCAGAGTCCCAATTTCCTGCCTCCGATGACCATATCCTGGTCACGAAAAGTCTGCAGGATCTTTGCCGGAATCGTTTCGAGTCCACCAACAACCTGTCTTAAGAGGGAACTGAGGATCCTGTTTGGGGATTGCGCTTTCTGAGACGCGAAATCGAGGTAGAAGCACGCAACCGCAACATTTTGTCCCTTTGCCCAATCGCATAACTTATCTATTACTAAGGAGCTAGGGTCACGAATTAGCAATATATTTGCTTCATAGAGGATATGGTTTCTTACCTGATGTAGGTCTTGCCGACCCCCGGATCTCCGTAGCAAAACAAGACCGAACCACCAGGTTCCCCACTGCGAACATCGAACCAATTCTGATATTCTTCTGTTCGTAAGAGCCAATCTCCCACATGTTCAACTCGATGGGCTCTAATATCATCGTGCCTGGTCCGGGGTTCTAGTGGAGATAACCATGCGAGAACCTTAGCCCTCTCGTCGACACTACCCAAGTTATATATGTTGCGCAGATTATATGAGGCTCTCTTGACGGAAATGGTATTATTAAAAGAGTTGGTATTATTATTAAAGGAGCGGTTGTTAGACATTATTGGAAGGGTTGCTATTTTCCCACGCAGGAGACAGTGACATTTCCTTTTTTTCCTTTTTCCTTGGTGTTTGGGCGTTTACAAGTTCGGTGAAGAGGATTTGGGTGGTTTAGGGGATGGGCCGTTGAGAGGGGTAGAGTCCCTGAGGCTGAAGAAAAGCGGGGTCGTGATTATCTTGCCACATTGTAGGTGAACGAACACGTTGTTGAATTAGCTCGTAGTGTCCGACAAGTAAAGTTCTGTCCGGAAAGTCTTAGGGCCCGTTGACCTATAGACGGCCATCAAGCAACCAGAGACAGTGCCGACCACAAAAGAAGATCACTTCGATAAATGGGCTTTAAGCTATATGCTAGACAGTATATTAGTTAAACATGCAATTATTCTGTTTTCTTTACACACCTTCAACTGTCTCTCTATTCTAAAAAGTAGATTTGTAATAAGTGGTTGGCCAGACGGTGGCGTCTCAAGCATTATCTGACACACGGCACGAAAGTGTTTGCCCAATTTTCCACGGTCCTAGATTCTTGTAGCTAGACCGTCAAAAAGTTGTGTTGCCTACTCTTGGTAATCGCCATCTACTTTGCCGCACTGTCCCCCACTGTCAACCCCCCGTTAACGGTCGGCATCTTTTTAGGTCGTTAGACGGCTGCGTGTCTCACCAGCCCATGGGATGGGTAAATGGGCCCTTAGTACCCCTTTTCAATTCAACCAACTTGACAATAGCAAACCAAATGCCCACAAATAAATAAATAAATAAATAAATAAATAAATAAATAAATAAATAAATAAATAAATAAATAAATAAATAAATAAATAAATAAATAAATAAATAAATAA
>Ga0307507_10009661_pt1 | contig 12750 bp, 6 predicted proteins | sample 7_EM_MG_FD_207223 | JGI IMG/M metagenome (GOLD analysis project Ga0307507, IMG submission 207223) | Populus trichocarpa ectomycorrhiza microbial communities from riparian zone in the Pacific Northwest, United States - 7_EM | ecosystem: Host-associated > Plants > Roots > Unclassified | place... | reverse complement strand
AAAGACATTCTAACTAGTCTCCCTTTAATAGTTAACTAAATAGGTCCTGTTTTAAGATTAATAATGCCTCCTCTATAGGCTATCTAATCTCCTAAAATTATTATAAATAGATATAGGTGTTCCTTCTGTTTGTGTAGTAACCCTATCCTTTCTACTGCCTTTAGTGATATATAGTTCCTTATTACTCCACTATCTACTAATACCTCAAACTATTAATCTTGCCATTTAACTTATAAGTTTAGGTGTTGTCCTTAAATTCCTTTAAGGGTCTAAGGCTTTAACACTGGTTCCCTCTAGTTCTATACACCTCCCCTTTTCCTAACTGCTGGCTGCTAGATCCTACTTATACTTAGTCTAACTTAGGCCAATACTTAGTTTATTTTTTTTCCTTTATATGCTATAGACAAGTGTTCTCTAGGTACTTCTACTACTATTATCCATCTAGGCATTCTTCCGTAAGGAATCTTCCTGGTTAAAGTATTAAGTCTCCTTAACCTTATACTTCTACTAGGTGCCATCCGTATATATACTTAGCGTCCCTAAACCGCTTCTCTTCTAGTACCTAATATATCCTTACTAGGTACTTCTAGTTCTTATCTTTTGGTGCTCTATATATATTACACATATCATCCACACAAGCTATCTATAATAGTGTATAATGCGCTGCATGTTTTAGGTTAACTCTTAGTTTATCTTTATCCTTAAGTTTAAACCTATACCTAGTTAACTTAACCACTAGTATCTCTATTATGGGTACTAAGATTTGTTACTTACTTCTCCAGTCCCTAGATCCTTCTTCTAGGTTCCTTAATATCATAATTAACGCTCCTTTAATGTAACTTATGCGTTTTTCCATAATAGGTTAGTCTTAGACAACTTTTTTGTCCAGCTATATATAAAAATCTTCCCATTTATCGTTGTGTTATTGCCTATACCACTTTCCATATAACTGGTTTAGTGTATATAGTTTGTCTATTAGAAAGTACCTCATTATTACTACATTATGATATCCTTTGGTATATTTTTCTTTAAACCTAGTTAGAATATCTAGATCCTCTTCTTATTCCAGTTTATCTAACTATTTTACCCTAGGTGTCCCTATACTTGGCCTATTAGTAACTCTTTATACAGGTGCTCTGTCCCTTATATAACCTGGCATAGCTAATCTCTTATCTAGCTTTTGCTCTTGCTATATAATAATTCTTTATCTAAACTTATCTATAGTTTCTTGTTTTCTGTGTCTTGCAGCTGGATCCTTATAGTTGTCTTGCTTTTTGATCCTAGTATTAACTTTTTAATCTTTAGGCTGAACACTACATTTACCTAGGATTATTGACGTTCTTATTCGTTCCCTAAACTTATAGTTCTTAAACTTGCGTCCTATACTTATTTATTTATTACTAAACTAAGTTGCTGCCCTTTCCCATTGGTTTTCATCCGTTATAGGTCCTTAGGTGTATCTTATCTCGTTTTAAGAATCTTAAGCATCTTATATCTTGTCTTAAGAATCTTAAGCCTATAGCCTTTTGCCTTTATTAAGTAATAAGCTAGCACTAGCAGTTGTCTACTTACTTAGTTTCTTTTAAACATTACTCCTTTTGTCTTATAAAGCGATGGAAATTGTATCTAATAGTATCATAATACCCATTACTAAACCTTATTTGGTAATGGTCTTAGTCTCTACTTCTATTGCGTTATTAAGGTTTAAGTGCTCCCAGTTAGCCTCCTTTTCATCCTCATTGCTAGTAATTAATGAGTACCCTAACTCCATTATTATTGCTACTAATCTTTATCCACACATTACTATAATATCTCGATCTAGCTTATAGAGTTGATCTTATTCTTTATCTAACTCTCTAGTTCCTTTAAGTCCTCTTAACTTTGGCTCTTACGGCCAATAGCTTGCGCCGTACTTAGCGTCTTTATAAATTTGGCATGTGTTGTTATAACAAAACGCGAAACTGTTAATTAAATATTCTTTTGTTCCTTATAGTGCACCATCGTCCCTCTATACGTACATGCCGTCTGCTAGCCTTGTTCCCTTTACTACATAGTTACTCTAACTACCTCTATAGTCTCTAGCAAAATAACCTTATTTTCCATAATTTATATAAGCTCCATCTCTAAACCACTAACTTTGCTATAGAGTCTGCCTAAATGTCTTCTGCTGCTAAGATCCCTGGTTTAGCCTCTGCTCCTTAGTCCTTTAATTACTAGATCCTTAACCTCTAGGTTTCCATGGTTTCTTTTCCCATCTTTAGGTTTCTTTAGTACCACTTAGGTCCATTAGCTCTGCGCCATTCCATGGTTTTTAACTTTATGTCTGTCGTTGTGTATTCTGCGCCTTATATAACTATGGAACTCTATCTTGCCCTTTTTTAGCTTGTTCCCTTTAATAGATCCTATTATTAATCTTTATTAACTAGTTTATTAACTCCCTTAGAGTATCCACATTGTAACAGGACTAGCCTAGTTATAGTAGGAATGTCTCAGTAAAACACTTGACAGATAAACTTGACGCCTTAATCGACTTCTACCAAGTTCTGCCAGATCAATCGAATTCTACCGAAGTCCGTCCGCGTGCGCACGCATCGACTAAGACCCCTGACCATTTAATTACAAGATTCTCTGGTTATTCCTTTCTCTTCTTTACGCAACGTCTTGTTCTCTTCAAGAGCTATATACCCTTAGATTTAGATAGAATTTATATTATTTCTTTAAATCTTCCCCAAAGCCTCTTCGCGCCCTTACATTACGTTGCGTTAAAAAAAAAAAAACTACTATTAAAATGGCAAACGAACCCGAATCCTCTTTAATAACTATAAGTATCATGTCCCTAGTCAGGGAACAGTTGACCATAATGCAACAGTCCTTTACGGATGCCTTAGCTTAGCAACGGGCTGCACTAGAAGCCCAGTATTAGTGATTAATAGAAGCACTCCGTGAAGAACTCCGTAATGTCTAAGCATTTATATTAGAGACCCCAACACCGCCTACAAACGAAATTAATATAACTGTATCCGAACCTGGCCCCTTAAACACGAACTTTGAACTAGTAATAGTAACTCAACCTATATCTATAATAAATTTGATACCTATTATAAAATCTAAAAAGCTCCCTAATCCTCCAATGTTTAATGGAAATTAAAATAACCTACGTCCCTTTGTAACCAAGCTCCGTCTTAAACTCTTAATAAACTATAACCGATACCCTACCAAAGCTAGCAAAATTAGCTATAGAATGTCTCGTTTAAGTAAGGATGCTATATAAACTATAAATCCATTCTTCCATAACGGTACCTTCGTTAGTTTTAAAATCTTCATCTCCCTACTAGAATAAATGTATAATAACACCAGCCGCGAACACACAGCTGTCACTAAACTTAAAAACCTATAACAACGGAACCAAGAATTTACTAGCTTCTTTTTAGAATTTTTAGGCCTTATTGGCGAACTAGATTGGAATAAAGCCGCTAAAGTCGCTGCTCTTTAATGAGCTATTTCGGATGAGATTAAAGCCTAGTTAGTAGATAGGGAACTGCTAAAAGACCTGCCTAAATTCGCTATAATGTGTTAACGAATTGATGAGGACCTTTAATATAACAAACAAACTTGTTCTCTAAAGCCGACTACGCCTCATGTTTAAAACTCTACGAAACCAACATATACCCTAAAACGCGATCCCTCTCCGAACCTAAAAAGTCCTATATACGACCCTATGGACCTCAATACCACTTAATCTTATACACCCTTGGGAACTAACGAATAAAGAACTTAAGCCACAAACGGAGAATGCTTCGGATGTGGTAAAAAAGGATATATTTAAAGGAATTGCCGAACTTACCCTTTTAAAAAAGTCCGCCGTAGTTCCTTTTGGTCTTTAAATTATACCCACTCCTTAAATCGCACTCGTTCTTTAAGCCGTACTCGCTCCTTAACCTATATTTATTCCACAAATCATACCTGGTTGTTATAAAGCATCTTACCCTTGGCTAACTTGGAAAACAAATCGTCCTAGGGCCAAGTCGCGCCTTAGGACAAGAAGTGGAAGAGTATAAGTGTCTAGGCTCTTCTAGCGCTGATATATAACATAACTCCCTTAATATACTTGGCGAAATTTAAATACTTAGAAAATAGAAGGAGGTATAAATTCTTATAGATAGCGGAGCCACCAGTATAGGCTTTATTAATACGAACTACGCAAAAACCTAATACCTAAATTTAAAGAAACTTAATAAGCCCTAAGGCCTACAAGGCTTTAATAGCAAACCCTTAATATATAGCGAATTAACGCACTACGCTCTTGTAAAAATGTGGATAGGTAAACACCTTAAATACGTTTCCTTATTTATAACACCCCTAAAGCAATATAAGATAATACTTGGACATAGATGGCTAAAACGACACGACCCTTTAATTAGCTGGGTTAAAGAAACACTAAAATTCCGCATAACCTACTGCCAAAGTTATTACTTAAAACACCACCAACCCTATAAATATGCACAAGATTATTTAAATTTAATATAATACAAACTGCCCCTGCTACGGACCCCGAACTAAAACAATACGGCTATAACTACCGATGGTAGTAAAGAATGTGAAGACGTTACGCCGAAACCTCTTAAAATTTATATAATATAAGCCGCACCTTTTGTTTTGTTAGTACGAAAACAAGACCACGAAATCTTCGCTGTAACTATAGAAGACATTAAGAAAGCACTAGAACTAAAGCAATATATTAACCCTTAACCTTTTATACCTAAAGAGTACCACAATCTAATTAATAAGTTTAAGAAAAGATTCGCAGACCAACTACCCCCGCATTAGGATATACACGATTTTAAGATAGAACTTAAACCTAATATAACACCAAAGTTCGGACCGCTATACAGTATATTATGGGAAAAACTGCTTATAATGCAATAATACCTCAATAAGCATCTAGAAAAAGGATTTATTCGCCCTAGTTAATCTCCATTCGCCTTACCTGTACTATTCATTAAAAAGCTAGGAGGAGGCTTAAGATTCTATATTAATTATTAAGCTCTAAACGCAATTATGATTTGAAACTAATATCCAATCCCCTTAATCCAAGAGACGCTCAACCGCTTAGCAAAGGCACAATATTTTACAAAGCTTAATATAGTCGCTACCTTCAATCGAATTCGCGTCTAAGAAGGAGATAAGAAGTACACAGCCTTTTATATATAATGGGGACTCTTTAAATACCTAGTAATGCCGTTTAGTATAAAGAATGGTTCTGGTACGTTTTAACCGGGTCGCAGCTAATCGTGGTCTCGGACACGTTAAACGTGGTTACTAATAGGGGTCGGCAAAAGCTGAGCATAGTTACCGATGGAGCCCCTAGAAAAAGGTTAGCGGTACTATACTTTTACCCATACAGAACGCGCATCAGTAGCCATATTTAACTTAAGCAAATATATAAACCAAAATGTTAAGAGCATATGCTCCGTATACACCTAGAGACATAGACATAGATATACACATATATCTATACCTACACATATATAACCGCATTTATATATGCCTTACTATACCAATGATAAGTGAAAACTATACTGAAGTGAACAAGAGTATAGTAGGGTAGCTAAACGGTCTATAAGTCAGTATGCACAATTATATGCTAGGCATATGCTAAGGATATATAGGTACACCAGAGCGTACCTAACATCGAACACAAAGACAATAGTTCTCAAGATAATACAATTAGTAGAGAGAGTATCAAAGATAAGGAGGATAGGGAGGGCGAGAAGGGTAAGGGTTAAGATAGCATATAATAGCGGTTTCCATTTTATATGGGTCTCTCTAAGGTAAGACTACATATGACACTATACATAGGCCATATATATGCTGAGAATATCTAGAGCACACTCTAAGACTATAGAGCACTTATTAGCTCTAACGGCAAGCACCAAGTTATCGTCTAAGAGGTAATAGACTATATTATAATGCCAGAATATCCAGCAACTAGAAAAGAAGGAATTGTACACTTTATCTATAAAGTAACACCTCTGCTATCTATAGATGCAGATAAAGAAACAGTACATAAGGTTATTAAGCAGTATATATTAAAGGTATGCAATACACATGCTAGGTATATGCTGTACTTATACCTCTAGTAGATTCAATTTTCGTTTTATAAAACCGGTAACCCTAAAGTTACACAACTACAACTCCTTGGAGAAAACAATAATCGGAAGAGTAGAAAAGCATTTCATTAAGTGTTTAAATATAGCGGCATTAAACACTGCGAGCACGCTTATAAGGATGTCCTCCATATATACCCCGCATATAATAGGGTTAAGCTTAAATCAATTAACAACCTCCAAAAGCGTAGCAGTTGTCCACACCAAGCAGTAGAGGTTAATAAAAAGCTTAAGCAAAGTATAGAGAAGTAAGCATTATCTATATATATTAGGTAAATACTTATAATATATAGCTACTACAACGGTATTCTATAATTATAGCGGTAGTGTACCTATCCTAGTATATAAGAACGTGTATATAGTGAAAGCAGACTAACAATGTTTTCTCAACATAAAGTACGCATATGGCCAGCGTATGCGTGATATATACTTATTATATATAGATGATATTCATTAGTTGTTCTAGTAGCAGTAATACTAAACCATGGTACACTGCTTGGCCTTTATTATCAACAACTACTAGGGTAGATATTCAATACCTACGTTTACTTGTTAAATATGGGGTTCAGGAACTTAAAAAAGAATGTACCTATATTAGACATTCAACGTCAAAGCGAAAAAATTGTGGTAGGTAATGTATACACTATATATACGCTACGCATATGCTGAGCCTATTAGGGTTTAACCATCCGCAAGGCTAAGGTAGGGTAGTAAGCCAAACATACGGTGCATGGTTAGATTGCTATATTCCTATTAATATAGCACGGTATCCTTATATTTGCCTTATTACACGGAATTCTTATACATATTATCTACTATACCTAATAAAGCTACCAATTGACCTTGCTAATAATATAGTTAAAGCAATAAGGCAGGTGGAAGTCCTAAGCCTTACTACACATATACCCCGTATATGCATAGTATATGCGAATAAAACTACTTACTATAGCATAGGTCGATTCATCCTATCTCCACAGTATTATACTCTATATAAGAAGTATGGGGCGCAGACACTACGTATAGTGCATAGTAGTCTTAATATTAAGGATCGAATTACTGCTCTAATTTAAAAGGAAAGGATGCTACAATTCCCAGAGGGGACGGTATATGTAGGTAAGTATAGGTTAGATACATACCAAGTATATATAGAGCCTAAGCGTAGCAGGTGTGCTACGCGAGTTCTCTATTAACCAATATAAAGAGAATATAGAGCAATAGATTCGGGCAATTTATAACTTTAATAATAAGCATTTCCTTATTATATGCTATATATACGCGCAAGCTAAGGCATTCTAATACGTAACATATATCAAAATGGACCTATTATTTAAAATGGTTTAAGGTAAAACAAATTTATTTTTAATTATGGGATAGGACAAGAATTCCAAACGTATACATGCCCTATGCTATGCATATGCTATGCACAGGCTAATACCTATAACAGGAATTAAGATGTAGGTATACGCATTTCTAAACTTAGAAACACGTGCTGCATATATAAAGATATTTTAGCTAGTATTTAAGGTTTTAAGTAATACTGCCTAATCATCTATATAATTTGCACATATTTATGGAACCGGACTTCGCATGGCTATAGTTAATATATATAAAAAACAAGCTAGTGGTAAGTATACGCTGCGTATATACCTAGCATATACTGATAATATATAGGCTTTGGGGATTACCTATATACAATTAACCTATCCTATAAATAGGATGAACACCTTTAGCACATACTTATATTCTGCCAAGTATATATTAAATAAAACTTTGCGAAGCGCTTTCCAACCCATAAAGCAAGATATATTATAGAGCAGATATAGGAAGCGGAGACGGAGTAGAAACTGACGGAGCGTATATAAAGCATATATATACTACATCTGGAGCTTACGTCTTAGATAAACAATAAGAAGAAAATATAGATACTAGCTAGGCTTATAAAGGAAAAGTCAAAGGTCCCTTATAAGTGGTAGGCATATACACGAAAGCATACTGGAATTAGTAAAAGTAGTCACTTTTAAGATAATAACTTTACCAGTCAAAACTTATGCATACTTACTGCAGTACTACGGTAAATGTATACGCTCTGCATATGTACCGCATATTCTAACATTTTAGTATAGGCTCAAACTCCATATATAAGAAATGTTCAACCTATAAGAGCTATATAAAGAGACAGGAATAGATAATACATAGAGAAATTATAGCAACTTAAAGCGGATAGCAGTACAGCTATAGAAACAAAGTATATATATACGCTGCAAATGCAAAGTAGATGCTAAGCTTAAGCAGCCCAGAAACAGCGGAAAGCAGCTAAGCAATAAGCTAAAAATCCTAAACTAAATCTTCCTTGGAATCCTTAGAACCTATTTAATACCCCTAAGCCTAATTTACAGTATATACCTAATATAGAATTACCTACTATATTTAGTGGGCAGACTATGTCGCAGATAAGTAGAGCAGATAATAATATTGCATTAGTATTAGATACGTCGCGCGTATCCATAGCATATACAGCACAGATATTGCCCCTACTATCTTAAAGTTAAACGCCCTAGACTGTGGGTAAAAGGCATAGGTCTAACCTATCTATAGAGGAGATAGAGAAGGAGGTATATATACTCCATATAAAAAATATAGAGCGACGAATTAATGAATTGAAACAGGCTAAAGATATATATAATAAAGCAAAGGAGCTAGCAGAGCTTAAGAAGTGGGCGTAGGAGTATAGTATTAGTATATAGGGCGTATATGCACGGTATACGCAGAGTAAGTGTTATAGAGTTCTATTACCATAAATAAAGAATTAATTAATATGGGCCTATAGCCCCGCGCCCTATGTCGGGTATATGCCTAGCCTATCTATCTACTAAACTCCGCCTAAATTCCGACTATGCATATTGCATATTGCGTATACAGTATATAGGCCTAGCATATACTAGGACTTAACTAGTAATGCGGGACAAGCGGCGGGTTCCACCCGCAGTAGGAGTGGCTTATATAGAGCATAAGTATAATATACATAACAGAATAAACTAAACTTACCAGAGCTCTTACTACCACTACGGCGGCGGCCTGTTGTTTTTCTGCTCCCTATACTAAATATTAGTAGTGCATATGCAGGACATGTATAAAGTAAACCTACCGCTCTAGCGGCGTATAGACGGCGAGGGGGACTCCTCACAGTCATCTAGGGGGGTCGGGCCGCGCTACGCACATAGTTAGCGTATGCTAAACATATGCAGGTAAAATACTAACCTTGCGCTTTAAGCCAGTGGAGGGAGTAGTAGGGCTAACACGCTATTTCCCTTATATTAGCATACGCCTAGTATAAGCGCGTGTTGACCTATGGTTAGTAGAAGACATTAGGGGTTTACATATACGTAGGGTATACGCGTATAAGCTAACAATATAACTAAGTGGTGGTTTTGGTAATATATATATAGGGGATACGCTAAATCAAACTTTCCCAGTCTCCTAAACATAGAGTTAAGCATTAGTTTCGGAATTGGGCAGTATCCCTAGTGGTAGCCGTACTTATTCCTTACACACGCTACCCTTAGGCCTATAAGTGCCTTTGGGTCTAAAATCAAACTTAGGGGGAATAAGTATATAGATAAATAGATATATATATTAGGGTATAGTGCGCATATACAGAAGCGACACTAGTGCTCTTACCTTATAATAGAATTGCCTACTAAATTAGGTGGTAAACCCCTGGTCCTAGGCACTGCATTTAATTAGCTCAGGCTAAGCGTATACACGGCATAGGGTGGATATACGTAAAGAGTGTGCAGGCATCTATATACTCCGAGATCCTAGAACCCAAGGGGCCATGACTATAGACACTATTAGCGACATATATGCGACGCATGGGTATAGACATACCCGGGCTTATATAGGTATCTCACATCCTGCTAGCCACTAGAGAGAACAAATAGCTTCAGGGAACTATAATGCATTAGCCTTATATATACGCAGCATATATATAGCATATACTTCTCGCCTGCGACCAGCTCTCCGACTAATGTGTTATTAGTAGTTAGGTTGGTCACTATATATAGTAAGTATATACCGAGCTGCTATAACAATATAGTAGTATATACAAGCACCGCTGTGCTTATTGCGGACATGCTAGCAATACTATAGCCATATTAGTAGAGCCACAGGCGCTGCGCATATACAAAACATATACTTAGCTGAGCGGTAAAGACACGGCCGCACATCTGCGTACCGTTAACTGCAATATTATACCTAAACTTTGGCTTAGCATATGCTACGCATAGGGTATGGATAAGTAATATATACCATAGTATTAACCAAGGAGAGCATAAAGGCGGCGTTAGGTGGGTCTGGTATACGCTTAGTATATGCCTACGCAGTATATAGAGCTGTATATACTCGCGTTATCTTAGACCGAAACGGTTGGGGCTATATATAGTTAGCATATGCACTGGATATGCGGCTCTATATATACTTACGTCTTCCTCTAGCGAGAGCTACTACAGCGCGCGCTATAGTTATTGTAAGTATATACCGTGCATATGCAATTCTATAACTAACTAGGAGTCACCCAACTGGGATTAGGATTTAGAATTGGACCTATAAGGCTTTATAAGTATGGTGTATGTATATGCTCTACATATACTTACCATAGTAATGGCCAAAGGCAGAAGGGTTGGCGGCGGAGGCCACCTACGGGTCTACGATTGTCAGATTGCTTATAGTGAGCGTATACGCGGCGTATACAATAGTTAAATTGGTAATAGAAATTCGCCTTGTTCTTTCTATCAGTATATACAAGACCTATGCCTATATTATGCTGTACATACTCATAGCATACGCTGTAATGTTGTGGAGAAGAAGTTGTGGTACGACTATTATTATAGATATGCTACGCGTGTATATAGGCCATGTTTTAATAACTAACTACCATTACCTTATATAGCCATTGTTTAGCGCATATGCGCGGCATATGCACTGCTATAAACTAGGATATTTATGATTTAAGGATAAACAGCTTTACATTTTCTATTTTATTTAAATTGCATGTGCATTGCATATGCGTAGGCTCAGCGTGGTCTTAAGCTAATCGTGGTTACAAAGCTGGTTTGCAAGTTCTAACCATATTAAACTTTCTAACCACGCCAAGTCTTTTCCGTGACCACGCCAAGCTGTGAGCCCTAATATTAAGAAATGCAAGTTCTACGCGTCCAAAGTCATGTACCTAGGCCTAATTATATCCTATAACGGAATTAAAATGGACCCTAAGAAGGTCGCTGCTATTATAAACTAGGGAAGCCCTAGTAACGTATAAAACATTTAAGGATTTCTAGAATTTACAAATTTCTACCGTCAATTTATTAACCACTTCTCAAAAATTGCCTAACCATTAGTAAACTTAACAAGGAAGAACATAAAATTTAAATAAACTGCTAAATGCGAACAAGCTTTTAATAATTTAAAATAACGCTTTACAACCACCCTAATTCTCACTTACTTTAACCCTAACCTCAAATGTGTCGTTAAAACAGACTCGTCTAATTATGCCCTAGGGGGAGTGTTATCGCAGTACGATAAAAACGGTAAGCTGCGTCTAGTAGCCTTTCTCTCCTAAAAGCTCGCCCCTGCTGAATTGAACTATAAGATATATAATAAGGAACTACTTACAATTGTTAGATGCTTTAAATAATGGCGTCCAGAACTTAAAGGATTGTTGTTCCCAATACGCGTATTAACGGACTATAAAAACCTACAGTATTTTATAACTATAAAGCAATTAACGCAACGCTAAATTCGTTAGGCCAAATACCTATTACAATTTAACTTTAAGATTACGTACTAACCGGGCAAACTTAATTAGAAGCCTAATGCATTAATATAACAATTATAAAACCTACCTATAAACGCTTTAGATAAACGGATTATAAATCAATTATAGATCCTATTACCCCCTAAACATTTTAAGAAACTACGTCCTATATTCCTAGATACGGAACTTAATAGAAACGAATTAGAAATTAATAAATAGGAAATGGAAATTAATAAGCTGATAGAATACAAATACAAGAACAACGTATGGATAGTAGATGTAATAGAAGCGATTTAAACAGGAAATAATAGTATAAAGATATTATACTTGCCGAATGCAAAATTTGTAACAATCAACTATACTATTAACAGAATATGGTAGTCCTAAATTCCAAACCTTTGCGATTTAAGATACTCGAATTTATATACAACTCTCCTATAGTGGGATATCCTAGCTATGCGAAAATATACGAGATAGTCCAATAAGCATATTACTGGCCTATAATATACAACTATATGCGAAAATACGTTTAAGTATATAGAATATATATTTATGGAAAGACTTCTTATATAAAGAAATAAGGAGTACTCTAACCATTGTTAATTCTAATGCAAAGATAGCGTGATATCTTAATTAACTTTATAGTAGATTTACCTAGCAGTAACGGATTTATGAATATTATAGTAGTAGTTAACCGCCTTATAAAAATGCGATATATAATTCCTATGGACTTAATTAATATTATCTTAGTAGCTAAATATTTTGTTAAAC
>Ga0307507_10009660_pt1 | contig 12752 bp, 14 predicted proteins | sample 7_EM_MG_FD_207223 | JGI IMG/M metagenome (GOLD analysis project Ga0307507, IMG submission 207223) | Populus trichocarpa ectomycorrhiza microbial communities from riparian zone in the Pacific Northwest, United States - 7_EM | ecosystem: Host-associated > Plants > Roots > Unclassified | place... | reverse complement strand
TGATCATGAGACTTCCACCGGGGCCTGAACAAGAGGAACGAACCAGCATGACGCCACTGGAAAAAATCCAATCGATGAAGATGCCTTTTGCGGAATTGAAGGGCGTCACGTTCACCGAGGCCGACAGGGATCGCGTGGTGGCGCGGATGCTGGTCAGGGCGGATTTGTGCACCCTCGGCCATATGTTGCACGGCGGCGCCATCATGGCGTTGGCGGATTCGGTCGGGGCGGCCGCGACCGTGATCAATCTGCCCGAGGACGCCAAGGGCACCACGACACTCGAGAGCAAGACCAACTTCATCAGCGGAGTGAAGGAGGGGACCACCGTGATCGCGACGGCCACACCTGTGCATCGCGGTCGGCGTACCCAGGTATGGCAAACCCGGCTGGAAACCGAGGACGGCAAGCTCGTGGCCCTGGTCACCCAGACCCAGATGGTCCTCCTGGGCTAACTAAGTTTTGGCAAGCGTCAGACGCCAGTCGCAGGTTCCCGAACCCGCCGGCCCCCGGATGAAATGGGGAGATCGGAGCCCAATTAACGGTCTGATCGGGTTCCCTTCCGATATTTGCGGCGGGATATGGGCTTGAATTTCATGGTGCGATGCACAATATCCGTGGCCTAGGGATTCGACGCCTCCTCGAGGGCATCCAAGAGGAGATTTGATGTGCCACACGACCATAACTTCCACGCGCGACCGGGGTTCGGCTATGTGCGGACGCTCAGCCAGAACGAAGAACTGCCGCTGTTGCGCGATCATCTGCTGAGGCTCGATCCGGAGAGCCGCCACGACCGTTTCAACGGCTTTCTCGACGACAGCTTCATCGAGCGCTATGCCGCAAAATGCGCCAATGACGGCACGATCGTCGTCGCCTACATGGAAAACGGGATGGTGCGCGGCGCAGCCGAACTGCATCCGCCGGACGAAACTCCGGAGTGCCTGCCTGAAATCGCCTTCAGCGTTGAATCATGCGTGCGCCGGCGGGGTGTCGGCAGTGTGCTGTTCCGCAGGGTGATCTCGGAAGCGCGCTGGAAGGGCTACCGCAGGCTGCGGGTGACGACCGGCGCGCAGAATCACGCGATGCGGGCGCTCGCCAGCAAGTTCGGCGCGCACCTCGTGTTTCATCACGGCGAATCCACCGGCACGATCGATCTGACCCGGCAACCGCAGGCGGATCTCGCCAGGATTGCGATCGACGTGCCGCTGGCCGCGGCCAAGGCGCTGATCAATGTCAATCGCGCGTTCATGAAGCTGTTTGCGCGCATCTATGGGGCGAACCGCGCGGCCTAGCGTAAGCGGGAGACCCCCCGGCTCTGCCGGGGAGGCAGCAAAAGTTTGACATATACGGCGGTCGCCCATCGCCGAGACTTCCGATCGTGAGCCACCACGCACACGAAAGGAAGCTTGACGATGGACGAGTACGCGAGCCTAAGCCACAGCAAGTGGGAGTGCAAATATCATGTTGTTTTCATTCCCAAGTGCCGCCGGAAGACGCTGTACGCAGAGCTGAGAAAGCACCTCGGAGAGGTGTTTCGCAAGCTGGCGCAGCAGAAGGAAAGCCGGATCGAAGAGGGGCACTTGATGCCGGATCACGTTCACATGATGATTTCGATCCCACCGAAATATGCGGTCTCACAGGTAATCGGTTTTATCAAGGGCAAGAGTGCCATCCATTTGGCCCGTGTGTATGGAGAGAAGAAGCGCAACTTTGTCGGGCAGCACTTCTGGGCAAGAGGCTATTTCGTCTCGACCGTAGGTCGAGACGAAGCCTCGATACGAGAATACATCAAAAACCAGGAGCAAGAGGACGGCCGCTTGGACCAAATGAATTTGTGGCGCTGATCGGCCACCTTCAGGTGGCCAACCAATGGCGGGCCGCGTCAGCGACCCTGACCGCCGCTTCGAGCGGCCCAAATCCTAAAGCCCCCGGCTCTGCCGGGGGATACTTACTCAGGGCGTCTTCCAGCACAAGCCTGCCCCGCACGTGGATAGCGGGGTGGGCCACCGTTTCGACCCAATCGGACCGAGTCTGGTCCTTGATCCCGCCATCACACCTCCCGTCAAACGGCAGGGCCCCGCAGTTCGCTGCGCGGGCAGCTTCCGGACGCGCGCCGGCGTACCGCCGGCATCTTGAGCTTTCCGTCTTTTTCTGGCTCTGCTTGGCCTAACGACGCGAACGGCGCCTGCGAGCGAACGCCGGCCAACTCGCGGAACAGAGCGCCAAGAGAGCGCCGCGGCAGCGCATGGGGAGAAACGCGTGGCACGATTGCCCTTGATTGACCCGGAGACGACGACGGGCGATATCCGCGCGTCATTCGACAGGATGCCGGTGAAACTGAACATCTTCCGCATGATGGCGCACGCGGAAGCCAATATGATTGCAGCGATGCGGCTGGGCAATTCCATCCTGCATCGCCAGAAGCTGTCTGCCGTCCATCGTGAATTGTTGATTCTTCAGGTCGCGCAGCTGGAAAACGGTGCCTATGAGTGGCGTCAGCACGTGCCGATCGCGCTCGGCGTCGGCGTGACCGAGCGCCAGATCGATTGCCTCGAACGCGCAGCCTATGATGACGAGGCGTTCAGCGAGGCCGAGCAGGCGTTATTGTCCTTCGGCCGCGAGGTTGTCGAAAATGTTCGCGTGCAAGGACCGGTCTTCGCCGCGATGCACAGGCATTTCAGCGACCAGGAAGTCGTGGAAGCGATCCTCGCGATCGGCTTCTACATGACCATGGCTCGCCTCACCGAGGCGACCGAGACCGATCTCGATCCGGCGGCCGGCATGCTGGTCTATGACAGCGGCAAGACGCGGAGTGCGTGAGGTGTCCGAGACGCCGACCGAGGTCGCCCCCAGGTCAGACCGCTACGTCCGTCCGCCGAGGGCGGAGTCATTGGGCAGCGGGATGGAGCGGTCATGAGCGCGCTGTTCGGAAAGGTCTGTCAAAACGGCTACGTGGTTCGCGACATCGAATCGGCGATGAAATTCTGGACCGAGGTGCAGCGCGTCGGCCCGTTCTTCTATATTCCGAAGGTCAAGACCGACTGGTTTCGCTATCGCGGCGCCGAGTCACCGGTCGAGTTGAGCATCGCGCTGGCCAATTCCGGCGACCTCCAGATCGAACTGATCCAGCAGCGCAACGAAGCGCCCTCCATGTATCTGGACTTTCTCGAACGCCACGGCGAGGGCCTACAGCACATGTCGTATTGGACGACGGACTATCAGGCGCTTTATGACCGGGCCGTCGGGTCAGGTTTTGTCGTCGGCCATGAAGGACAGATTGGCGGCCCCAAGGGGCGGTTTGCCTATTTCGAGACCGCCGGACACGCCGGAACGGTGGTCGAGATTTCCGACATCAGCGGCGGCAAGGGCCGGTTTTTCCAGCACATCAGGAGGGCCGCCGAAAGCTGGGACGGCTGCGATCCGGTACGGGTCGTCGAAAGTTAAGTTAGTCGCGATGAAAGCCGGGCTAATCCTGCGGCTCGGATGCCGTGTCGCCTGAGGCATCGACCCTGAGCCAGCCCGAGGGCGCCAGCCGCTGCTGCGGCAAATAGCGGCCCTTGTAGTCCATCTTCTTGGACCCCTCGATCCAGTAGCCGAGATAGACATAGGGCAGGCCCTGCCGCCTCGCACGCGCCAGGTGGTCGAGAATCATGAAGGTGCCGAGCGAACGGCTCCTCTCGCCCGGTTCGAAGAAGGAATAAACCATCGACAGACCGTCGCTGAGCACGTCGGTCAGGGCCACCGCGATCAGTTCCTCGCCGCGGCCGGTGATGCCGGTATCGGGGCCACGGCGGCGGTACTCGATGATGCGGGTCTCGACATGGCTGTCCTCGACCATCATCGCATAATCGAGCACGGTCATATCCGCCATGCCGCCATGGCGGTGCCGCTGGTCGAGATAGGCGCGGAAGATCGAATATTGCTCCGAGGTCGGCACCGCATTGCGCTGTTCGCCGACGAGGTCGGCATTGCGGGCCAGAATCTTCTTGAAATTGCGGGAGGGCCTGAACTCGTTGGCGATCACCCGGACCGAGACACAGGCGCGGCACTGGTCGCAGGCCGGCCGGTAGGCGATCGACTGGCTGCGGCGGAACCCGCCATGGGTGAGCAGGTCGTTGAGATCGGCGGCCTTGTCGCCGACGAGGTGCGTAAACACCTTGCGTTCCTGCCGGCCCGGCAAATAGGGGCAGGGCGAGGGCGCGGTCAGGTAGAATTGCGGGGTGTCACGCGAATGTTGGGTCAAGGGACGTTGTTAGCCTTCGGAACGAAGCATCACGGGTAGCATCGCGCTGTGGAGGCCGACCGTCAATCGGGTAGCGAGTGCCTCGGTTTGCGAAATTCGGTCCTCCCGCAATGCTAGGCGACAAGCATTGCCGAATGGCAAACGCGTCGGCACAAATCGATGGTTCGTGCTTTCGGCCCCAGTTATCAATTTGAATTTCCTCCAGAACTCGAAGCGAGCACACCTAGTCGCCGGCGTTCCCTCAATAGGTCCGCGCCGCCTGCGTGACCTGAGCGCGCACGGAATTGTTGATGACAACCGTTCCGAGCAAAATATCGTGCAGCAACCTACGGCGGGAATTGAAGAGGCCGACCAGGAGCACCAGCGGCGAGAGCACGGACACCGAGATCCAGAAACACAGCCCGTGCACTGCACCAAGCACGAAATAGCCTGGTGCGCCGTACCAGGTGCGCAGTTCCAGATCCATCACCCGCATGCCGATGGTCGCTGAGTTCGGCCCGCCAAGGGTGGCGCCGTAATAGACCAGCGACCAGACCACGGTTGCCGGCCAGACCAGCCAGAACGGCGCCCAGCCCAGTCCAAGCGTGACCACGCCAAACACCAGGATGAACAGGCAGGCCAGAACCACGGGGACGGCGAGCACGAACAGGTCGATGAAGAAAGCGATGGCGCGACGCGTCAGCACGCCGCGAAACAATTCGGGCTGCAGATAGGGGTCGAACGCATGCGGCCGCAGGTTCGGCCCACCGTCGTTGCGCCCACCAGTGTCACTGGTCGAACCGTTATAAGACATGATCAGTCCTCCGACCGTCGATTGCCATGCAGGAGATGGGAACAGTCCGAGCCCTTGCAAGGGCCTTGGCGGGCTACGATAGCGCAAACATTCAACTGGCTGTCATTCCGGGGCGATGCGAAGCATCGAACCCGGAATCTCGAGATTCCCCGATGCGCAATTGCGCATCTGAGGTTCAGCCCTGCCGCCCCGGAATGACGGAAGCCTAATCCTAGCTGCCGCCTAACCCTGCGTTTTCAGTTTCTCCGCCGCTTGCGGCGCGAAATAGGTCAGGACTCCGTCGGCGCCGGCCCGCTTGAAGCCGAGCAGGCTTTCCATCATCGCCCGCTCGCCGTCGATCCAGCCGTTGGCGGCGGCCGCCGCGATCATCGCGTACTCGCCGGAGACCTGATAGGCGAAGGTCGGCATGGCGAATGTGTCCTTCACGCGGCGCAGCACGTCGAGATAGGGCATGCCCGGCTTCACCATCACCATGTCGGCGCCTTCGGCGATGTCGAGTTCGACCTCGCGCAGCGCCTCGTCGGAATTGGCGCTGTCCATCTGGTAGGTGCGCTTGTCGCCGGTCAGCGTCTTGGCCGAGCCGATCGCGTCGCGGAACGGTCCGTAGAACGCGGAGGCGTATTTCGCGGCGTAGGCCATGATCTGGACGTGCTGCCATCCGGCGCCGTCGAGAGCTCCGCGAATAGCGCCGACGCGGCCATCCATCATGTCCGACGGCGCGATGATGTCGCAGCCGGCTTCCGCCTGCACCAACGCCTGGCGCACCAGCACCGCGACCGTCTCGTCGTTCAGGATCTGGCCGTCCTGGATCAGCCCGTCATGGCCGTGGCTGGTGAAAGGATCCAGCGCGACATCGCAGAGCACGCCGATATCGGGACATTCCTTCTTGATGGCGCGAACGGCCTGGCAGACGAGATTGTCGGGATTGCAGGCCTCGGAACCGTGCTCGTCGCGCAACGAGGGGGCGGTATAGGGGAACAGCGCGATGCAGGGAATGTTCAGCTTCATCGCGCGCGCGGCATCGCGCACGGCCTGATCGACGCTGAGCCGCTCCACGCCGGGCATCGAGGTGACCGGCGTGCGCACGTTGCTGCCGTCGACCAGGAATAGCGGCCAGATCAGGTCGTCGGTCGTGAGCACGTTCTCCCGTACCAGTCGGCGCGCCCATTCCGCCTTGCGGTTGCGGCGCGGGCGAACGGTGAGATCGAGCGCCGGGGTCTCGCGCCGCGAGGTCTCGCGCACTTCGATCGGACGGCCGAATTTGATCGCCATTGCCTCTGTCTCCAAGCGGCAGATTGCTGCGGAATTGGTCTAGCACGCTGGACCGGGTTCGTCATCGCCGGCTTGACGTAACGCAAGTCTGCGCTCCGGCGGGATTGATTTTGGCCGCCCGAGGGGCCATGAGTTGCTGAGCCGAGTGGTTCGGTTTTCGCATCCGCGTCGGGTTTGATCAGCGTTTCGGTAGATGTCGGAAGTGAAGGATCATCTGCGAATATTGGTTTTCTGTGGCGTTGGGATTGACACGCGTTGTTCGCGCCCGCAAGCGAGCGCAGGCGGCGAACGCCAAATCCGCGATGTCGGCCTCTTTCGGATCATGAACGTCGGGTGGCATGTCTAAGACCCCATCGCGTGCGCGGGCACGCAACAGCGCCATGTCGATGGCGGAGGCGACCTCCGAGCGGATCGACCGCGATGAGAACGTGTGGACGCGGCGACTGGTGCTGTTCCTCCGTGTGATGGCCGTGCTCTCGATTGCCAAGGGTCTCTACCACTGGGCGCAGGTCACGGGCTTCGTCGGCCGCGAGGACGACGCGTTCGAAAATCAGGCGATGGCCTGGCAGGCCTCGACGGTCTATTTCGCGGTGATCGAACTCGTCGCGGCGGTCGGCCTGTGGCTCGCAACGCCTTGGGGCGCGGTGGTGTGGCTGACGACCGTGGTGTCGATGGCGGTCATCGAACTGATGTTTCCGGGCATCTATGGCGGCAGCCTGCTGGTGGTCGCGGGCGAAGCCGTCATGCTCGCCGCCTATCTTGCGCTCGCATGGATGGCGGCGCGCGAACGTCCGCCATAGTAATCCCGTATCTGGCAACGGCGCGCCGCATGGCCACCGACATGCGCAACATTTTCAAGTACGGTTACAATTGCAGCGACGGGTTTTTCGGACTTAAGAGAGCCCGCGCAACTTGTGAAATTGTTTAAGGCGTTTGGAGCGGTAAGAATTCGGTCACCCTAACGGTGCGGTCACACCTGTTACGCGGACCTTTCGAATTGTCGCGATGCTGTTTTGGAATGTGACAGCCGTGTGAGACGAAGCGTGAACACGGGCCTCCAACCGTCAAGGAAGAGTTGCGAGAAGTCCTTTTGCCACGGCCTTAATGTACGATTCACTGTCTAAAATTTATGATCTCTTTATTCTCTTATTTAAGCTGATCTTCAAGCCGGCCCCGTAAGTTGCGGCTATCAGGCGAGACCAAAGTTTCGTCGAATAAGTCGATAAAACGACAACAGGGGAAGTGTCATGATCAAAGCCGTTGCTGCGGCGGTGGAAACTGCCGAACGCGCGCCCGGCCAGACTTCGGTGCAGTCGCTCTATCTTGAAGCCTTGACATTGGTGGAGCGGCTGCACCGCCGGCTGCTCGACGTCATCAAGGATGAATTCGATCGGCGCGGCCGCTCCGACATCAACTCGGTGCAGGCATTGTTGCTCTACAATATCGGCGACAAGGAACTGACTGCGGGCGAGCTGCGCACGCGCGGCTACTATCTCGGCTCCAACGTCTCGTACAACCTGAAGAAGCTCGTCGAGCTCGGCTTCCTCGATCACCAGCGTTCACGTGTCGATCGCCGTTCGGTGCGCATCCGCCTCACTCCGCAGGGCCAGGAAATCCGCCGCATCGTAGATGCGCTGTATCACAAGCACGTCAAGACGGTGGAGCAGGTTGGCGGCATTTCGGGCGAGGAATTCTCGACGCTGAACAAGTCGCTGCAGCGGCTCGAGCGCTTCTGGACCGACCAGATCCTGTACCGGCTCTGATATTCGAACGCACGTAACGGGCTAGGCCAGCCGTCGAGCAGACGGCAAGCCCTCAGTCATCGGCGTCTTCCCCAGGGCGCACCCAAAGGGCGCGTCGGCCCGGCTTTGCCGGACCGGTGCGCCCTTACGCGTTTTGCACTCACGCTGTTTTCGGGAATGGCCGGCGCTCGCGCGTGTAAAGCGGCGGATGACCAGGTAGGGAAAGCGTGGCCAAAGGGACGGGCCCGTGCAGTTCCAGGCGATGATCTGCCATCAGAAAAGCCGTTTTGCCTGATGGAACCCAAGCGGGCTCCGGGCGTTGGGATCTCGTTGCGGAGCACAGATCGATGCTGGTCGAACGTGGACTGCGGGTGATGCATGTGGAGGCGGCGAGTGAAGCGCTCGCCATCGCCTGGAATTATCTCAGCCAGACCGGCGCAATCGACGATGCAGGGGCGGCCAACGATCGTCTCGTTGCCATCATCATGGATCTGTTCAGCCGCGGCGAGTTCAACAAGATTCGGCTGGCCAACCTGGCCATCGCGCGATTTCAGGCTACGCACTGAACTGAGAGGACCCCATGGAAACCGCCCTCGATCGCATCATGATGACCTACGATCTCCTGGCGAACCGCTCCTCGGCCGCAAGCTCGCTCGCGCGTGCGAAGGTGAGGGACTATCTCACCACGTTGTTCGAGGCTGGCGAGCGTGACACGCACCGGCTGACCATTTGCGGCTTGACCTATCTGCGCCAACTCGACGGCCGCAACGACCCGGTGAAGGCGGGCTATACGGGGCTCTAGTAATCTCCTCCCTCACAGCCAATCCGCATGACGTCGTTGTGCGCGGCTGCTATCCTCGGGGTTCGAACACGAACTCCGAGGAAATCCCATGCTCACGCTCCACCATCTCAATGACTCCCGCTCACAGCGGGTTCTGTGGCTGCTGGAGGAACTCGGCACGCCCTATGAGATCGTGCGCTATCAGCGCGACGCAACCACGCGGCTGGCGCCGCCCGAACTGACCAAGGTGCATCCGCTCGGCAAGTCCCCCGTCATCACCGATGGCGACTTCACCATCGCGGAGTCAGGCGCGATCGTCGACTATCTGATCCGCCATTATGGCAAGGGCGCGATGATGCCGGCAATTGGCAGCCGCGACTATGAAACCTACAACGAATGGCTGCACTATTCGGAGGGCTCGGCGATGCTGCCCCTGCTGCTGCATCTGTACGTCTCCAGGCTGAAGGAGGCGGGCGCGCCCTTGCATCCGCGGATCGACAGCGAGATCGCCAACCATCTCGGCTATGTCGAGGGCGCGCTGCAGGGTCGCGAGTTCTTCGTCGGCAGCGCGCTGACCGGCGCGGATATCCAGATGAGCTTCGTGGGCGAGATGGCGAAAGTGTTCAACAAGCTCGCGCCCTATCCGAACCTTGCCGCCTGGCTGTCGCGGATGCATGCCAGGCCCGCCTTCCGGCGCTCGGTCGAGAAGGGCGGGGCGTATCGGTTTGCGACCTAGGATCCAGGCTCAATCAAGCCAATATGCGACGAGAGCGGCGAGATGAAGAGCGGCCGAGAAGCTCCGGGCGAGCCTCGGCCAGGCAACACCCACCAAAAATATCGAAAACAACCCCATGCACAGTAGCGGGATGATCAATCGTCATTTCCGCGAATACATTTGACACGTCGGGCAAATCACCGGCACGATTGCAACCTCACGCAATTTGCAAGACGCATCAGCTCGGGTGATCGTGACCACCGACGCGCTCAATTGCCAGTGCGCCATCTACAACGAGAAGCGGATCGCGGCCGGGTTGAAGCCGGTGCGCTGACGGTAAAATGGTAGCGTTTGGTCGGCCGGCGGCTCCCCACCACCCTCGGGCAGGTTTAGCTGGTCCCGGCATCGCATTGCACGGGCGGGAACCGGACCCATTGGAACCCGGACCATCTCCACCATATCTTGCATAAATTCCAGCCTGGTACCGCAAGTGCTTGGCCGGGAGAGGCCGATATGGTAGTTGGCTCAAACCGCTTTTGCCCTCACTTTTGACCGCCCGCATCTCGCCCAAAGGGCTGCGGCGGTGGAGATATTCCGCCTATGAATTCCTCCCCGGCCAAGACCGCTTCTGCTGTTGATTCCTTCTTCCAGGCCCCGCTCGACCAGGCCGATCCGGAAATCGCCGCCGCGATCCGGGGGGAACTCGGCCGGCAACGCCATGAGGTCGAGCTGATCGCGTCCGAGAACATCGTCAGCCGCGCGGTGCTGGAAGCGCAGGGCTCGGTGATGACCAATAAATACGCGGAAGGGTATCCGGGCGCGCGCTATTATGGGGGTTGCGAGTGGGTCGACGTCGCCGAAACGCTTGCGATCGAGCGCGCCAAGAAGCTGTTCGGCGCGCAGTTCGCCAACGTCCAGCCGAACTCCGGCAGCCAGATGAACCAGGCCGTGTTCCTGGCGCTGCTGCAGCCGGGCGATAGCTTCATGGGGCTCGATCTCGCCGCCGGCGGCCATTTGACCCACGGCTCGCCCGTGAACATGTCCGGCAAATGGTTCAAGGCCGCGCACTACACCGTGCGGCGCGAGGATCAGATCATCGATATGGACGCGGTCGCGAACCAGGCCGAGGAGGTCAGGCCGAAGCTCATTATCGCGGGTGGCTCAGCCTATTCGCGGTCCTGGGATTTCAAGCGCTTCCGCGAGATCGCCGACAGTGTCGGGGCCTATTTCATGGTGGACATGGCGCATTTCGCAGGGCTCGTGGCCGGCGGCGCGCACGCCTCGCCGGTGCCCTACGCCCATGTCACGACCACCACGACCCACAAGTCGCTGCGCGGTCCGCGCGGCGGGTTGATGCTCTGGAACGATGAAGAGCTGACCAAGAAGTTCAATTCGGCGATCTTCCCCGGGCTGCAAGGCGGCCCGCTAATGCATGTCATTGCGGCCAAGGCCGTGGCATTCGGTGAGGCACTCCGGCCGGACTTCAAGATCTACGCGAAGAACGTCGTCGAAAACGCCAAGGCGCTCGCGGAAAGTCTGCGCGCGCACGGCTTCGACATCGTCTCCGGCGGCACCGACAATCACCTCATGCTGGTCGATCTGCGGCCCAAGGGGCTGAAGGGCAACGTCTCGGAAAAGGCGCTGGTGCGCGCGGCGATCACCTGCAACAAGAACGGCATCCCGTTCGATCCGGAAAAACCGTTCGTCACCTCGGGGTTGCGTCTTGGTACGCCGGCTGCGACCACCCGCGGCTTCGGGGTCGCCGAGTTCCAGCAGGTCGCTGCCATGATCGCCGAAGTGTTGAACGCGATTGCGCAGTCGCAGGATGGCAAGGCGCCGCTGGTCGAAGCTGCGATCAAGGAACGGGTCAAGGCGCTCACCGATCGTTTCCCGATCTACTAGGCTCCGTTCCGATTGAATCGGAGCGGAGGCTCTGGCTTTTTGTTTTGACGGGTTTTCTGACGCGAACCGGTGTCCACTTCGCGGGAAAACGCTCTAGGAGGTCCGAAAGCGGATGCGCTGTCCGAGCTGCAACAGCCTCGACACCCAGGTGAAGGACTCCCGTCCGACCGAGGACTCCTCGGTCATCCGGCGGCGGCGGGTCTGCGTCGCCTGCAACTTCCGCTTCACGACCTTCGAACGCGTGCAACTGCGCGAATTGACCGTCATCAAGCGCAACGGCCGCCGGGTGCCGTTCGATCGCGACAAGCTGGTTCGGTCGGTGCAGATTTCACTGCGCAAGCGCCCTGTCGAGCCGGAGCGGGTCGAGAAGATGGTTTCGGCGATCGTGCGCGAACTGGAAAGCGGAGGCGAGTCCGAAGTCTCCTCGGAAGTGATCGGCGAGAGCGTGATGGAGCATCTGCGCACGCTCGACGACGTCGCTTACGTCCGCTTCGCCTCGGTCTACCGAAACTTCCGTGAAGCCAAGGACTTCAAGGCCGTGCTCGGCGAGCTCTCCGGCGAGGACGAGCCGCGGCTGGCTCCGATTCGAAAATGATCTTTCGTATCCTGGAGGATCAGTACGCCGAGAGGATCCGGGAGGCGAAGGACGCCGACCGGCGCTTCATGCAGCTGGCGCTGACGCTGGGGCGGCGCGGGCAGGGACGGACCTGGCCCAATCCGGCCGTCGGCGCCGTGGTGGTCAAGGACGGCGTGATTGTCGGGCGCGGCTGGACGCAACCGGGCGGGCGTCCGCATGCCGAGCGGGAAGCGCTGCGACGCGCGGGCGAGGCGGCGCGCGGCGCGACGCTCTATGTCACGCTTGAGCCTTGCTCGCACTTTGGCAAGTCGCCACCCTGCAGCGATGCCGTGATCGCGTCGCGCGTCGCCCGCGTGGTGTCGGCGATCGAGGACCCCAATCCCGAAGTCGCCGGCCAGGGCCACGCCAGGCTGCGTGCGGCCGGCGTCAGCGTTGAGGTCGGGTGTGGCGCGGTCGAAGCCGCACGCGACCATGCCGGACATTTCCGTCGCATCCGCGATCGGCGTCCCCATGTCATTTTGAAGCTTGCCGTCTCCGCGGATGACAAGATCGGTGCCGCGGAGCGCAAGTCTGTGGCCATTACCGGGGAGGCGGCGCGCAGGCGCGTGCATCTGCTGCGCGCGCAATGCGACGCCATCATGGTCGGCATCGGCACGGTGCTCGCGGACGATCCGCTGCTCACCTGTCGCCTGCCGGGCATGAAGGAGCGCTCGCCGGTGCGCGTCGTGCT